>ERZ650304.247-NODE-247-length-33620-cov-8.086846_pt1 | contig 33620 bp, 30 predicted proteins | sample MGYA00376240_ERZ650304 | MGnify/ENA primary metagenome ERZ650304 (study PRJEB26733, sample SAMN07839271) | wastewater metagenome | biome: small river; feature: stream; material: water | place: USA: North Carolina | collected 2016-03-01 ... | reverse complement strand
CTCTATGCTATAATATTAAAATTGGTTAGAAATAATCCGCTTTGATTGTCTAGCCACTTCTTTTTTTATCGGCAGCCAAAATTTAGATTGGATTGCTTTTTCATTAAATCATGAGGTTGGCGTTGTTCTAAACGATAAGAGTCTTGCTATACAATTAGAGCAAGTTTTTAATGAAGATTTTAATCAAAATCCAATTTATGAGAAAAATCCACCAGATTTAATAGTTCCAGCCCAAGCAGCTTGTGACTCATTTATTGCAACTTCTCCTAATTTCCCAGGTATTCCAAGTGAAATTGATAATATTGTAAAATTAATTAATCGTGCTGAATCCACAATAGAGATTCAGGCAATGCAGATAGAAAATTATGATTCTTATAGCAAATCATACTGGTATCAATTACAAAATGCATTGATCAACGCAGCTAATCGCAAAGTAAAAGTACATGTCATGATGTCGAATTGGGAATTTGAGCCATGGAATACGAATTACAATAATGCATTTTTAAGTGAATTAATTAAAACTCCAAATATTTTTGTTCGCTATTCTACGTTTCCTCAATTGCAGGGTACAGAGTTATGTGTGCCATATTCAAAGGTAGATCATGCAAAATTTATGATTGTAGATGATAAAGATAGTTGGATTGGAACTGGAAACCTTTCTCAGAATTACTTTACAGCATCAAGAGATTTCTCGGTTTTTATGTTAAATAATTCAATATTTGCACATGAACTTAGTTCTGCATTTGTTAATGTTTGGAATAGTGGCTATACATCTAGCTATTACTCGCCAGTAGCAACGGTGATTACTCCAAGCATTTGTACTCAGTAATGAAAGCTGTAATAACTTTGTGATTTTGTCCATTTTTTGAGTTGTAATAGATGTTGCGGTGTGATTATATGTAATAAATTTGCCACCTAATTAAATTGCTCACAATTACAATAATGATATATTGGAGATTTGTTGCTGTAAAATAGTTAGTTTACTTTTTTTAGAATGTTTATTATGAAAAATACAACTAATTTAATGATGATGGTTGCATTATTTATTATTCCTTTGACAGGGCTTAGTATTGATGTGTATGTACCGTCACTACCGTCAATTGCGAGTTTCTATCATTCATCCGCAAATAATGCACAAAATACCATCTCAATTTATATTCTTGGCTTAGGACTTAGTCAGATTATCTGCGGTAATATTATTGATGCATATGGCAGGCGTAAGACTTTATTAGCGAGCTTAATTATTTATATCTGTTTAGTTTTACTAATTATTACGTCTAAATCGATTAATTATGTTTTAGCTTTTAGGTTTTTTCAGGGCATTAGCATGGGGTTTATTGCTGTATCCGCTCGTAGTGTTTTTGTTGATCTATTTAGCGGTCAAGAATACTATCGAAAAGCTAGTTACATGACAATAGCATATTCAATTGGACCAATTGTTGCACCTGCAATCGGTGGATTTCTTGAGCACTTATTTGGTTGGGAATCATGCTTTTATTTTATGTTCATTTATGCATTGCTAGGTACGATTTTAGTTTATTTATATTTACCAGAAACGATAAAACATAAAACTCCATTTAATTTAGTAACTATTTGTAGTCGTTACAAAAATATGTTACAACATAAAGAGTATGTTTTAAATCTAATCTCATTAAGCATGTTGAATTCATCGTTAATGGTATTTGCACTAGTTGGACCATTTATTATTCAGAACAAATTACATTATTCACCAATATTTTTTGGTCAGATGGCATTGTTATGCGGATTATCCTGGTTTATTGGAAACTTTACCAATCGATTATTAATCGAAGTTGGGCGTAATCATAAAATAACAATAGCATTAATTGTTGCAGTAATAGACTTATTAAGCATGTACGGACTATCATTCTTTTGGTTTAATGTTTATGTTATTGTTATTCCTATTTGTATTTTGTTAGTATGTACTTCAGTAATTTTCTCTAATCTTTTTGTTCATTCGCCAACCTTATTTCCAATCTTTGCTGCATCAGCATCGGCATTTATGGCTGGTTTTTTTGGCTTGTTATCTTCTGGAATTTGTTGGGTATTAACCACATTAATTTCGGTTAATACTCAAGTACCGCTAATTTTTGGATATGCGAGTCTAATATTAATTATTGCAATTTGTCATTATGCGGTGCTAAAAATATCTCGCAGAGTTTAATTATTAAAATTTGGCGAAGTTGAAAATTGAATAAAGTATGGCATAGTTTATTATAAGCTAATGTTATTTGGCAGACTTATGAGTAAAGTATGTGTAGTGTTGTCGTAAATATACACGGTGTTTTATATAATATATAACAATGTATTATGGGTATAAGAAATTATAAAAGTAAAATTAATATAACTTTATAATAATATGTACAACGTGGATAAAAAAATTTCTTAAGTATATGATAGACTATTGTGAAATTTATAACAATGTGTCTTTGTTTGGTTATTTAGGTGTCCAAAATGAAATTAAGAAATTTATTTTTACCAATGTTTCTTGCCGTTGCTGGAGCTTTAAGCAGCTGTGGCTCAGGTACGAGCTCAACAAATGCCACAACAACCTCCACTGCGCCAGTCGGACCGGTTAGTTATACAATGATACATACAATGTTTAACCCAGTTCCTAATTCTAGCTTATCTAAATCTTTAAATGCTTCATCTACAGCATGTGGTGCAGGAGATGCTGACGCAGCGGCTGGGTTAAGTGCCGCAACCGGATTTGTTAGCCTTATCCCTGTCGCAGGTCCTGCTTTAGGAGCGTTAACTGGAGCAGCTGGCAGTGTTTTAGGTCTTGCAGGCGCATCAGCTGGTAATTCTTGTATTCAACAAGCCTTAAACTCTATATTAAATCAATTAGCTGTACAAGAATCTCAAATCCAACAAATTCAGCAAGAATTAAATTTAACTGATAATACCTTCTATATGGATAATTATCAACAAAGTATTGACACGGGTGTAGTAGCTATCTCTAATTATAATCAAGCAATTGAAAACTTAATTCAAACACCAACTGGTGGCTCTGGCTTATTTGGTAACATTATGTACGATATAGGTTTCTGGAATGACTCTTTAAGTTCTGGCGAAAAAACTGTTAGCTTCCCAACTTCCACAACTCTTGCAGCTTATATGACCAGTAACCCTAATTGGGTTAACACCTATTTTAATTATGCAGGTAGTGCTGCCAATCAGGATATTTATCAAACTAATCTAGCTAATGCATCTGGGGCTAATATTAAGGCTGAATGTAACTCTTCATATCCATATCAGTGCGTACAGCAGGCACAAGACTCGGTGCAGTTAGTTGCTTATCAAGCATTGTATAATTCGTTATTAGCCGAGATTCAAAATCAAGAATCAGCAAATTACATTGCCCTATATGATAATTACAATAATACTATTATGCAAATGTTTCAACAGACCGTATATGCATTACAAGCAACATATTATTTGCAATACTTAACAAATATGGTTAATTATAATAATGCAGTTGGTTATATGAATGAATCAAATGCTTTAGTTCAAACTGTCGGATATACAACTAATGCTCCAGAAACTATGTTTACCTATTCTACATATAGCATGGGTAACGAAAGTGCTGGTCAAGTTGAAGAACAATATAGAAGTGCTCAAGAGCAGCTGTCCCTATTATTTGCAGCATATATCAATCAATCATATATTAATACCTTGCAATATATTGTTAGCGATCAGATTGTTGGAGCTCAAAAATTTCCAACAGAACCAACTACTTTTACTATAGATGGTCAAACTGTAACCGATTACACTATAATAAATTATCCAGCCAATTTGAGTAGTGGTACTGTCCCTGGGATTGGAACAGTATTATCTCCAATAAACTATTTTAAAAATCACTTATCTACAGTTGGAGTTAACTCAGATAGTTTACTAACTACGTTAACAAGCACAAGTTATGGTATCAATAATAATTACATGATTTATCAGTATTATGGTCTAAATAATATGCAAACTTGGGGACAAAGCGTATCTTCATATAATGCAACCAATACTGACTCTTCTGCTGCATTGTTACAGACAATAGCTGCAAATTATGAAAGTGCTCCACAATTATTCATAAATGGAAAGAATACATTTGTGCAGTTTGATCAAGCATTTGTAAGTGGTTGGTTGGTGTCTCCAACTGGGCCTGTTGCTGGTGCATCAACCGGCACTTATACATTTGCTCCAAATTACGTAGCAGATAGTAGTTCCTATCCAGAATCAAGTGGTATTGCGGTTAATAATATTAACACTCTAGCTTGTAATCCTGATACTGTTGGGCAAGTAGGCGGCTACGCACTATATTGGTACATTCCAAGTGGGACATTTGATACTTTATCATTAGGAACACAAGGTACACCATATCTAATGTGCGGAAATTGGCAAACTACCGGATTAGCAAGTACTATGGGGAATAATAGCGGTTATTTTGGTTACAATGCTCACACATTATCAGCAACCCCATGGAATGTAGCTGCAGGTAGTAGCGCTGTGACAGACTTTTATTATCAAAATAATACCAATACAGGTGCGAATTGGCCAATTATGTTCATGGGATCAAGTAGTGTAACTAATTTTGGTTCCAACGGTAGCTTTGAAAATATAAGCAATGGAACACCGTATAGCTACATATCTGCCGGATATTATAAAAACATTGATACTAATGTAGACTATAACATGGTCTCTGCTGCAGTTCAAATAAAGTTTCCAGATGGATTTATTGCTGGGCTTGGTTTAAACTGGTCGCAAGATAATATTTTTAATGAAAATACACATGCTTTAATAAATTCTGTAAGTACCGTTGGCTTGGCTTACAATCCAAATATGTCAATCGTGACTATAAATGGACAAAGCTTGATTCAAAATAATAGTATATATATGATTAATTATCCAGGTAATTCATCTGGATACCCATCCAACTGGGCAACTGCAATTTATAATTATTCTTTTTATGCGCCTGATGTGCCAGATGTCTATATGAGTGGGTTATTGATAAATGGAAATCTTGTTTTTGCAAATGGAGCCCCTGCATTCGGTGGTACATATAATGGAGTGAGTTATCCAGAAGGAAAAACCTTCATTAGTTTAAACCCAGCTGTTAATTTAAGCACTAATAATTGGTCAGATAGCTGCGTGTGGCCGTGGGAATATTATAATCAAGATGCTCAGTATTATTTGCCGGCTTTTGCTTGTACCTTAACCAGTAATTGGCCTGTCTAAATAATAACTTCATTCATATTTATAGCCTGATTCATTAGATCAGGCTTTTTTGTAAATGTAATAATTTATTTATAAATATAGTAAATAAAACTCTTAGTGTTATTTTTAATAATGGTCGATTTTTCTATATTTACGTATGAATAATTTTAATTATTTAATATAGTACATAAAATTTGGCATTTTATATGAACAATACGGTTGGTTAGAATATGGATAAATATAGTTAAGATCACTGTATTGATCGCCAACGTTCAAAACTATATGATAATTTTGGTTAATTAAGCTTTGTCGTGCATAGTTTTTATAGCTATCAATCGTCCAAGACTCTTCAGAAGGAAGAACAAATCTAGTATTTCCTTTGGTAAAAATTGACTCTATCTGAGATTGATACTCTGGATAAGCTGCAATTAAATTGCTTTCGGTAATTGCATATTTATTTATCGTTCTACCAGTAACAAATGCTATGTCTATGTTGTGCGTAAATGCATAATTAAGTAATTGGGACATATTTGGCGTTCTAATAAATGCCAGACTATTTTCTGCATTATTCCAAAGTGTGGAATCATATGCACCAAATCCATACTGACAACTGCCTTCATAACCACTAGTTAATGTATCATCAATATCAAAGACAAAAATTGGATTTGATGTGTTTGATGTTGTAAATGCATTATTTACACATGAAATTGCTGAATTTACAATTTGTTGGACATCTAATGAGTATTGGCTTGATTCTGGGAATTTTATACCAGATTGATATCCAATTGCAGGGCAGCTAGTCTCTAGGTTATACGATGAGCCGTAATAATAGTTAACAATATTATTGATAACATTTGTACTTAATACAGATTCTCCAGTTTGTTGCTGAATATATGGTGAGCAATATGTACTATTTCCTGAGTTGGTATTAATTTTTAGCGAGTTTGGTGAAAAGAATTGCCCAGATGCACATACTGTGCTGGAAATGGGCATAATGACAAATGTATCTAACGAGTAGTTATTATTGCTACTTGCCGTATTGCCGCTACCACAGCTACATAATATTAAAGAAGATGCCAACAAACAGAAGTTCTGATATTTCATATTATTTATTTCCGTACATTTAAAAAATTATAGCAAGAATTATCTTATGCATCAAATATTATACACAAAATGATTTTCATTAGGCTTTAAAGTAAATGATCACGGAACAAAAGTAATTTTAATATGTTACATAATTTGATATTCTGCTATAAACTAGCGTCTGTTATGTTGGTAATAACAGTTGTTGTTTTATTTGCATGCAAATTGCAAGTAAATAAATTCATCATTTGCATTAATGTTTACTTTTCATACGCTTATATTAAAATGCCGCCACTATATATAGTATTAGCATTTTTAGCCTTATAACCAGATATAATCAATTTAATTTTTTGCTTGATGTTGACCTCAATTATACGGATTTTTCTCCCAGCTGCCATACATTGGATTGGGCATTATGAAGTAACCATTCCCAAATACTTTATATTGTGCATTGTTGTCATCTAATGCATTAGTTGTAGCCTGCTTAAATTTAGGGAAGTCCTGAATATTATCACCAAAATAAGCGATAACTTTATGGGCAGCTAATTTATTAGACCAAACCATTTGCTTGGCATCGTAATTACCACTATTAATAGCTTCAAATCTTGGGTTTTTATTACTTGGCATTTCTGAGTCACGTAAGTTGGCTAAAACAACTTGATCAAAATATATTTGTTGTTGTTTTAAATTTGTGATAGTGGTCTCAAGCACGCTCCCAGTATCATCTTTGAAAGAACCATCCCTATTTGATACCAGGCTAACATATCCACCAAGCTGATGTATTAAATTAGTAAATGCAACCACGCCAGGTAACGCAGTTGATTTTTCTGGATTTGCTACATAATGGCTAAAGTCTGATTCACTACTAGCCAATTCACCACATTCACGAAAATACCAAGAATTATCAAGGGTAGTTTCATCGATATCTAATATAACTCCCCAAGTATTTGCTTTTGGCTTATTAAGCTTTACCCAATTTTGGACATATAAAGTTGCAACTCCATATGCTTGATTGTATAAAGCTTTTTTTTCAGCGGAATCACGATACCATTTTACTGCTTGTTTAATGTCAAGTTGTTTATTTTCAGGTGAACAAGATATTTGCTCTGCATATGCACCAGTCATACTCATCAAACAAATTATGCTGAGTAGTTTTTTCATAATTGCTCCAAAAATTAATATCAACGTAATTGTATATTTAAATTAATCTTTAATTGATATTTATATTTTCTCAAATATATTTTACAATAATATTATTGCTAATCAGTGTATTAACTACTGAATGTTAAAGCGATTTTATGATAGTAATCAAATTTATATTCTGTAAGTGTAAAAGGCACTGCTATTAAACTGATTGTCTCTTTAAATTTAATCATTAATAACAAATTATAGTGATTAAGATTGCTAAAATATATTAAGTTATATTTTTATTCTGCTATAATTCAAAATAGAAGTTTTGTAAGGAAATACCAAGTATGAAAAAATTTATATTATTTTGTGCATTAATGTCGCTGTTAATGAAGTCATTTGCGGGGGCAAATAATCAAGAAAGTAGTAATAACCAGCCAGTCATTATGTTGGGTGAAATAAATGATCAATCGGTAGGTGCAGAATCATATATTTCTCAAGTTCCAAATGCATTGAAACAAGCTATACAAGAGCAAAGTAAAATTTCTGCTGCGTATGATCAAAGGCAGGAAGAAATTGCTGAGGAAGAAGACTATTATTTAAGCAATACAGATATGGGGTATGGAATGTTTGATGGGCCATTTGGTGGTTATGGAATTGACGGCATGTATGCTGGTCCAAGTGTGGTTATACCAATTAGCAATACGAACTCAAATAATAACGCTAATCAACCGCCACCAATAAATCATCTATATGAAAGCCAATTACAAAATGGTGATATAGTATTTAAACAATGGTAGATTTTTCTTATAAATATTATTAATGGGGCTAGACAAGCAAAGCATACTTTAAGGTAAAATATCTAATAGAAATTCGCCATAGAATTTATGATTTTTGTAATTCAGAATCTCCTTTCATTGTTCTTGGTGCTATAGTGTAATGATCTAATAAAATTGAAGAGATATATACTTTACAGGTTAATATAACTAACAAATTTAATTGGACATAATAGATGAGAAAAACAAAACAAACATTCACAATATTACAGAAACTTGAATATGCAATAATAGATGTTGATTAAGATTTAGTTTGGTGATATTTTGTATCGTTTTTTTAAAGTGTTTACCAGTTAAATTATATAACATAATGTATAACGATGGTCGATAACACCACTTTAGACGAGTTAGTTTAATATTTGTATAAATAAATTATGTTAAAAAATAAACGCCACTAAATTTAATTGTGGCGTTTTAAGAGTATTTTATTAAATTGATTAAATGATTATTTAATCGGTCATAAATTATTTTTGATATTTTTTCTTCCACTGCTTACAGTATAGAGTATTGATAAGATTAATAGCCACACAGGTGCAATATACACACTTAATTCCATTTCTGGATTTTTGGACATCACAACTAGAATAATAAATAAAACGCCCATTACAAGCATATTTACATATGGGTATCCTGGCATGCTGTAGACTAATGTTTCTCCAGCCAAGGCTTTTTGTCTTCTAAATGATAGGTGCGATAATAATACAATGAACCAGTTAATAATAATTGCTACCGTAATTAATGCAAAAAGATATTGTAATATTTTGGCTGGAAAAGTGTAATTAGCAATTACCACTATAAATGCCATTCCACCAGTAAACAAAATCGCATTCCGAGGTAGTTTGTTTTTATCTGTTTTAGCAAATGCGCGTGGTGCTTGACCATTTAGTGACATACGGTATAAAAAACGTGCTGCAACATATAAGCAACTATTTAGTGCAGATAGCGATGCTGTAATAGCGACCAAATTAATAATATCTGCAGAGCGTGTAAATCCAAGCTTAGTAAATACGTCAGTAAATGGATTGGTGTTGCTAGTAATATGCTGAAATGGATACATTAATACAATTACTGCCATCGTTAACACATAGAATAAAATAATTCTAAGTACCACACCATTAATTGCTTTAGGAATAGCTTTTTTCGGGTTTTCCGCCTCTCCTGCCGCAACACTGACAAATTCAGAACCGCAAAAAGATAAACATACAATTACCAATGAATTAAAAACCCCCATTAATCCATGACTAAAAAAGATATTTGAATTTGAGTAATTTTGTAGGTTATTTGCCGCAATCGCATGTACGGTATGATCAGCAAAAATTAAGTATAAACCTGTTACAATCATAAATATAATTACGGCAACTTTAATCCCCGCAAACCAAAATTCAGTTTCGCCAAAATATTTTACACCAATTAAATTTAAGCCACCAAACATAACTAATAAAACTATACAAGTAATCCAATGTGGAATATGAATCCAATAATCTAGGAGTGTCCCAACTGCAGTGACTTCAAGCATGCATGCGGCAGTAAATAATAACCATGCATTCCAACCAGCAGTAAATCCCGCGCCAGTACCTAAGTAACGATGAGCGTACTCAACAAATGATCCTGAACTAGGGTAATCAACTGTCATTTCACCTAATGCGCGCATAACACCATAGATGATTAATCCACCAACGATATACGCCAGCGCAATCGACGGGCCAGTCATTTGAATGGCACTTGCTGAGCCAAGAAAAAAACCAGTACCAATTGCACCACCAATTGCAATCATCTGAATATGGCGATCTTTGAGATTATGTTGCAGATTTTCCTGCATATTTAGCTCCTTCAAAGAAGTATTTAGTTTTTTTGAACAAAGCATGATTATACTAGTTTGTTGCTATTTTTGCCTTGGGTTTGTCATGATGCTACACTTAGAAGTGAAATTAAAATTTATTTTTAAATATTGATGGTATAAAAATTGCATTGTTTGTTGTAGAAACGTTGGGTTAATAAATTGTTTTGTATAAGTATTTATATAAAATATTGTGTGCCAGTAAATTATTTTGTCATAAATGGGCAAAAAATGACAGTTTTGAAAAAAATTTTGCTAAAATAGCCCACTTAAGTAAACATGTTGGTGCATTTTATCTGCAAGTTTGTGCTTTTTTAGGAAGTTGCTCTTAATGGCTATTTTGGAATTAAAAAATATTGTAAAACAATTTGCGGATTATACTGCTGTAAATGGAGTTAGTCTTAGTATTGAACAAGGTGAGTTCTTCACTTTACTGGGTCCTTCAGGATGTGGTAAAACTACGTTATTACGTATGATTGCTGGTTTTGAATCACCAGATTCAGGACAAATACTACTTGATGGTAAAGATATTAAGGATCTACCACCAGAGCAACGTCCATTACACACTGTGTTTCAGAGTTATGCATTATTTCCACATTTGACGGTACGTGAAAATATTGCTTTTCCGCTTAAAATGGCAAAGTGGAGCAAGGTCGATATTGCCGCACGTATTGAAGAGCAAATTAGTAGTGTCCAATTAGGGCAATTTGCTGAGCGCTACCCGCATGAGTTATCTGGTGGTCAACGTCAACGAGTTGCGATTGCGCGTTCCTTGGTTGATCGACCAAAATTACTTTTATTAGATGAACCGTTATCAGCTCTTGATGCGCGTCTTCGTGAGCATATGCATGTTGAATTAGTACGCATGCAAGAACAAAGCGGTGTCACGTTTGTGTACGTAACACATGATCAAAGTGAAGCTTTAGCTTTATCTAGCCGAATTGCAGTAATGAATCAAGGGATTGTTGAGCAACTAGGTACACCACGTGAAATCTACTCTCAGCCAAAAACTTATTATGTTGCCGATTTTATTGGTAAGTGTAATTTATTGCAAGCTACCGTAATTGAGTCAAACCCAAGTAGTATTAAAATTAAAGTCGCAGATAGCTTTGAGTTAACTTTATCTAATGAAGGTATTGATGCCACATTAGGTCAACAAGGTTGGTTTGCCATCCGTCCAGAAAAAATTAAAGCCAACTGGGATGAGCGTAGCGAAGATGGAGTTAGCTGCGTTAAAGCTAAGGTTAAAGGCTACTATTACTATGGTGATGGCACCCTTTATGAATTTATTTTACCTAATGGCATTGTTTTGCAATGTTTGTTGTCAAATAATCGGCCAAGTCAGGCTTCATTTTTCCAAGAAGATGATGAAGTGTTTATTTCAATCAACCCACTAGCGGGCAATTTTTTGGTGAAGTAATTATGACTGAATCTAAATCTCAGAAACGTGAAAAATGGGTCTTAGCTCTACCACCGAGTATTTACCTAACCTGCTTATTTTTAATTCCAACGTTATTAATGGTATTTATTGCTTTTCGTGAACCTGGCGATTATGGTGGTGTTGCGCCATTAATAATTCAACATGCGAATGGTAAGCAAAGTCTAAATTTAACTTTGGATAGTTTTAGTTACGCGTTTAGTAATGGTTTTATTTGGAAATTATTTTTTCGGTCAATTATTTTTTCGGTAATTACGACATTTTTTTGTTTAATTATTGGTTATCCTTTGGCATTGTTAATTGCTAAAAGTAAGAAAAAATATCGTGATTTATTGTTATTATTGGTAATTGTGCCATTTTGGAGTAATTTTCTGATCCGTGTTTATGCCTGGATGATGATTTTAGGTCCAAGTTCAGCATTAAGTAAAGTAGTGAATCAGATTTTGGTAATGTTTGGACGTGAACCAGTTGATTTATTATTTTCTTCCGCTGCAGTAATCATTTGCTTGGTGTATATTAATTTGCCATTTATGATTTTACCATTATATGCCAATTTAGAGAAACATGATCCAGCACTAATTGAAGCTTGTCGTGACTTAGGCGGAACTAATGCAGATTCATTTTGGAAAGTAACCATTCCACTAAGTTTACCAGGTATTTTAGCTGGTTGTGGATTAGTCTTTATTCCGTGTATTGGAATGTTTGTGGTACCTGAATTAGTTGGAAATAATTGTTCATTAATGATTGGGAATTTAATTAAACAGCAATTTTTACAAAATATGAATTGGCCGCTAGGTAGTGTAACTTCAATTGTAATGACTTTGTCGGTCTTGGCAATTTCTTTACTGGTAGGTTTTATTGCTAGTCGTAGTGGAGGGTTAAAATATGCAAGTAAATAAAGTTTCTAAAAAATTACTTTCAGCAGGGGTTTTAGTTTATATATTTTTGTACCTACCAATATTTTTATTAATTGCGTATTCATTTAACGATTCGCGAATTGGAGTTACTTGGGTTGGTTTTACCATGAAGTGGTATAAAGTTTTATTTGCTGATACCCAATTAATTGCTGCTGCACGTAATTCAGTATTAATTGCACTAGTTGCTAGTACCGTATCGGTCGTTTTGGGAACTTTTGCTGGAGTTGCATTACACAAATACAAAGTACCATTTTTATCAACGTTAGTGATGATACCAGTGGCTGCACCTGAATTATTGGTGGGTGTATCGTTGTTATTATTTTTTCTGTTGATTAACTTTACTCTTGGGATGGTTTCAATAATTCTGGCACATACCGCATTTTGCCTTTCATTTGTAACTATTGCTGTCAAAACACGGATGCATGGTATGGATGATAGTTTAATCGATGCAGCACGCGATTTGGGTGCATCTCCGACCAAAGCGTTTACTGCCGTGCTAATTCCAACTATTTTGCCAGGTATTATTGCTGGTTGGTTGATGGCATTTACTCTATCGTTAGATGATTTTGTAATTACATTCTTTACGGCTGGGGTAGGCTCAAGTACTTTACCATTGGCAATTTATTCGATGATTAAAATGGGTGTTACACCAGAAGTTAATGCCGCTTCAACGATTATTATCATCTTTACCTTGGTGTTGACATCTATCGCAACTAAACTTTCACCTCAATTATTTAAGTAAGCCAATTTGTGAAAAAAATTCTTCTCTCGTGTATCTGTCTTTTGGGTAGTTTAAGCGCTAATGCAACTGATACCTTTAATTTATATATTGGTTCTAATTATATTGCAGATAGCACAGTTAGTCGTTTTGAAAAGCAAAGTAATTCAACGTTAGTTCAAAATTTCTTTAATGATAATGATGAAATGTTGGCAAAAATTGCGGCTGGGGCGAATGGTTATAACGTAATTGTAGCGACAAGTTATGCGGTACAGCAATTAGCTATGATGGGAAAAATTAAGCCATTAGATAAGAGTCAGTTACCAAACTTAAAATATACTGATCCTAAGTTTCTTAATCAACCATATGACCCAGGCAATAAATATTCAGTTCCTTATGCATACAATCCAGTTTTTCTTGCTTACAATGCGGATAAATTTAAACAATTAGGTATTAATCCAGATACATGGGCGGTAATTTTTGATCCTAAATATTTGAAGCAACTTAAAGGTCATATTACGGTTTTTGATTCTTCACGGAATGTAATTGCCGCAGCACTATTATATTTGCATAAAGACCCTAATTCGAGTAATTGGACTGACTTAGAAGCTGCACGTAAAGTAATTGAAAGAGCTTCACCATATTGGGCAAAATTTGATAGTGATAGCTATTATCGGAGTTTATTACGTGGTGATATTTGGGTTTCAATGGCTTATTCAATTGATATTTATAAGACTATGCAGGATTTAAAAGCCTCTCATACTAAATCTAACCTTGCAGCGGTTTTACAGCGCGAAGGGAATATGATTGAATTAGACAATGTGGTGATTCCAACATTTAACACTAATGATAAATTAGCTTATAATTTCATTAATACAACTTTAGATCCACAAAGTGCATATGAGTTATCTTCAGTAACTGGTTCAAGTATTCCTAATCCAGTGGCGTTTGCGAAATTAGATGCCAGCGTTAAGAATTTAGATTGGATTTATCCAAAAGATATGAGTAAGATGCATGTTTTTAAAGCTTATGATCCAAAAACTCGGATTATGGTAAATGAAATGTGGACTGAAATCAAGATGAATGGAGACTGTGGTTGTTTTTAGTTGTTTCTGGATAAATAAATATGTCAAAGCGGCTAGGAATTAATAAAGTTATACGGTTAACTGGTAAGTATGTCCCCAAATGGGGATATACTAGCTTTAGTTTTTTATTTAAAGTTTGGGTAAATTTTCAAAAATCTGGCGGTTTAACTTGTTGTAGTAGCCTGTCATACACCTTGTTATTAGCATTTATTCCTTTTTCAATTTCAATGGCAAGCATTAGTACATGGTTGCCAATTTCAAATAGTTTAATTAATGATGTTCAAATTTATTTTTTTAGTAAATTTATACCCCAATCTGGGCATCAAATCTATGACCTTTTCAGATTATCTTTTAAGCACTCTAGTCGTCTCTCAATTTTAGGATTGCTTTCGTTGCTTGGTACTTGTTATGGTATGATGTTTACGGTTGAGCAACATATCCATCAAATGTGGCATATTAAGAGGCAACGTAGCTTGATTAAATCGTTGTTACTTTTTACCTGTTTTTTTATTGGCGGTCCATTATTAGTCTATACGATAGCTTTAGGAGTGGAGTTTCTTCAGGTAATAATTCAAAATGAAGAGATTAATCTAATGTTAGCAATGCTGGCTGGTAATCTAGTAACTCTGCTGTCTTTTATTCTTATTTATAAATTTTTGCCGAGTAAAGAGGTGCGTTGGAAACACGCGATTGGAGCTGGATCTCTCGCCGGATTTGCTTTTGCATGTCTACAGGCGTATTTTTCATATTCAATGCGCCATTTACAGGAAGAGTACTATTTACTGTATGGATCTTTAGCAATGTTACCAGTATTTTTACTTTGGTTGTATCTTTCTGTCTTAATTCTATTAGTCGGTGCACAAATTATTTATGTTATTGAATTAACTCCTCTTAGACGTAGATAACTGTACTCTAAATATATAAATATTTACAGAGCTTATTTTAAAGCATAGAAGTTTTAGTTGATAAACTCTTAATTTGCTAATTATTTGAAAGATAAGACGAGATGCATGAATTTTCATTATGTGAAAGTATAATTAAGCAAGTTGAAAAATCTAATTATCATCAGCTCAAAAATATTGCTGAGATCACTCTCGAAATTGGCTCCTTGGCTGGTGTTGATATAGAGTCATTATGTTTCTGGTTTCCTGTGGTAGCGAATAAATTATCTGGAAGAGAATTACACCTCATAGTTAATTCAATTCAAGGTCTTGCTCGGTGCGATAAATGTTTGAATGAGTATGAGCTATATAATTTATATGATCCATGTCCGAATTGCGCATCATTTGGTAATTATAAAATTTTACAAGGGAGAGAGTTACTAATTAAGTCATATAGTTTAATTGAATAAAGATTTTAACCATGAATACTATGTGGTTTTATGTTACAATCAAGGCATTAAATTATAAAGGAGTTTGATTATGTGTGTAACTTGTGGTTGCGGTAGCGATTTGAATCATGATCATGAGCATCAACATAATCATCATCACGAACATTCTAATGTAATTAATCTCGAAGCTGAAATTCTTTCTGAAAATAATCGTTTTGCCACGCAAAATCGTGATTATTTTAATTCACTCCGTGCTCTTGCTTTAAACTTTGTTTCTAGTCCTGGTTCTGGTAAGACTACACTTTTAGAGGAAACTATTAAACAGCTTAGTTCATGTTCGCCAATCTATGTTATTGAGGGTGACCAGCATACTGAGTTGGACGCTAATCGTATTCGTGAAGCAGGTGCTAAAGCCTATCAAATTCAGACTGGAAAAATGTGTCATTTGGATGGACACATGGTTGGTCATGCTTTGGAGCATTTAGATATTACCAATAATAGTTTTGTCTTTATTGAAAATGTTGGTAACTTGATTTGCCCAGCATTGTTTGATCTTGGTGAGCATGCTAAAGTGGTTTTGATTTCTGTCACAGAGGGTGAAGATAAACCACTCAAGTATCCAGATATGTTTTATGGTGCAGACTTAGTTATTGTGACCAAAACTGATTTACTGCCATATTTAAAATTTAATATTTTAGAATGCGAAGCAAATATTCGTAAAATTAATCCTAAAGCCAAAATCATTGAATTATCTTCCACAGCTAATTTAGGATTTACAGAATGGATTGCTTGGTTAAATGCAGCTAAAACTTATTTAGTTTAATTGATTAGTCAACATGTCAGTCGCAGCTTGTAGACTTTTAATTAATGGGATTGTACAGGGAGTTGGCTTTCGACCAACTGTATATAAAGTTGCACGCAAGCTTGGCTTGAAAGGTTGGGTTAGAAATACATCCTTGGGGGTAGAGGTAGTTTTATCTACTTTGGAACCTAAAGATTTTATCTTTCAATTGGAGGGCGCTTTACCAGCAATTGCAAGCCTTGATAGTATTGAATCTAGTGTTTGTAGTCTAAGTGTTGAGCAAACTGAATTTGAAATAAAACCTAGCTTAAGCGGTGAGGTTAATGATACGATCATACCACCAGATGGTAATGTTTGTTCCGACTGCTTACAAGATATTTTTAACCCAGCAAGTAAATATTACCTTTATCCATTTACTAGTTGTATTAATTGCGGACCTAGATATACCGTTATTAATAATCTTCCTTATGATCGTATTACAACAACATTTGAAAAGTTTAATCTGTGTCGCAGTTGTCATACCGAATATATAGATCCGTCAAATCGTCGCTATCATGCACAAACTACATCGTGTATTAATTGCGGTCCTCTATTTAACCATTCATTGAGTGAAGTTGTACTTGCGCTTAAATCTGGAAAAATAGTTGCACTAAAAGGTACTGGTGGCTATGTATTATTAGTTGATGCAACTAATAATACTGCTGTTCAAACTTTACGTAAGCGCAAAAATCGTCCTGATAAGCCATTTGCGGTAATGGCTTTAAATACAATATCTATTTCATCTAATTTTGCTGATGTTTCTATTCATGAGCGTGCATTGCTTGAGGCAACAGCGACGCCAATTGTACTCTTATCTAGAAAATATAATTCTAATATTGCTGATCTTGTTGCACCACAAATTAATACTTTGGGTTTCATGCTACCAAATAGTCCCGTGTTTTATATCTTATTTTATCTTCTTTTAGGAAGTCCTGAGGGTAGCACGTGGCTAACTCAGGCCAATGATCTAGCATTGATTGTAACTAGTGCAAATGTATCTGGTGGTTCGATAATTGGTGATGAGGCAAAAATGATATCACAGTTGTCTAATCTTGCAGATTTAGTTGTTACTCATAATCGCAAGATTGAAGTGAAGGTGGATGATTCGGTCATTTTGGTAAGTGGTGGACATGATTTGATTTTGCGTCGCGCACGTGGAATTACACCAAAACCTTTTTATTTTGCGTATAAATTGCCACAAGTTTTGGCTTTGGGAGCAAATTTAAAAAATACCGTTACGTACACTCGTGAAAATAAAGCATTTATGTCGCAGTATTTTGGCAACATGAGTTCAGAGCATACGATCAATTATTTTAAATCAACTTTGGTACATTACGATAAGATTTTTAATTTTAAACCAGAGCTAATCGTGACTGATTTACATCCTGATTTCTTTGTTCGACAGTATGCAGAAGAATTTAATCTACCGCAGCTGCAATTACAGCATCATTTCGCACATTTTGCCTCAGTAATTGCCAACGCAGAGTCTTGTGGTAAAAAAGTAGAAAAGATGGTACTTGGTTGTATTTTAGATGGTTATGGTTATGGTCTAGATGGTGAGGCTTGGGGTGGTGAATTAATTCAATTTAATCGTGAAAGTTTAAGTTTTGAACTAATTTCACAATTACCAACGTTGCAGATTCCTGGTGGCGATATTGCCGAAACAGAACCATGGCGTATTGCGCTTGCCATGTGTGTTCAAAATGATTTACCAATACCTGAGCATTTATTGCAACATAAGCAATCAAATATGGTTATTGATTTAATTAAACGTAAATATTTTGCAACATCAAGTAGTATGGGGCGCTATTTTTCTGGTATAGCTGCGCTATTGGATGTTCTAAGAATGAGTAGCTATGAAGCTCAGGCAGCATTAATGTTAGAAAGTTTAGCTGATAATCTTGAAATTGATTTTGAGTATGCTAAATTAGATCTAAATGGTAAGCCAGATTTGAATTTGTTAATTAAATTGATTTACCAAGTTGGTGTTGTTGAAAATAATATACCACGAGCAATTAATTTATTTTACGGAAATTTAAATGTTATTATTGAGATGTGGATACTTTTTCATTGTTCTTTGCATGGTATTTCTCAAGTTGCGATTTCAGGTGGTTGTTGGCAAAGTCGGTATTTATTATCTAGGTTAAGTGAAAAATTTAAACTTCTTGGAATTGAGTTACTTATTCCATACCAATTGCCGGTAAATGATGAATGTATTAGTTTTGGTCAAGCTTGGTATGGAGCTCAGACATTACTAAGAAATAAATAGTAGGGGGAAATATTATGTGTCTAGCTATTCCAACTCAAATTATAAAGTTACTAGATAATCAAATGGCACTTACTTTGTTATCTGGTGTTGAGAAAGAAATCTCATTGGCCTTAATTCAGGATGATGTAAAAGAAGGAGACTTTGTGATTGTCCATGTCGGTTATGCTTTAAGTAAATTAGATGAAGAAGATGCGCAAAAGACATTGGCTTATTTTGCAGAATTAATGGATGAGGAGAATTATCAATGAAATATATTGATGAGTTTCGTAATTCGCAAGTAGCAAAAAGAATTTTACAACAAATTCATAGTGAGGTAAATCCAGATCGAAGTTATAGACTAATGGAGTTTTGTGGTGGACATACTCATGCAATTCACCGCTATGCACTAAATCAATTGCTGCCTAAAAACATAAAATTGATTCATGGGCCAGGTTGTCCTGTTTGTGTTTTACCGATTCCAAGAATTGATCAGGCTATCTGGTTATCTCTTCAGAGAAATACTATTTTGTGTTCTTATGCAGATATGTTACGCGTGCCAGGCGATCACCAAGACAGCTTAATTAAAGCTAAATCACGTGGCGCTGATGTACGTATTATTTATTCCGTTGCGGATGCTTTAGAGATTGCTCAGTCAAATCCAAGTAAGACCGTTGTTTTTTTTGCAATTGGATTTGAAACCACTACACCACCAACTGCACATGCAATCCTTGAAGCTAAGCGCTTGGAGTTAGATAATTTTAAGGTTTTTTGTAACCATGTTTTAACTCCAGTTGCTATGGCTGAGATCTTAAATAGTGATGAAGTGCATATTGATGGGTTTATTGGTCCATCACATGTTAGCATTGTTATTGGCTCTGATGCTTATAAAAAGGTTTCTGATAAATATAATAAGCCCATTGTAATTGCTGGTTTTGAACCACTAGACGTTCTTCAGTCAATTTTATTTTTAGTGGAACTTATAAATAAAGATCAAGTTAGTATTATAAATCAATATTCGCGAGCGGTATCTACTGATGGTAACCTAAAGGCGCAAAAAATGATTGCTGGGGTTCTTGAGCTTCGTCAAGAGTTTAGTTGGCGTGGCTTAGGTAGCATCCCTGCTAGCGGTTTGAAATTGCGTAAAGAATATGCAGATTATGATGCGGAAATGATTTTCTCTTTACCACAATTTACCAGCGATGATGTTAAGGCTTGTGAGTGTCCACAGATACTACGTGGACTAAAAGATCCACGCGATTGTAAATTATTTGGTTTAGCTTGTACTCCCGAGCATCCGATGGGAGCTTGTATGGTTTCGAGTGAGGGTGCTTGTGCTGCAAGTTACCAATATAGCATTTAAAAAGGCAATTTAAGGATGAAAGTTAATTTTAAAGAAAATGTTGATTTGACTATTGGCGCTGGTGGTAGAGCAATGTATCAGTTATTGAATCAATTAATACTTAAAGAATTCGATAATGAATTTTTAGCACAGCAATCAGATCAAGCTATTTTGCCAGCTCTTAATGGTAAATTAGCTTTTTCAACAGATAGCTATGTGGTATCGCCGTTGTTTTTTAATGGTGGAGATATTGGATCTATGGCAATAAATGGCACAGTTAATGATTTAGCTGTTTCTGGTGCTAAACCTCTTTACATTTCTGTTGGTTTCATTATTGAGGAAGGATTTCCTTTACAAGATTTACGTACCATTGTTAAATCTATGGCCAAAGCAGCAAAGTTGGCAAATGTCATGATTGTGACTGGTGATACTAAGGTAGTTGAAAAAGGTAAAGGTGATGGAATATTTATTAATACAAGTGGAATTGGTGTGATTGAAGATGAAGTCAATTTAAAACCAGAATTCCAGCTTGGAGATAAAATAATCATAAGTGGATCAATTGCTGATCACGGTATGGCAATCATGTCTCAACGCCAAGGTCTTAATTTTACCACTGATATCATCTCCGATTGTGCTCCATTAAATCATTTGATTCATGAGGTTTTGTCAATTAGTTCTGCCGTGCGCTGTATGCGTGATCCAACCCGTGGTGGCATTTCTGCAACGCTTAATGAATGGGCAAGTTTTTTCCAGCTTGGAATTAATCTTCAAGAAGAACATATCTTAGTGAATGAAAATGTTCGTGGATTATGTGAGATTTTGGGGTTAGATCCACTGCATGTTGCTAATGAAGGTAAGGTTTTGATTACATGTGCTGGCAGTGATGCTGATACAATTATTGCTAAATTAAGGCAAAATCCACTCGGGAAAAATGCTGCAGTTATTGGTGAAGTAGTAAGTATTGATGAGGGGTTTGTGACCATGACAACTAATTTTGGTGGTATTCGTCGTGTTGATTGGTTAAGCGGCGAGCAATTACCTAGAATTTGTTAACTCATTATTCTTTTAATTATAGTGCACCACAACTATTTATTAAACTAAATTAGCGAGCTTAGAATAATTAAAGTGTATGATTTTACATAGCTTTAATTGCGATTCTAAGCTTCTTTTATTTTGTATTTGGTCATGTTTGGATTGTTTTTTAATTATGTTTTTTCACTTTTGGTGATTAACACACTGATTTGGTCGGATAATATCATTAAAATGATACACTTATTTTGTATTATATCTGTTATAATTCCTCTTATAAGCTTATAGCTAGCATGGTTTTTAAGTGTTGCATAAGTTGAAAAAATAATTTATTTAGAGAGTGGGTGTTATGAGCCATTATTATTTTTTACCGCACCAGAGAATTAATGACATGTTAGATAACTTGCGTGCCAAGGGATACAAGTGTGTAGCTCCTCATCGTCATGAGGGTGAAATTAATTACGATACAATTAGTAATTCTGCAGATTTGCCTTGGGGTTACCATGATGAGCAAGCCCCTGGTCATTATCAATTAAACCATAGCGAGCATAAGCATGCGTTTGGATTCACTTTACCAACTACTTCAATAAAGCCAATGTTATTCAAAGCAAAAGAAAATGTCTGGAAAGTTGCTCGTGATGAGCATGGAAAATTAGCTTTTCAGCCAATAGTTGAATTTGAAAAGATAGTGGTGTTTGGTATTCGACCTTGCGATTTACGTGGAATTGATATCCAGGATCGTGTCTTCATGGAAAATTCCTATAATGATGTTCGTTATGTTAAGCGTCGAGAAAATCAATTTCTGATTGCAATGAACTGTACCAAATCACATTCAAATTGTTTCTGTGTTGCCTTGGGTGATGCACCTAAAGCAGATAAAGGATTTGACCTTGCCATGACTGAGATAGACGGTGAAGGTTTTGTAGTAGAAATAGGTTCGGATAAAGGCCGTGAAACTTTGAATCAACTTAATTTGGCTGCTGCAAGTGGTGGACAAGTTCAAGCTATATTGGCCAAAATTGAACATGCGGAAGAAATGCAGTATAAAACATTGCCACCTATTAAAGAAGTTGAAGCTAAGTTAATGGCAAATTTGGATCATCCGCAGTGGGATGATGTCGCAAGACGTTGTTTATCTTGTGGTAATTGCACTCAAGTATGTCCAACTTGTTTTTGTCATACCGAAAGAGACGAGCCAAATGTTTTAGGTACTGAAACTAATCACACGCGAGAGTGGGACTCTTGTTTTAGCATTGATCATAGTTATACACATGGTGATACATATCGTGAAAATCCAAAATATCGGTACCGTCAGTGGTTAACGCATAAATTTTCAACTTGGCGCGATCAATTCCGTACCAAGGGCTGTGTTGGTTGTGGTCGCTGTGTTACGTGGTGTCCTGTTAAGATAGATGTTGTTGATGAAATTAATGCAATTTGTAAGTAAGAGAGATGATTATGTTATACACAGATGATGCGTATACGCCTTATGAGGCAGAAATAGTTGAATTTATAAAAGAACATCACGATATTTTTACCATTCGTTTGAAGTTTACTGATGAAGATTTAGATAGTAAATATTTTTTTAGACCTGGTCAATTTAATATGGTTTACCTATATGGTGTTGGTGAGGTAGCAATTTCAATTGTTAATGATCGCAATCATCAACCTGGTAGATTTGAGCATACTATTCAAGTGGTTGGTAGAATTACCAAAGGTATGATGAAATTACAAACTGGTGATAAAGTTGGAATTCGTGGTCCATTTGGAACTTCTTGGCCGATGAACGAAGCCAAAGGAAAAGATGTGGTTATTGTTACTGGTGGTTTGGGCAATGCGCCATTAGTTGCTGCAACTGAAGAAATCTTGAAAAATCGTGATCAGTACGGCAAATTACGTGTTTTACATGGAATTCGTTCTTCCGATTTATTAATTTATGATGAAATGTACACACGTTGGAATAATTCGTCAGAAACCCAAGTTTATATGGCAACAAGTAATGCAGATCCAGTTGATAATGGTAAATGGAGATGGGGTAAAGGGTTTGTAACTAATTTCATTTCTGAATTATGTGTAGACTATACTAATTCTATTGTGATGGCGGTTGGGCCAGAACCAATGATGATTGGTGTTGCGAAAGCATTTATCACCGCTGGGGTCAAACCTGAAAATGTATATTTAAGTATCGAGCGTAGCATGAAATGTGCGATTGGACATTGTGGACATTGCCAACTTGGTTCGCAATTTGTCTGTAAAGATGGAGCGGTATACCCTTATTCAGCCTGTGAAAAATTGCTAGAAGTGAAAGGGTTATAATATGTCAGCACAAGATAAATTATTGGGATTATCAGCACGCCCGAAAGTTGCAGTACATAAATTTAGTTCTTGTGATGGTTGTCAATTAGCTTTTATTAATGATGCAGTTTCATTGCTTGAGCTTTCAACACTGGTTGATGTGGTTCACTTTGCTGAAGCTGGTCCGTTGGATGAGTTTGCTGAGGTTGATTTAGCCATAATCGAGGGTTCTGTAAATACGCAACATGATATTCATCGTTTAGCAACGATTCGTGAGAAATCTACGTATTTGATTAGTATGGGCGCATGTGCTATTACTGGTGGAATTCAGGCATTACGTAATTATACCGATGCCAAAGAGTTATCTGCGTGGCAACATGATATTTATCCACAACACACTGATGTAATTATTGAGCAAGATTTATCTACTGCTAAACCAATTAGTGCTTATGTGCAAGTAGATTTTGAAATTCCTGGTTGTCCAATAAATAGTGTGCAGATTTTGCACGCAGTTAGATCAATTTTATTTGGGGTTGAGCCAGAGAAAAATGTTGATTCTGTCTGTGTGTCGTGTAAACATGCTGGAATAACTTGTGTTATGGTTGCAAAAGGCGAGCCTTGTTTGGGTCCGGTTACCGCAAATGGTTGTGAGGCGCTTTGTCCAAGCCTTGGGCGTGGTTGTTATGGTTGTTATGGTGCATCAAAATATGCTAATTTGTCAGCTATGAAGGATAAATTAAGCGAGATGGGATTAAGTGACCAGCAAATTACACATAAATTTCAATATATCAATAGTCAAGACATTGGTTTACAGGGAGAATAGTTCATGAGCTTATCTAAAACTACAAAAATTGAAGTACCGATTTTGGCTCGCGTTGAAGGTGAGGGTGCGCTAGATTTAGAAATTGAAAATGGTGAAATTAAAAAATGTGAGTTACGTATTTATGAGCCACCACGCTATTTTGAAAAATTTCTTGAAGGGCGTGAACCAAATGAAATTATCGATGCGGTTGCCAGGATTTGTGGGATTTGTCCTTTAGCTTACCAAACTGCTGCTGCTGGTGCAATGGAGAATGTTTTTGGTATTGAGACTTCACAGTGGGTTAAGGATGCACGTTTATTGATGATGCTTGGGCAATGGATTCAATCACATTATCTGCATGTGCACTTATTAGCTGCTCCTGATTTTTTAGGATATCGTTCTGGAATTGAAATGGCAAAAGACTATCCTAATGAGGTTTTGCGTGGTGTAAGACTACAACATCTTGGCAATGATTTAATGAAGCTTTTTGGTGGTAGGTCGGTACATCCGAATGGTGTTAAATTGGGTGGTTTCTGGCATTCTCCTAAAGAGTCTGCGGTTAAGGCATTTATTCCTCGTCTTGAAGCTGCTCTAAAGGATGCTGCAGATGTAATTCAATTTGTTTCAACGCTTAAATTTCCAGATGTTGAAATTCCATTTATGCAGGTCAGTCTGCGTCATACCAACGAATATCCTGTGATTGCGGATCATATTGTGACATCAGCTGGCGATGAATTCCATGTCGATGAATATGATAAGCATTTCTTTGAGTTTCATGCGCCACAATCAACAGCATTGCATTCTACTACAATTGATGGTAAACCAATTTTATTGGGTCCATTATCGCGAATTAACTTAAATTTTGATCGTTTACCTGAGCATATTCAAGCAATGGCAAACGCGACTAGTGTACAATTTCCAAGTAATAATATGTTTCATTCAGTAATTGCGCGTTCTGTTGAGGGGTATTGGGCACTGGAGCGAGCATTACAATTATGCCAAAATTATACTCATACAGAAACTCCTAGTGCGCCAGAACAAGTTGCTGCAGGAAGTTCATGGTTTGGTGTTGAAGCTCCACGTGGAATCCAAATTGATCAGTTTACTTTTGATGCAGATGGACGAGCCAGTAAAATTCGTATTTCAGCCCCAACTTCGCAGAATTTACCTTGCATTGAGGCTGATTTACGAATTGCATTACAGAAATTTGGCCTAGATCGCCCTGATCATGAGATTCAGTTGCATGCTGAAATGGTTATTCGTAATTATGACCCATGTATTTCGTGTTCGGCACATTTTTTAACTTTAAATGTTGTGCGTAATTAATGTCAATTCTAGTATTAGGGATTGGTTCACCATTTGCCGATGATCAGGCTGGTTGGCTCGTTGCTGATAAGCTTAAATCATTAGATCCGCTGCAATTTAAGATGGAAATTGGTGAGTTAGTTATTGAATCAGAAAATCGTCCAGGGCTAAATTTGTTGGATTGGTTGCAACGAGGTTATCAAAAAATTTATTTGGTAGACATGGTTAAGACCAATCTTGCAAAAACTGGTAATCTTTATGAGTTACAAGCCAAGGAAATTATTGGATTTTCAGGTATGTTATCCTCACATAATCTGGGAGTTTCACCGTCTTTAGCTTTGGCTGAAGTTTTGGGGTATGATATTAATAATATTATATTTTTAGGAATTGAAGGTGAACGTTATAAAGTTGGTGAGGAAATTAGTTCACCAATGCTTTCTGCTGTAGATGTTGTAGTTAATATTTTGCTAACGAAATTGAATTAAATATAATACTCCTTTGATGTTTTATATAATTAGTAGTTTGGCGGGTGAGTATTTCATACGCCAAACTTAATCTGGTTATTTTAATATTTGCACAGGTGGAATTAGGTTTGAGTAATCTTTGCTTAGAGCAGAAAGTTGAGTTAAAACTGCATTTGCTAATTGGTCATAGATAGGAGTAATTGGATTTTCTATTAAGCTAGCAATTGGCTGACCTAAATCACTTTGTTGGCAAATGGCTAGATTTAAAGGTAATTTGGCTAACAACTCTAGTCCATATTCTTCTTTTAGGCGTGCACTTCCACCAAGCCCAAAAATATCTGATTGATTGCCACATTTTTCACAAACATGTGTTGACATATTTTCAACTACACCAAGGCAAGGTATATCCATTTTTTGAAACATATTAATACTTTTACCAACATCTAGTAATGCAATATCTTGTGGTGTCGTAACTACTACAGTTGCCGTAATTGGGAAATTTTGTGCTATAGTTAGATGAATATCACCAGTGCCAGGTGGCATATCAATTATCAAAATGTCTAATTCACCCCACTCGCTATCGTTAAGAAGTTGATTTAAGGCTTTATTTACGATAGCACCACGCCAGACTGTCGCTTGTTTTGGATCAGCTAAAAACCCAAATGAAATGGCCTTAATTCCATATTTTTCCAATGGAACAAAACGATTGTTGGCACTAATCTCTGGCTTATAATCTACTTCACCCATTAATATTGGCAGTGACGGACCATAGATATCTGCATCCAATATCCCAACTTGTGCACCAGATTTAGTTAAGCTAATTGCTAAATTAATAGCGGTTGTGGACTTACCAACACCACCTTTACCAGAACTTACCGCAATAATGTTTTTTATATTAGGAATTCGTTTTAAGCCTGGTTTTACCTTATGTGCTATAATTCTAGGTTTATTAATCGTATTATTCATATAAAATATCGTCCTCTTGTTAGGTTGGGTGGTATGTTGTAAAAATTGCAACAGGCGATATTTTAGCATATAAAATAACCATAAACACACAAAGACCGACAAAATTAGTAAAGTATTAGTTCTAAAGGTAAGAAATGCAAAACACTACAATTGTAACCTGTGCGCTACCATATGCGAATGGAGATATCCATTTAGGACATATGGTTGAACATATTCAAGCAGATATCTGGGTACGCTTTCAAAAAATGCAACAGCGTCGCTGTTATTTTATTTGCGCTGATGATACGCATGGTACTCCAATAATGCTTAAAGCTGAACAGCAAGGAATTACTCCAGAGCAATTGATTGAAAGTTATTACCAAGCTCATACTGCTGATTTTGCTGGTTTTGGAATTGCTTATGATCACTTTTATACAACTAATTCCGCTGAAAATAAATTCTGTGCTTATGATATTTACAATAAGCTAAAAGCTAATAATAAGATTGCAGTAAAAACCATCAGTCAGTTATTTGACGAAGAAAAACAAATGTTTTTGCCAGATCGTTTTGTTAAAGGCACCTGTCCAAAATGTAAAGCTGAAGATCAATATGGTGATAATTGCGAAAAATGTGGTGCTACCTATGCGCCCACAGATTTATTAAATCCATTTTCGGTTGTTTCTGGTTCAAAACCAATTTTACGCGAATCTGAGCATTACTTTTATAAATTAAGTGAAGCTGGTGATTTTTTAGCATCATGGCTTAATTCCCATGGACGTTTACAAAACGAATCTAAAAACAAAATGCAAGAGTGGTTAGAAGGTGGCTTGCAGGATTGGGATATTTCCCGTGATAAGCCTTATTTTGGTTTTGAAATTCCTGATGCTCCAGGTAAATATTTTTATGTCTGGCTTGATGCTCCAGTTGGTTATTTAAGCAGCTTTATGCATTATTGTACGCAAAATGGTTTAGATTTTAATCAGCTATGGAACGCAGATGATACTGAAATCTATCACTTTATTGGCAAAGATATTTTATATTTTCATGCTTTATTTTGGCCAGCAGTGCTACATGATGCGGGTTATCGTACGCCAAATGGCTTATTTGTGCATGGTTTTTTAACCGTTGATGGACAAAAAATGTCGAAATCTCGTGGTACGTTTATTACGGCACGGAGTTTTTTAGAAAGTGGCATTAATCCTGAATTCTATCGTTATTATATTGCAAGTAAATTAACTAGTAAATTTGAAGATATTGATTTATCTTTTGATGATTTTGTGGCACGCATTAATTCTGAATTAGTCGGGAAGTTTGTTAATATTGCCGCTCGTTCAGCTGGTTTTTTGGCTAAACGTTTTGATAATCGTTTGGCTCAACAAGTTTCTTGTTCTGAGAATGAATCAATTCCAAATATTCTTGTATGTGTACTGGCAATTCAAAATGAATTGGCTGAATTTTATCAATCTCGTGAATTTTCTAAAGCAATTAGATTAGTCATGAGTGTGGTTGATGAAGTTAATCAGTATGTCGATAATGTAAAACCGTGGTTATTGGCGAAAGATGAAGCTAAACAAGATGAATTACATCAGGTATGTACGATATTATTAAATGCATTTAGGATCTTAAGTATTTATTTGAAACCAGTTGTTCCTGGTTTAGTTACTAAAATCGAGAGCTTTTTAAATGTTTCAAGTTTAGAATGGAATGATTTAAATACTTTACTTTTAAATCACCAAATTAATAACTATAATCATTTAATAACACGAGTGGAGCCATCGATGATAGAAAATTTAATTGAATTAAATAAAGTAATTGAGCCAACTGAGGCTAAAGAGGTAGTTAAATCTGAAGTTAATTATGAAGCAATTGCTGAGACTATTAGTATTGAGGATTTTAGTAAAATAGACTTAAGAGTGGCTAAAATTGTTGCAGCTAATCACGTTCAAGGAGCGGACAAATTAATTCAACTTACCTTGGACTTAGGTAATGAGCAACGTAATGTTTTTGCTGGGATTAAGGCGGCTTATGATCCTGCTAGTTTAGTCGGTAAACATACTGTTATGGTTGCAAATCTTGCGCCACGTAAAATGAAATTTGGCATGAGTGAGGGAATGGTTCTTGCTGCGAGCTTCGAAGATAAAAATTGTGGTTTATATATTCTTGAGCCACATAGTGGTGCAGAAGCTGGTATGAGAGTACGTTAGAGAATATAGTTTGTTGATAATTTACTTAGGTAACAAGTTATAATATGTGATTATTTGCACTAATTTTAAGGTTCTTTTTGGGATTATAATATGAAGTTAAAAGCAGTGGTTTTGGCTAGTTGTTCTACTTTAATGTCATTAAGTTTAATTGCTTGTAATGGTGGTGGAAGTTCTGGTCCTACCGCGAGTGCTAATTATGGTGGTATTATTTCAGAGAGTGCACAAAATATTGGTGTTTATTCTAATATAGCAAAAACATTATACCCAATTACACTCCAAGCTGGTAATTTTGGTACCATCCGTGGTGCTTCATTTACTGAGTCTGATTACCAAACTGCAAATACATTGAATTCTGCAACCGCATTTAATTTTGCTCCATTTGCTCCGATAACGACTAATCCAGGTTATTTTAAAGCTGGTAGTGTTGCTGCTTATGCCATTCAATATGCAACACCAGGGCAAAATGCAACGAGCGATCCAGCCCAGATAGTGCGTACTGCATCAGGATTAATTATTGTTCCTAAAAATATTACACCACGTGGTGTCGTAGTGTATTTTCACCCAACAACATTTGGTAAAAACCAAGTTCCATCATGCTTGGGACCTGTTGCTACTGGTGCTGGAAATATGTCGGCAAATATTCCAAGCTATTGTAATGTAACGAGTTTAGATAATACTGGTGCTGCTACTTTTGCAATGCTATCTTCCATATTTGCCGCTCGTGGTTTTGTGGTGGTTGCACCAGATTATGTTGGACAAGGTGTTGATTATAATAATGTGCATCCGTATGTAGTTTATCCAGATAATAATGTGTGGGCCGCATTTAATATGTTTCCAGCCATGCGTAAAATTCTTGCCGAAAATAATATTTCAAGCAGTCTAAATCTGCCACTCTTGATTACTGGATATTCAGAGGGTGGTGGTTATGCATTAGATGCTTCACGAATTGCACAAACTAGTGCTGCAGATTTATTGGCCAAAAATAATTTAACTCTTAAGATCACGTCTCCCCAAGAAGGTGCATATTCACTTGTTGATCAGATGAATTTTGCTTTTAACAATAATAATGATGGCGCTTTTAATTGCTCATCTAATCCGTCATATGATTGTGGTAATGTTGACATGATGCAAGAGCAACCAAGTATGGATGTTACTGAATCGGTTGCAACAATGAATAACTGGAATATTGTTTCAGCACCAAATGCTGCAGGATATAAGCCTGCATTGACCAGCTATGTATTAACTGCTGCAATGTATTATAGCTTTCATAATATTAGTGGTGCTTATAACTATGCGATGAATCCTGCATTTTGGTCTGGGATTAATATGGCTGTAGTCGGTGGTAGTGGCTTGGCAAATTTATATCAATTATATTCTGGAATTTATGGTAGTGTTTATACTGGCACACAAATTAGTAGTGCAATAGTTGCTAATACCTTTACGGTAAATAATTACGATCCAATTTCTAGCCCAACTTTGACAGTATTTTCGCCTTTTGGCGGGGTTAAAGCTCCATTCCCAGCCAATCATTATGGTACCAACAGTGCTGGTACACTATTTATCAATCAAGGTGTTTCCACAGATCCACAATTTAAGCAAATTTTAGCTAGTGGCTCGACTTATAATTGGCATACTAATTCGCCAATTAATTTGATTCACATGGTTTATGATTCGGCAGTTACTGTTATTAACTCTCATCAGGCTTATTCATGTATGAAAAATGGAGTTGATTTTATTGGTAGCGGTGGGATGGTTTCATCAGCTGGAGTATGTACAACGCAGGGTAGTGGTAACATGATTGAATCTACAATTATTCAAAATTTCCAATTAACAAATAATTATTTTCAATTGCTGCCTTTGGAAGATGATGATACAGCTAATTCTTTCGCCAATTCACAATTTTGGACGAAAAATCAAGCCGATGCTAGTCTCGGTACACCTTATGATCATGGTGATATGTTTGTTCAAGGTAGTATTGCTGCGCTATGTACTTTTGAAAATCAATTAGCATCTGGATCGAATTCTGGAGTCTGTCCAAATTTATGACATTATAACCTAATAAAACCATGAGTTATCTCGTGGTTTTTAATTATATTTTTATAAATAAAATGATAAAATACTGTTCATATTAAAAGGTAAGTAAAAATGATGGTGTTATTGGAAATTATAGGTGGTTTAATATTTTTTGGTTTTATGGGGTTTTTAAGTTTATTGCTATTACCTGGCTTGTTTGGATGTTTTGGTTTTTTATTTATTGTAGTTATTCTTGGTAGCTTAATAGTTTTTTTTAGTTTAAATCTGGTTTGGGTAATTGTCTTTGGTTCGATTTATTATTTATGCATGGCTGGCTTTAAATATTTGCGTTATAATAAATTACCGACATATGATGGGTATTTGTCAACACATCCAAATGTTTATCAAAATGGTAAAGTTTGTTGTAGTTTTTGTGGTGCAGAGCATATCTCACACGTCGGTTTGTTTGGTACACGTGGTAAGCTGCGCTATTATGTGTGCTTGCGTTGTCGTAATTGGTTATATCGTTTTAAGGTATTATAGATGACTGTCAGACAACTATTATTAGATACGGAGACTACTGGATTTGAACCCAAAGAAGGCCATCGGATTATTGAATTTGCCGCCTTGGAAATGATCGATCGTAAATTAACTGGTAATTCATTGCATCTTTACTTTAACCCTGAGCGAGATATACCTGAAGCAGCAACGAATGTACATGGTATAAAATTAGAAGACATTGCCCATGAACCAACTTTTAAAGAGCGTGTTGATGAAATAATCGCATATATTGATGGCGCAGAATTAATCATTCATAACGCTAAATTTGATTTGAATTTTTTAGATCATCACTTTGCAGAACTAGGAAAGAATAAAACGTTAAGTTATGCAGCAAGCGTTGTTGATACTTTGGGTTTAGCTCGAACCAAATTTCCTGGTTCTCGAAATAACCTCGATGCATTGTGTGATCGGTTTAATGTTGATCGTTCTAATCGTGGTTATCATGGTGCGTTAATTGACTGTGAGTTATTATGGTATGTATATATTGGCTTGACGCGTGAGCAAATTAGTTTACTTGCTGAAGATATTAATGGTAAAAATGGCGGTTCTCGTAAATTTGCATTAATAGATAATTCTAAATATAATTTTTTACCAGCTACTGTAAGCGAAACCGAGAGAACGCTACATTTAGATTATCTTCGTCAATTAGATAAATCAAGCCAAGGTAATAGCTTATGGTTTAATATTTCAAATGATACAACCAATGGTTAATTTACATGTTCTAATTCCATGCGCTGGTAGCGGCAGTCGCTTTGGTTCTAATGTTCCTAAACAATACCATGTACTTGCTGGTAAAACCGTGCTAGATTGGACTTTAAATGCTTTTATTAATGTCGTCAATTTGCAATCAATAAATGTGATTTATGCACCACAAGATCCATACATTATGGATTACGTTGATAAATTTCCACAAGTTAATTTTATGCCGGTTGGTGGGAATAGTCGTGCCGAAAGTGTTTTGAATGGTTTGCATGAACTACAAATGCTTCATGCCGCAAATGATTGGGTGTTAGTTCATGATGCGGCACGTTGTTGCTTGGATTTTACGGATTTAAATAATTTGATTGAACAGATTACCACCAGAGATAATATTGCTGGTGGTATTTTAGCAACTGTAGCAACTGATACAATTAAATTATCATCCACAGTTGGCCAAAATGTAATTAGTAAAACTTTAGATCGTAGGCAAATATATTTGGCACAAACACCACAAATGTTTAGGCTAGCAGAACTAATTGCAGCATTAACTACTGCTGATTTAAGTTTAGTCACTGATGAAGCTAGTGCAATAGAGCTTTTAGGTAAAAACGTATACTTAGTTGAGGCACAACAACCAAATTTTAAAATAACTTATCCGCATGAGCTTAAATTAGCTGAATTTTTATTAAATAATCGCTTAGGGGAGATTGATTAATGTTTCGTATTGGACAAGGTTTTGACTTGCATCGTTTGGTTGATGGGCGGAAATTAATTCTCGGTGGGGTGGAAATCCCTTTTGAAAAAGGTCTGGCTGGGCATTCAGATGCAGATGTTTTACTGCATGCTATAATTGACGCTTTGATCGGTGCTGCTGCATTGGGTGATATTGGTAAATTATTTCCCGATAACGACAGTAAATTTAAAGATATCGATAGCAAAATTTTACTTAAAGAAGTTTATAAGCAAATTAGTGATCTTGGTTATCAAATTAATAATATTGATTCAACAATTATTTTAGAGCAGCCAAAGTTACGCGACCATATTGATATCATGCGTAACGTTATTGCTAAGTTATTAGACTTACGATTTGATCAAATTAGTATTAAAGCTAAAACTAGCGAGAAAGTTGGAATTGTTGGACGTGGTGAGGCAGCAATTGCTGAAGCTGTGGTTTTGTTGATTAAATAAACCATGCAGATCATTCGTATAATGGTATGTATATTATTAACTGATGTTACGCACGGAGATGTGCAAATTGTGTAAAATAGTGATGTTCATTT
>ERZ650304.246-NODE-246-length-33776-cov-14.259749_pt1 | contig 33776 bp, 52 predicted proteins | sample MGYA00376240_ERZ650304 | MGnify/ENA primary metagenome ERZ650304 (study PRJEB26733, sample SAMN07839271) | wastewater metagenome | biome: small river; feature: stream; material: water | place: USA: North Carolina | collected 2016-03-01 ... | reverse complement strand
CTTACGGGTTGCTAACCGAATTCGGTTAACCGAAACCGAAATCGGTTTACCCACATTTTACACAAAAGCCATTTGCATTTATGCGCGGCTTATGCATACTGGGTGCAGCGTGGTTGCATCACGCCACTAAGAACCTTCTAACGTGCCGATTCCATAATGCAACTATGGGGTCGTCACATTAGAGGGTTTTTTTATGCCCATAGAAAAAGCAATGATTCTAATCAGCAAGCTACGCGCTTGTGGGCTGATACCGCCAGACATTTACGAAACGCTTTTTATGGCGCTTGAGTGCTATAGAGCCAAGGGAGGCATCAGTGTTCAAGATTAAAGACTGGAAGAAGCATCAGCACTACGCACATCGAAATCCGCCTTGGATAAAGCTGCACAAAAGCCTATTAAATGACCCAGAGTGGTTTAGCCTAGACCCAGAGGCCGCTAAGGTTCTTATTATGCTATGGTTAATTGCATCAGAAACTGACGGTGAATTGCCTGCTAGCAACGTGCTAGCATTCCGCTTGCATCTTGCTAGCAAGAAACTGGAGTCAATCATAAAAGACCAGTTAAGCCATTGGATTATATGGGATGCTAGCAACGTGCTAGCAGAGTGCTTGCAAGATGCTAGCACAGAGACAGAGACAGAGTTAAGTAAAGAAAGAAAGAAAGGGGGTGTGGGGGTTGATGTTTTAGTTTTACCAGATTGGATGCCACAAGATGAATGGAATGAATGGCTTTCTGGCAGGAAGAAAGCATCCAATAAACCTAGCGCACTTGGCAAGGCAATCGAATCTCTAAGCACATGGCGGGATGAAGGCTACTGCCCCAAAGAGATTCTGAACACATCCATTATGAACGGGTGGCAGGGAATCTTTAAGCCAAAGTCAAAGCCATCCATGCAGCCAGTTAAACGCAAAAGGCCGTCGCTATGAACTACGAAGATTTATGCAACATCCCCGCTGAGCAATCATTGCTTGGTGCTTTGCTGATGAACGAAGACGCCATGGCGAGGGTAGAGCCAACCTTGACCGCTGATTGTTTTGCTCATGAACTGCATGCCAAGGTATTCGCCTCGGTTCTGTCCATGATTGAGGCTGGCATACGCCCCACCCCTATCACCCTGAAAAACCACTTTGCCGAAATCGAAAACCCCTATCTTGCCGCAATGGCAGCTAACTCTGCATCGCTCATTGATGTGGGTGGGGTATCAAAGCTGATTTGTGACCTTTACCAGCGCCGCAAGCTGAATGAGGCACTAAAACAAATCATAGAATCGCCACCTGCAACGCCTATATCGGACTTGAGCTGCGCGCTTTCCGAAGAACTGCACAGCATCACGACTCAAACCAGCGGCGTAAAAATCAGAAGCAACAAGGAAGTTGCCATGTTGGTTTACGAAGACATGATGCAGGACAAGGCACCATACCTGACGGGCATACGGAAACTTGACGAGGCAATGGGTGGGGGGCTGTACGCTGGCAGAGCCTACGGATTCGCTGGACGGAAAAAGATGGGCAAGACCATCATGGCAGGTACGCTAAGCTACAATCTGAATGCCTCAGGCGTTAAGCATATGTTCATTTGCGCGGAAATGGGGTCTAGAGAGATACACCAGCGTATGCTGGCTAGGTATGTAGCCAAATACCCCTCGGCCTTCAGAAAAGGCAATTTACGGCCAAATGGCTTCGAGTCGGAATTAGCACTGGCGATTCGCAATATGCCGAACAATATCATTTACTGTGACGCGCCGGGTATTACCTTTGATAGGCTCAAGCTTGCGGTTTCAACCGCCATTGTTAAGCATGGCATCAAGGGTTTTATACTGGATTACTGGCAGTTAGTTGGCGGCAAAAGCCCGAAAGAGAACGAGGTTTATCATATGGGGTTAGTGGCGCAGTGGATGGCTGATATTTGCAAGCAGCATGATATCTGGGTTGTCAGCACGGCTCAGATAAACCAAGAGGGCAATACCCGTGGGGGGGAGGGGCTGCGTTTGGCTTTCGATCAAGTCTACCAGATACATCGCCACAATACCGACGACGACAACAACCCTAATTTTTGGTTAGAAATGATGGACACACGGTACACGGCTTGGGCTGATGTGGGAAGCGAACACAATGCGGGAATGGTGCTGAATGAAAAGGGCATATACTTTGAAGAGCCAACCGTAATAATGTAGGGAAAACAAACAATGAAGATGACATTTAACAAGGTATTAGATATAATAATCCAGCTAGGGTTTGACGAGGAAGACGCCCGCATGATACTAGTGCGCTTGGAAGAACTTGAGTTGCTGAACATTAAGAAGGAAGGGAAACAAAAATGAAGTATTATTACACAGACCCACTGGCGGCTCAATGGATGAGCAGTAAATTTGAGATGAAATTCCAAGAATTGGTAAGCGTAATGCGCGATGAAGTATTTAGGGATGAGATGCGGGATATATTTTCTGTGCACTGCGTTGACTTCATCCCTTCTATGGGGCGGTACTACATCCACCCAGACAGCCTACACCTGCTAGAACCGCTGTCCGGCGATTTCATTATTCGTGAAGACAATGCCCAGCCGCATCGGTGGACAGGGCGCGGCGTGGGTGTGCGGAAAATCATCCAACGCAACGGCATCCCATTCATGTGGCCTGAGGTGGAAGAATGAAGCGCGTAGCCACTAAAAAGCACCGCGAGCGCTGGGGTAGCATAAGCAATTTAGGCTGTGCTGTATGTGGTTATCCACTGGCCGAGATACACCACTGCTTTACTGGCGGGGGAGGACGCAAGAACCACGACCACACCATCGGGCTGTGTTACAACCACCACAGGGGCAAAGAGGGCATACACACCATAGGCCGCAAGACGTGGCAGGCTAAGTACGGCAGCGAGCAAGACCTGCTTGATAAGATTAACTTGATTTTGGGCGAGTAATGGTTAAAATTACAGTGGAAACAAACGCAGGGGTATTTTATGGGTAAGTGTAAATCAAAGGGTAAGGGCGGCAAGGGCAAATGAGAATCATTCTCAATTGTTAACAAAACTTTATGAGCTAATATCAAAATGGCGGCAACAGACACTAAACCGACTGGACGCAAGGGCGACAAAGTAATCAGAGATGCGCTACTTGCTGCACTAAGGCAAGACCCTGACAAGCTAAAGCGCGTAGCCGATAAAGCATGGTCTATGGCAGAGGAAGGCAACATGCAGGCATTCAAGGAAATCAGTGACCGCATTGACGGTAAAGCCGCACAGCCATTAGTGGGTGGTGGTGAAGATGATAACCCCATCCAACTGAGTGGCAAGATTGAAATAGTCCATGTGAAGGCTCCAATCAGTAATGCGTAATAGGGTAAAAAGGGCGAACCCATTAGAAGGCGTAAATCGTGAGAGTTGAGCTTCCAGAGAAAATGGCAAGCGCACTTTTCAAGCCATCACGATATAAAATCTTCTACGGGGGACGAAGGCGGCGCTAAGTCAGTATCTATCGCCCGCGCCTTATTAGTACTTGGTTATAGTGAAAAGCACAAGATACTCTGCGCCCGTGAAATACAGAAGTCCATTCAAGACTCTGTGCATTCATTGCTGAAAGAGCAGATAGAAGAGCTTGGGCTTTCCAGCTTCTATGAGGTGCAGAAGTCTACCATTCTCGGCAAGAACGGTACTGAGTTCCTATTTGCAGGGCTTCGATCTAACATTGCCAACATTAAGTCTATACCGAACATTACGAGGGCGTGGATAGAAGAAGCGCAGTCGGCAAGCCCAACTAACATAAAGACGCTAGCGCTTACGGTTCGCGCCGCTGATTCTGAAATATGGATGAGCTTTAACCCCGAGCTAGAAGACGACCCGGTATATCAAGAGTACGTTGTTACGCCACCTGATGACTCGATTGTGACGAAGATTAACTATGACGATAACCCATTCTTCCCTGAGGTGCTGCGTCGTGAGATGGAATCGGATAAGCGCAAGAACTACGAGAGCTATAAACATGTATGGCTAGGCCAGCCCAAGCAGGCTGTTGAGGGCGCTATCTTCGCAAATGACATATTGAAGGCTAGTGAAGAGCATAGGCTTACCAAGGTTGCTTTACAGGCGGGCGTGCCCGTGCAGACATTCTGGGATTTGGGGCAATCAGATAACACGGCTATATGGTTCGTGCAGATTGTCGGTATGGAGTTCCGCATTATTGATTACTACCAAGCCTCAGGCCATAAGATGAGCCACTATATTGAGGTGCTGGCTGAACGCGGATATAAATACGATGAGCATTGCTTGCCCCATGACGCCGAACACGAGCAGCTCGCCGCGATGAAAACCATTAAACAGCAATTGCAGGACGCCTTGCGTGATAACCCCCAGCTTGGTAATACGGTTAGAATCGTACCGCGCATTCCCAAGAAGGCTTTGGGCATTGATGCGGCTCGTGCTATCTTCCCGCAGTGCGTATTTGATAAAGACAAGACCAAAGACGGGTTGCAGTGCTTGCGGCATTATGCCTACGCCCGTGACCATGAAACAGGCCGAGTCAGCAAAGAACCGAAGCATGACGACTGGTCGCACGGCGCTGATGCGTTCTTATGCTTTGCTCAACATTACAAGCGACCACAGGCTCAGCAGTACAAATCCATAATGATGGGTTGACAATGAGAATCATTCGCAGTAACATTTCGCTAGATTGCTAGTCACGGCGGTTACACGCATACCAGATAGCATCCATTTTAGATGGTGTGATTATGGCCGATGATATCTTTGACCAAGCGTTAGCGCATTACGAATCAGCAAAAGACGGTTGGAGAGAGATTAACGAAAAGGCTGTAGCCGACCAGTACTTCTTATCCGATGAGCCGTATGCACAATGGGACGAGCGTGAAGCTCAGTCGCGCCTTTCGGTTAACCGCCCCGTCGTTGAAATCGACCAGCTAAGCCAGTTCGTTCACCAAGTCGCAAACGACATCCGGCAAAACACCCCCGCTATCCATGTGCTACCAGTTGGCGACGATACAGACGTTGAAACCGCTGAAATGATTGCTGGGCGTATTAAGGCAATCGAGTATAAAAGCAACGCAGACGCCGCCTATGATATGGCCGCTGACTTTGCCATTCGCTCATCGCTTGGTTATATCCGCGTTGACCACGGGTATGTAAGCAAAAAGGGCTTCGAGCAAGAGCTGCGCATTCTAAGGGTAATTAACCCGCAAGCAATCCGCATTGACCCATGCAGCATAGAGCCAGACGGTTCGGATGCTAAATACGGTTTCGTGTTCGATAAAATCAGCGTTAAAGAATTCAAGAAGAAATACCCAGAGGCTACCCCCGTATCATTTGGTGAGGAAGAAGCCGCGCGTATCCCGCAAGATAAAGACATGCTCACCATTGCCGAGTATTTCTACATTGAGGAAGACGAAGAAGAGTACGGTCTGAATGATGACGGCACTAGCGAAATCGTAGAAGACGGCAAGCGCTACAAGTCCATGCGTAAAATCACTAAGCCACGTGTTATGCGGTGCTGGGTTGGTGGTCGTGACCTGCTTACTACGCCTTCAAAGTTCCCCGGTGAGTATATCCCCATCGTGCCGGTGTACGGTGAAGAAGCGTGGATTGATGGCAAGCGCAACCTATACAGCCTGATTCGCAAGTCTAAATCATCCGCGATGATGTATAACTCGCTGAAGTCATCTGAGACCGAAGTATTGCTTAAGCAGCAACAGGCACCAGTGCAAGCCGCTGTAGGGCAAATGCGCGGCTTTGAGGATGACTGGAAAACCCCAGATAAAGCCATGGTGCTTTACTACCACCAAACGGACGTTAACGGCCAGCCAGCTCCAGCGCCACAGCGCCTTAACCCGCCTGCCGTTTCGAGTGGGTATGCGCAGGCTTCGCTTGATGCTGAGGCCAATATCCGCAAAACCCTTGGCATGTATAACGCAGGGGTTGGTAAGCGCGAGGGGCAGGCTTCCGGCATTGCTTTGAAGCAGCTAGAGATGTCCGGCGATACCGCTTCACTACACTTTGCGGATAACCTGAACCGCTCAGTTGCGCAGGTGGGTAAAATCATCGTGTGTGCTTTGCCAGAGATTGAAGACACGCCGCGCAAGGTTTCGATCATTACGGCTGAAGATGACATTAAAACAATCGGCATTAACGGTGATGTAGTTGAAGGCCAGAAGCGCACGTATGATTTCCGCACTGGTGAGTATGATGTGCGTGTCATTGCTGGGCCTTCATTCACCACGCAGCGCCAAGAAGCTGGTGCTATGTACGCTGACCTGATTGGCAAAATGCCTGACCTTATGCCGGTCATTGGGGATTTGGTATTTAAGTACCAGAACGCCCCCGGCTCGCAGGCTATCAGCACACGCTTAAAGAAACTTGTAGACCCCAAGCTGTTAGACGAATCAGAGCGCGACAAAGAGCAACCAGATATGGCCTTGCAGCAAATGCAGCAAGAAGCCCAGCAAGTCATCGAGGCCGCACAGCAACAGATTCAACAGCTAACGATGGAACTTGATAAGCTGAAGAACGATAGCGCCAGTAAACAGATGGATTCTCGCATTAAGGCTGAAGAGCTTTTAATGAAGAAAGAGCAGATGCAAATTGATGTACAGCAAGCCCAAGTAGAATTGCAGATTAAACAGCAAGAGCTGGCTATCCGTGAAGCTGAGATTATCGCAGAGCAGCAAAGGGAAGCCGAAAACATCCAGTTAGAGCGCGATAAGCTACAGGCCGATATTGTGAAGACCGTTATTTCACAAAAGGACGGCGCTCAACCTGAAATGGTCGCGGTAATGGGTGATATATCGCAGGTCATTACGCAGGCATTCGAGCGCACCGCACAGATGCAGGGACAGACAACCCAAGCTATCGTTGAGGCCATGAACCGGCCAAAAAGAATTATACGCGATGTAGATGGAAGCGTGGTTGGTGTTGAATGAGCAAGGCTCAGAGAGATGCTATTATCTGCCTTCGCCTTGAGGCGCAAGAAAACCTACTGAAAAAGCGTGAACTTGAAGCATCAGGGGAAAAGCAAAACATCCGACACATTACAGCCATTGAAAGACGTGAAGACGAAATCAGAGATGAGATGCGCAATCTTTTAGGAAAGCTAAACGAAGACGCGCTTCTTGTCTTACTGGTAGCCTACCCGTTCCCGACCATTCATTAATTTTAACTTGCAACAAAGAAGGATTTTGCTATCATGGACATACAAGCAGTCATAGCCGAGGCGCAATCTAGCGCAGAACCGGTTAGCGCTGAAACTCCGGCGGTAACAACCGCAGAGCAGCCTAAGATTGAGAATGATTCTCAACCGCAGAAGGAAGCCGTTGAGGCGAAAGAAGACTTATCCAAGAAGACGGATGACGAACTTACGCCAGAGCAGCTAGCCAAACGTGAACGGAATCGCCAATCTCATCTAAACAGGCAATTAGCCAAAATGCGGCGTGAGAACAGGGATTTGCGAGAAGCAGCCCAGAACCTCATGCAGCAAAAAGGCACCAATCCACCACCACAAGACGGCGGGGCACCGCAACCACCCAATGAGGATGATTTCCAGACTTGGGAAGAGTTACGCGCTGCTGAACGCAAGTATTATGAAGACCTTGCTGAGTGGAAGATTGAACAAAAACTAACCGATAGAGAAAAGAAAACAGCCCAATCTGAGCAAACGCAACAAGCGAATGTTTATAAGGCCGAGAAAGTAGATGCTCATGCCGCGAAAGAAATTGAGTTCGCGCGCACGGTGCCAGATTACGAATCTACGGTCTACGGTGATTACGCTGACTTCATGAACAACCTGCCGCTACCTGTTGCTGAAGCCTTAATCGAGGCGGATAACCCAAGTCTAGCGTTATACGCATTAGCGAAAGAAGGGCTTTTAGAGCAGCTTGAAGACTTATCACCTTACCGTATTTCTATGGAAATCGGCAAGGCTGAGGTTAGAGGCGAGAAATATCTCAATCGGAACAAAGCAACCAACGCTCCCCCACCTGTAGAGGCCGCGAAGGGCACTGGTAAGCCCAGCAAGTCTTTCATGGATATGCCGATGGATGAGCTACTTTCACAATTCCGCAATCGATAGGATACTACAATGGCTAACACTAATATTAACACAGTCAAAAATAATGCTGGCATTATCGCAAAGATGATGGCCGGTGAATTGGTTGACAACCTGCAATTCTGCAAATCAATTGGTAAAGCAGATGCAAGCGACTACAAAGGTAAAAACGGCTATTCGGCTGGTGATACCATCTACATCAACAAACCTGCCCGCCCAGAAGTAAGCACCTCGGGCTTTGATATCACCTCGTCCATCGGCTCGCTGGCGGAAGAAAAAGTGGCAATGCCTCTGGATATCACTGCTACTTGCAGCTTCGATCTGGACTCGCAAGAGCTGGCTTCGACTGTTAACCTTGAGAGCGTCTACGAGCGCTTCGTGAAGCCTTATGCTCATGGCATGGCGCAAACGATTGAGCAAACGTACCTCAACAAAGCAGTGACGAACACCGCCAACCTTGTGGGTACTCCCGGCTCGACTTCGTTCAGCACCGCGTTGATGCTGTCGGCTGGCGTTAAGCAGCAAGAGTTCCTCGCACCGCAAGACGGTGAGAACTATGCTTTGCTGTCGCCAAAAGCTCAGGCTTCGGCTCTTGATAACCGCAAATCGTTTGTACAGGCTAGCGACGAACTGGCTAAGCAATACAAGCGTGGTTTGATGGGCACCGCTGATGGCTTCACCTACCTGAGCAACAACCTCCTGCCGCGCATCACCAACGGTGTTGACGTGTCGGGGTTTGCTGTTGAGGCTTCGGTTGTTGCAATCAGCAACGGCATGGCAACCCTTGGCATTGACGGTGTAACCGGTGGCGCTACTATCCCGGCTGGTACGGTATTTAGCATTGCTGGCGTAAACGCCGTGCACCCGCAAACCAAAGTAGACCTTGGCTATGAGCAACAGTTCGTTGTAACTCAAGCTGTAACCGAAGTTGGCTCGAACCAAGTAACCTTGGCAATCAGCCCAGCTATCTACTACACCACGACTGACTCACGTCAAAACGTAAGCGCTGCTCCATTAGATGAAGCTGCTCTGACGATTTACAACGGCTCGGCTTCGACCACCTATACGAACAACCTTGTTTACCACAAGGACGCGTTCCGTATGGTTTCGGTTCCGCTGGTTCTGCCTGAGAAAGCAGAATACGCAGCTCAGTACACGTACAAAGGCATCACTGTCGCTATCATTCGTGACTTCGACATTATGAAGCGTCGCATGATTACGCGCCTTGACTTCTTGGGTGGCTTTGCTCCGGTTCGTCCTGAATGGGCTTGCCGCATCACTGAGTAGTCTAAAATGGGGGTGGGCAACCACCCCCTAATCTTTATAGGAAAAAATCATGGCTAAAAATCTAGTAAAATACGAAGGGACGTTTGGTTCTGATAACCGTAAGGTCATCAATGACAACATCCCAGACATCTCGCGGGTAACAACCGCATTCACGCAATCTGCTGGCACTGCGCTTGCAAACGTAGTTGGCCTTCTGACCGATACCTTGCAGCCCGGTGTTTACGATGTGGATATTAACCTCATCACAACGGCTGGTGCATCTGGTGGCGTTAAAATCGCCCTCAAATGGGGTACAGCTTCGATGATTACCAGCACGTCGCTTGCTGTGCAGGCAAACAGCGCTGCTGCTACTGCTAACACGACTTTCACCACGTCAACCGATGCCGCCTCGATTCTGGCTGGTACGGCTGCGTATGTGAATGTGCGTGTGCGTGGTACTATCACAGTTGCCCTTGCAGGCACGTTGCAGCTCCAAGCGGCACAGAACGTATCGGATGGCACGGCAACTACGGTTGCTTTAGGCTCGACGATGAAGTTCACGGCTATTGGTGCTACGACCCCGCTTAGCTCTGCTGTAGTATAGGGGGATGGCATGGCCTTTAGCACGAAAACTGTTTCGGTAGCTATTTCCGCCTCGACCAGTTCTGCTTCTGCCGCAATTCCGTCTACGGGGGCTCGCTTCATTCGTGTAGTCAACCCCACGACGTCGCTTTGCTATGTGGCAACGGGTGCTGGTTCGGCAACTGCTACTGCTGCAAATATCGCAGTGGGTGCGTACTCAACTGAAGTACTACAGATTGCGCCGACGGATACGCATGTTGCTGTCCTGCTTTCCGCTAGCACGGGTATTATTGCTGTATCGCGAAGCACTCAGTCCGAGGTGTAAATGGCTAGTGCCAGAGATATTATCACGAAGGCGCTCCAGAAGATAGGCGCGATAGTAAAGAACGAAGCACCATCTGCCGATGAAGCAGAAGACGCTCTGGACTCACTAAACGCGCTTATCTCTTCTTGGAGTAATGACTCGTTAAATATCTACGCAAGAACGTGGGAAACATTCTCGCTGACTGGCGCGACCAGCTACACCATCGGCACGGGCGGTAACTTTAACACGGCTCGCCCTACGAATATCGTGGGTGCGTATCTGCGTAGTGGGACTATTGACTATCCCATTACGATCATTGATGACTCGGCTTACATCAGCATTTCGTATAAGAACTTGCAGGGCATACCTGAGTTTCTGAACTATGATAACGCTTACCCGCTGGGGCGTATTCGGTTATACCCGTTAGACAATGCTGGCTATACCTTATTCCTGCTTACTGAGAAATCCGTCACTAGCTTCACCACTCTGGATACTGAAATGTCGTTGCCAGACGGGTGGGAGCGGGCGCTGGTGTATAACCTAGCCTTGGAGTTAGCGCCGGAATACTCACAGAAGCCAGATGCGTATATCGTTAAAATCGCCGGGGATTCGTTAGGGGCTATCCGTCAAAAGGTGGCACAGGTGCGTGGTATGGATGCGTACCCTAATAACTTGGCGGTCAGAAATATTTTTAGCGGTTGGCGCTACTAATGAAAATCAAGCTGGTAGGCCCGTCGTATCAGCAACGCTCGCTCCCATTTGATGCGCAGCGGAGCATTAACCTATTGCCGCTTACAGATAAAGACGGTGCAGATGTAACTTCTTTGCTCGGTACGCCGGGGCTTTTATCATTTGCCACATGCGGTACGGGGACAGTGCGTGGGGGCTTTTCGGCTGGCAACGGTAGGGCGTTCTTCGTAGCTAACAACTCGCTTTACGAAGTGACCAGTGCGGGCACGTCTTCGGCATTAGGTAATATAGCTACGTTCACGGGAGCGGTGACATTCGCAGATAACGGCATAGAACTAGCTGTATGTGATGGCAGCAAGGCATATCTTCTTACATATTCCACCAACGTATTCGCTCAAATCACTGATGCGGATTTTCCATCATCGGTTGGGGGCATTGATTTTATCGACGGGTATTTTGTTGTTAACGAAAACGACACAGGTAAGTTCTACATTTCGGCGCTGTATAACGGCGCGTCATGGGACCCGCTGGATTTCGCAACCGCAGAATCATCGCCAGACAAGCTGGTGCGCGCAGTGAACTTTGTAGGCCAGCTTGGCTTACTTGGGGAGAATACGCTAGAGATTTGGCGCAATACAGGCGACAGTGCTTTCCCGTTTTCGCGTATTTCTGGTTCGGTGCCCATTGGCACGCTTTCGCCTTACACTGTTATTAACATTGATACATCGGTTTACTGGGTTGGCTCAACCACGCAGGGCGCTGGTATTGTATATAGAGCGCAGGGATTTACTCCCGTTAGAATATCGACAGAGGCAATCGAGCGTAAGTTGCAGGCCGAACCTAACCCAGAGCTTTTACGGTCATGGACATACCAGCAAGACGGTCATGTTTTCTTGGTCATCACTGGGGGCAGCTTAGAAACTTCCCTAGTATATGACCTTTCCACAAGCCTGTGGCATGAGCGCGCCTTTCTAAATGACTTTGGTGATTATGAGCAGCATCTAGGCTCGTGTTGCATTTATGCGTTCGGCAAGCATCTAGTTGGTGACAGACGCGACGGGAACATTCATGAAATGCGCCTAGACTACTATGACGATAACGGAAGCACCATCCAGCGCCGACGAATTTACACGCATCTTCTTGACGAGCTAAAACCCGTCCGTTATAATCAGTTAACGATAGGTTTTGAGCAAGGCGTAGGGTTACAATCCGGCCAAGGTTCAAATCCGCAGGTGTCTTTGCGTATTAGCAAAGATGGCGCAAGAACGTGGGGCAATGCCTACACGACATCCATAGGCGCAGTGGGACAGTACACAACAGAAGTAACTTTCCGGCGTCTAGGCATTCAACAGATATGCACCTTTGAGATAACGGTAAGTGACCCGGTAAAAGTGGCCATAACTGGTTCGTATCTACGATGAGTCTTCCTTTAATACCGCCAAAGACTGAGCCGCTAGTCGATAAGAAAGACAGCTTTGCCACGCTTAACTGGCTGGTGTTTTTCGATCAATTAGCTGATGGCGATAACGGGACTACATGGACGCCTACATTTGTGGGACTAACAGAAGTGGGAACCGCGACAAAGACCGGCGTTTATTACCGCATCAGCAAGAAGCTTGCATATTACCGCATTGTCATCACTCCCGGCACCAATACCAGCGCGACTAACGGCACTACATACTGCGACAATTTCCCGCTCACAATGACGGCAAATGGCGCAAATCTAACGTGCAGCGGATTCACCGCAGCGGTCGCAGGCTCGACATCATCAGATAAACGAATTTACACGGCCACTTGGTCACTAATCACAACAGCAATTACTATCGTAGGAATGGCAGAGGTATCATGAAGAAAATTCCACTGACGCAGAATAAATACGCGCTAGTAGATAGCGATGACTATGATTTCCTTAATCAATGGAAATGGTTTTATAGCAATGGCTATGCCGTCCGCTACGTCACCCTTAATAAGGAAGATGGCGGTAAGAAAAATAAAATCATATGGATGCACCGCGTTATAAATCAAACACCAGATGGTATGCATACAGACCACATTAACAACAATCGCGCCGATAATAGAAAAATAAACTTAAGAAGCTGCACAGTCAGCCAGAACCGCCGGAATGTCAAAAAGACGGCCAGAGGCAAATCGGAATATAAAGGAATATTTTCTTGCCCTAACGGCAAATGGCGGGCTTGCTTGACTATTACTGAAAATGGTAAAAGAAAGTCAATATACTTTGGGACTCATGATAGTCAAGAAAAGGCAGCTATGGCTTACGACGATGGTGCCATTAAATATTTCGGAGAATTCGCAAACTTAAATTTTAAGAAGGCAGCATAAGTATGGAACCACAAATGGAAATGCCGCAGGAAGAAATGGCACCTGAAGAAATGGGCAGAGGCACGGATACCGTACTTGCTCACTTATCGCTTGGCGAAGTGGTTATCCCCCGCTCGTTCTTAGATGACCCGCAGGTGATGGAAATGCTACAGGCTTTGTTCGAGCAGGGCGGCGTTGACATGGCCGAGTTCACGGTTGGCGACCCAGCAAACAAAATCAACCCAGAAACGGGCTATCCTGAGTTCTTCTTAAAGAAGCTAAAGAAAATCTTTAAGGTTGCCGCACCTTTGGCGCTTTCGTATTTTGCTCCTGGGCTTGGCACTGCGCTTGGCAGCGGTATTTTAGGCGCTGGTGCTGTAGGGGCTTCTACTCTCGGCAACGCTCTTATTGGTGGGGGCATTGGTGCTTTATCCGGTGGTGGCCTGAAAGGTGCTTTAACTGGTGCTGCAACTGGCGGCATTGGTGCGAACATTGGAAGCCTTCCCGGTCAATTACAAGGCCCAACCCAAAGCGGCGCACCGTTAAGCGGTCTAAGCAAAGGCTCTGGCATTGCAGGGGCATTAGGTCGCGCTACTGGTATTACGAGCAACAGCGTTCCATCGCTAGGTGGCTTGGTAGGCGGTACTGGCGGCGGCGGCTCTTCGTTCTCGCCGGTTAACTTGGCAGCTAATGCTTTCGGGGCGTATAACCAAGATGAAGCGACCCGCAAGCAGCAAGAGCAGCTCTTGGGTGCTAACAGAGAGCAGTTAGCTAATCTTGAAACTTTCGACCCTAGCAACATCACGAATGATGCTGGCTACCAGTTCAACCTCGAACAAGGGCAGCGTGGCCTGAATACTGGGCTTGCCGCTGGTGGTTCGTTATTCTCGGGTAAAGCCTTGAAGGCCGCTTCTGAATACAACCAGCAATATGCGAACAATGCGTTTGATTCCGCATACCAGCGCTGGTTACAGAAAACCCAAGGCCAGAACGCCTTAATTGGCTCTGGTGGTGATGTCCGTGCGAATGCTACAGGTGCCCGTGCGCAGAACTTAGCGCAATCGCTCAGTAATGCTATCGGCGCTCCTGTGGGGGCGTATGGTCAAAGCGGTCAGCTAGAGTTACTCAAACGCCTTGGCTTAGCATAGGTATATCATGGCTGATGTAGGGGTTTTTAGCCGTTATAAGGGCTTTGCGAATTTTCAGGAGGAAGCGGCAAAGAATAGTCTTGCGTCAGCCTTGATATTTGCAAAATTACAGAGCGCGGCAAAAGGCGATAACCTTCCTGCGGCTGTCCAAATCACTAACGAGATGGAAAAGGCTCTGCGGGAAGGCAATACAGGCAGATTCAACATGCTCTCTCAGGTAGCAAAAAGCTACAACGTAGATCGAGGCATGAATCCAGCTATACCGGATGGATACCAGACGCCAAGCATAAATCCTGCTTTTGATGCAGGGGTAAACCCGATGCTACCTACTCTTGCACGAGTTGAAAGCGGCAACAACCCCGACGCGGTTTCCCCTAAGGGCGCGGCTGGTGAGTATCAAATCATGCCTGCTACGGCATTAAACCCCGGCTTTGGTGTAAAGCCTTTGCAAGGTTGGGATGGTATAGACCCGCGAACCGCAGCACCAGAAGAGCAAAAAAGATTCGCTAACGATTACCTTAACGCCATGCAGGCACGCAACGGCGGCGACCCTCGACTTGCTGCCGCATCGTATAATGCAGGCCCCGGACGCGTTGACGCCGCATTAAAGAACTTGCCAGCGGAAACCCAGAACTATGTGCAAAAAGTAGCGCCTAGCTACCGCACTGGAACATCTGAAATACCGGGTTTTGCTGATACAGCGGCTAATATTGCGGCAACCAAAAAGCGTGCAGAGGACCAAGCGCAAAAAGATGTAGAACTGCGCATGAATCCGCAGATAAAGGCCGCTGAAGGACAGGCAAAGAACATTGTTAAAGCGCGCGAAGATTATGCAAAGGTCTACGACAATTACATCACAAGTAAGACGGTCATTGACAGGGCTTTGGCAAGTCCCGGTCTCGATAGCAATTTTGGCGTTAAAGGACTCATCCCCAATATGCCGGGTGGTGAAGCATCAGATGCAGCCGCTATTCTGGCACAAATCGAGGGCGGCGCTTTCTTGACGGCGTTTGAAACTTTGAAGGGCGGCGGCCAAATTACAGAAGTTGAAGGCGAAAAAGCTACTAATTCCGTCGTAAGAATGCGTCGCGCACAATCGGCAAACGAATTTAGGTCTGCCTTAGGCGACTATATGGATGTAATGGACAGAGGCTTGGAGCGAGCACGAAAAGCCGCGTCTGGTGAGGTGTATACGCAAGATTTTAGCAAGCCTGCTACACCCAAGGCGGCGCGAGAGCAATTTAACGCTAAGAAGAAGGCTAATCAGAGCGTGCAACAGCCGAAGCCGCGCTTGAAGTATAACCCCGCAACCGGTGATTTTGAGTAATGCCAATCGTTGAAGTAAACGGCCAAGAAATCGAATTCCCAGATGATATGCAGCCGGATGCAATCAAAGATGTTCTGCGCGCGAAATTTCCAGTTGCGAACGATTCGCAACGAGCAGATAGTTTCATGGGCCGCCTCGGCCAAGATTACGAGCGCCGCACTGGACAGATTGGTGATTTAGCCGAGCAGGCTGTAAGGGGCGATATATCAAAGACTGAGGCTCTAGGACGCAGCGGGTTAAAAATGGCGCAAATGTTGCCAGATACAGCCGGTAATGTTATATCTACTTTAACGCCCGACTTTATCGAAAAACCAATTGTAGAACAGATAGGCAATGCAACTTCTTATCTTGCTGATACTCGTGCGGGTCGCACTGCGGTTGGTGCGGTCAATGATTTCAATCAACAATATCCAGTTACGTCAGGGCGTATCGGCTCCGCATTCGATGCTGTCAATTTGCTTCTTCCGTTCAAAAAAGTCGGCGGGCAAAATGCTATCACTGCGACTACCAAGGCTACGGGCGCAGTAGCAGATAAAACCGTAGGGGCAGCCGGTAGGGCTGCGGTCAATGCAGTCATCCCCAGCGCTGAAGACGGGCTAATTGATGTTGCATCAACGGCAAGACGGTTCGATATACCGTTAAGCCTCGATCAGGTTAGTGGCTCACGCGCCCTTAAAACTGCGCAGAAGGTTAGCCAAGACTTGCCTTTTTCTGGGCAACAAAGATTCCGTGAAACGCAAATGCGCGCTCTTAATAAGGCTTTATTCAAAACGGTTGGCGTAGAAGCCGATATGTTCAACGCCAAAACCATGAACAAGGCCTTTTCAAAGGTCGGCGGTGAATTCGATAATATTACTAAGGGTAAGAAATTTAATATAGGCGGCAACTTTATTGAAGATTTGGCCAAGACATCCGAAGATGTTCGCTCGCAATATGGTGACGAGGCCTTTAATGCGTTCCAGCGTGAGGCGCAAAGAGTTGTCAACGATTTTAGTGGCGATGAGATTTCGGGTGAGCTTATATCTCGTCAGCGTTCCCGCATTAATGCGCTGGCGCGCAAAGCAGCCCCCGGACAGAAAGAGGCTCTTTTAGATTTAGAGGCCTCTATTGTTGACGGAATCACCAGCGGCGACCCTATAACGCAATCTGCCCTCACGCAGGCAAAGCAGCGTTACAAGAATTTAATTGTTCTAGAGCCTATAGCTAATAAAGCGAAGGGTGGCATGATATCACCATCACTGCTTAATAACCGTGTTGCGCAAGTATACAAGCGGGCGCACACGATAGGCCAATCTGGCGATATTGGTGACCTTGCTAGGGTTGGTAGTGAATTATTGCCGGAGCTTGGCGGTTCCGATACTCAGTCAAAGCTCTTTTATGCGATAGGCGCAACTGGAACCGGGCTTGCAAACGCTCCTGCCACTGCTGTTGGACTTGGCGCTAATAGGGTGTTGCAATCAGGAATCAACCGGAATCAGGGAATTATTGATAAGTCAATTATGAAGGCAATCCGTAAAATGCCGCCCGCAGAAGCAAAGGTGGCGCTTGAGCGATTAAGAGGCGCTACCAAAGCAATAGAAAGTACAAGGTAAAATAACATGGCTGTTCTTTTAATTCCCCCATATCTGCAATTCTACGATGCCAACGGCGACCCGCTCTCTGGCGGCAAGGTGTATACTTATGTGGCTGGTTCGGTCAGTACACCTAAGGCTACGTTTACAGACCACACAGAAGCAACGCAAGCCGCTAACCCAGTTCAGCTTGATAGCGCTGGCCGTGTGACTATGTGGGGTGCTGGTTCGTATAAGTTCGCCGTTTATGATGCTAATGATAACCTTATCCGCACCACGGATAACGTAACGACTTACACCACTGCCGATGCTGAAGGTGATTCGTTCTTTCAAGCTTTTTCCGGCACAGGTTCACAAACCGCATTTACACTTAGCGAAAGCCTCGGCACGGATGAAAACGCCATTATGGTGTTTGTTGCTGATGGCTTAGAGCAGCACGTTACCAACGGTAGTTTTGCGACCGATACCGCATGGACTAAGGGAGCCGGATGGACTATCGGCGCAGGTGTTGCCACCGCTACTGGCGCTATTTCAACAGCTTTATCGCAGACATCTGCGGTTACGGTTCTTGCCGGTCAGTCGTATAATTTGATTTACACTGTCACCCGTTCGGCTGGTGGCATTATCCCATCTATTGGCGGCGTGAATGGAACCGAGCGCACCGCTTCGGGTACTTACCGCGAAACCATTATCGCCGGTTCGACGCAGACTCTGGCATTTACTGGCAATGCTTTCACGGGAACGCTGGACGATATCAGCATCACTCCTGCCGATGCTAAAGGCTACGATATCCAATCACCCACTAGCTACACATTAAGCGGGACTACGCTTACGTTTTCTTCTGCCCCACCATCAGGAACGGGGAATATATATGTTTTTGCACCATCGCTTCTTGTGGCATCGGCTAACGCGGCAGCGGCAGCGGCAGATGCTTCGGCAGTAGCGGCTAGTAGCAGTGCGGCGGCGGCGGCAGCAAGTGCTGTTAACTCCGAAAACTTCTACGACCAGATTATTGCCTCGTCCTTTGTTCTATACGGTACATCTACTACAAGCTTAAGCATTGGCACTGGTAGTAAGGTATTCACCACGCAGGCGGGTAAACAATGGGTACTTGGCCAGCGCTTACGTGCGGCTAGTGATGACGGAACTAAGGTCATGGAAGGTGACGTAACCGACTACACCACAGACCAGCTAACGCTTAACGTAGATTACACTGAAGGCGCTGGGACGCATGCTGATTGGAATATCGCAGTTACTGGTGAGCGTGGTGCTGCTGGTGCGACCGGTGCCGCTGGGCCGTCGAACTACACCGCTCCGACTACGACCGTGGGCGCTAATATCGTGCTTGAAGAGGGCACCAACAACGGCACGAACGAGGTCACTCTGAAAGCGCCTGACTCTCTGGCCGCTGATGTGACTGTAATCGCCCCAAGTGTTGCTGGTACACTTTTAACGGATGCAGACGTAAAATTCAAATTTGGGTCATTCTCATACAACGTTGCTACAGCCAGTGGCTCGCAGGCAATTACTGGTGTTGGATTCCAGCCTGATTTTGTCGAGTTCTTCGGCGCTATCGGCGGCGGCAGCAACGAAATGATGGGGCATAGTGACGGGACTACCGAAGGTACGATGTACACGCAGGGCGGCGGCTCGACCACCAAACAGGTGGACGCGACGAAAGCTATGGTGTTTTTAACTAGCGCTACAGATGCAGCGCAGGGTGATGTGGCGATGACATCTGACGGCTTTACTATTACGTGGACTAAAGTGAATAGCCCGACCGGCACTGCTACTATCTTTTATCGCGCGTTCAAATTCTAAGGAGTTTTTATGGTAGACGTTCGGGATTTTGGAGAATTTGTAAACGGCAATCATGCTACGCTAATTAATCAGGCGCTTGCGTCTGGGCACGACATTGAATTGCCAAATAGCGACTGGCTACCGAATGGTCAGTACGTTATCGACACGCCGTTGCTAATGAACAACACCGGCCAGACAATGCGCGGCGAGTCACCGACCCGCTGCAAGCTAACTACGCCGACAGACCTTACTAGCGACCTTGACATGATTCGCATCGCATCGACGCATTGCGTAGCGACAAACATTTTTATTTGGCCTGCTAAAAATAACCATGCAGCGGCACGTGTTTATGCAGCATGGACTACGTTGGAACGTCTGCGTATTTTCTCGGCTGTGAATGGGCAAGGCAAGGCAATCATTCTAACCACCACGAATCCTGTGACTGGTCTTCCTGTATCGGGTGCATACAATAACCTCGTCAAGAACAACTGGCTTGGGTATTGGGGCTACGGCTTTCAAACAGCTATTGAAGCTTATGGACAGAATGCAAACCGTTATCTTGAAAACCACGTGCTTGGTGACAAGTTCATTAGCGCCACATACGGCGGTGGCAATTTATACGCCCACAACACCATGCAAAGCGAAACCGGCACCATTCCGTCTAAAGCTGGGTACGCAATCGACCTAGCCGCCGATGTGGTGGGTGAGATGATTATCGGTAATTACTTCGAGCGTTATTTGGCCGCTGTTCGCACTGCACGCAGTGACAACACTTACAAGGTCTTCGCTCTTACGAACAATCATTACGATAACGTGGCTGCGCATTTCGATAAGCCCACCGGACTTACGAACTATAGCGACGATGAAGACGGCAGCTACTCACCCCCACCGCCCCCACCGGGTGACTTTGTTGAAATTACTGGCGGCACGGTTATCGGTGACATGACCTCCGGCGCTGGTATCAATGCACCCTTCACTGGTTCGACCAGTAAAGCCATTGGGGCATGTGCCTGTACAGCGGCATACGTGCTTACTGGCTACGCGGGCAAGGACTGGGGCGCATCTAAGACTGTAGCAAAATATGAAATCTGGGGTTCAACCGATTACGGCTACGACCTGACAAGCGGCACCGGGTCTACTGTGACCGTCACGGCCAAGCTGCAAGGCTGGAACGGCTCGGCATGGATTGACCTGCATACCATCTCGGCTTTCCAAGATAACAACACTGCACAAACAAAATCCATTGCAACAGGCATTACTCTTACCCCATGCTCAAAGCACCGCGTGCAGCTAACATCAGCTAACGGCGGCGGGGTAACGCTGGCAGCAGTTAAATTCTACGAGGCGGCGTAATGAAACCAGAACACATCAACGATAAAATCGAAACCGCTCGCGTTGCGGGTGCTGGCATCGGCCTTACTCTGTACGGCATCACGCTTAATGAGTGGGTGGCTATTGCAACTCTCTTTTATCTAGCGGTGCAGATTGTCATCTTGACGCCCAAAGCGTGTAAAACCGTGAAGACGTGGCGGGAGTGGTTATGAGCGGCAAAGAGTTCTACATCCTGCTTTGGGCTACCATTCTCATGTTCATGCTCTGGGCTGTGGCATTGGTGAACGTATGAAAAAGCGCTATGCAGCCGTAGTTGCTTTAACCATGCCCGCCACCATGTACTTTGAGGGCTTGGAGCTTAAAGCCTATTTCGATAAATTCGGCAACGTCCCTACTTTGTGCTATGGCGAGACCGAAGGCGTAAAGATGGGTGACACGGCTACTAAGCCAGAATGCGACGAAAGGCTTGCTATTAAGCTTGGGTATTTAAGCTACCGAGTGGATATGCTGGTTGAGCCTGAAATGCCTACCGCTGTGCATGCCGCCGCTGTGGATTTAGTGTATAACGTAGGCGAAGGTTCTTTCAAGCGTTCTACGATGCTTAAAAAGCTAAATGCTGGTGACTTCAAGGGCGCATGCAACGAACTTACAAAATGGGTATACGCTGGCGGGATTAAGCTTAAAGGGCTTGTGAAACGCCGCGAGCATTGGAGGAAGCAGTGCTTAGCTGGGTTGTAAATCTGTTCGGTGCGTATAGAATATACTTCATCGCCGCTGGGGCTGTTTTTTTGCTGTTTGCGGGCTGGAAGGCTCATAAGCTAGTTATTGACGCAGAAAGCGCAGATAGGCTTAAAAGTGCCATTAATACCCGTATAGCTGCTGAACAGTTCGGGTTCAAGCAGGCGATGGATTTGGAAACCGGACTGAATGCCTACCGGAAGACCGCACGGCAACTGGACAAAGAGGTGCAAAATGCGACTGATGCTACTAAGCGCTTTGATGCTGGCGGGGTGCAGCGCACCACTGCTAGAATTGCCGCCGGTAAAGCCGCCCGCCAACGCTCTCACTAAATGCGAAGACCTGCAAGAGCCTAAAGTGGGTGAGTCACTAGAGGCGTTTCTGGCGTATGTCATTGATGAATACTACGCCTGCACCATGAGGCACGACACGCTCAGCGCATTTGTATCAAGTGCTGATTAGTCACCGGCAGGCCAACGGCTGAATATTCAACCGGCTTTGGCTTTGAACAGGCGGCCAGCAATAGAACTATCATGATGTAACGCATGCCCTTGTATAGCACGCCAGCACATAAGAGGTTATGCTAATAGTTGAAGCGCCATTTGCGCCTGCTGCATACATTGCAGAACGCCTCGCGGATGTATTTAATCGGCCAGTCTGATTCGTGACCACAGTGCGCGCAGGTGAGGGTAACGGTTTCATTGTCGATGCGGTGTGCTTCGATCTGTTCATCCGTGTTTTTAACCACTAGCTTCAACATAGCAGCCCCGTAAAAGAACCCCGCCGAAGCGGGGCAAGTCGTCACTCAGGCTTAAGATATATCATTTTTGCCCGCGCTGGTAAACAGATTCATGCACCACGCTTTCGCCTACATAGCACATAGATTCATGCCCGCATTGAGAGCAACGCACATGGTCTTTGGCCATTTTACGCATAACATTTTGGGTCGGGTTGATGGCCTTTACCATGATATGATTAACGCATATCCAGCACTTAAGCCCCACACTGAGGATCTCGTTTGTTTTCATATTCATCTACAATCTTTCTTAGTGCTTCGCGTGCTTCTATGAATGCGTAGCGGTTGTTTAGCCGAATGAGGCATTTAACGAGGCGTTGGATTTGGTGGATGATTATCATACCGGCACGCCTAGTGCGTCGCGTGTGACTGTTGCTTTCTGTACGCTGCCTGCTTTGTTATATGTCTTTTGGCAAAGCATGCACTTGCGTCGAATCCCATCATTGCGCACAATAACCTTGATATGATTACCCTCCAATGGGTGGCCGTTTATGCAAACCGTTTTTCTTCTGTTAACTGCCGTAGGGCTATCACCAAGCATATTATTTTCATACTGCCCCATAGGTTTCAGGTGGGCTGGGTTTACACAGGCACGATTCCGGCATTCATGATTAAGTGTGGCACCTTCTGGTATATCGCCAATATATTTCTCATAAGATACGCGATGCGCCAGTCTAGATCTGTAGTTTCCATATCCACGACTTTGCTTAGCGCCAAGCCACAACCAGCAACCATCCGTTTTCTTTATTTTTGCTTCAAACGGGCAATTTAATAACTCACTCACTTTTCCCTCCGTTGTCTTTCCACCAACTATAATCGTGCAAATAAGTATCGCCGTTCGAGTAGGTTATTTCGCAGTTTTCTTTCTTGTCCCGGTGCATCGCACGGTGGCGCATAATGCCAAGCGGATGAAACTTCTTTGCGCAGGTGACACAATAACAAGCCATCACTGCCCTCCGTTGATTGGTGGGTTTGGTAGTGGCATCCAGTGGGTTGGAAATATTTGATTTTCTTGATATTCATACCCATCACCAGACTGAAACTCGAACCATCCTCGTTTTTCATAATAATCAAAAAACCCGGTAGAAATACGCATTTCCCTAGGCTTCCTAGCCTGTCTCACGGTATTCTCATCTTTAAAATCTGGCTGGTATAAAATTATATAAGTCCCATCCTTCGGCGCTGTTTCTATCGGTTGCCACTCCTGCGCTGGCAGCTTGGCGAGTAGGTCACGTGCAAGTTTTGCCGCTGCAATACTTGTTATCCATACATCGCCGTTTCTGTGCATTTCTTCAAATTTAACCGCCAACTCCTCACTCATGCGTGGCTGACAGGCACTATCTACAATAGTGCTGTTTAACTGCGTTTCTTTTGAAACGTCAGTCTGGCTAAGGGCTGCTTGGTAGCCGATTTCTAATCCATGAATAAACATGCTTCGATTGCCGCAATCCTCTGTGCTTTCATCCTCTGTATAGCCGTGCTGGTCGGCTAATTTCTCAAACGCCAAGCGCATAGGGTCGATACTCATAGCAGGCCACCTTTCGTCGGTTTCTCTTTCAGACACCGCGCGCATTTCTCAGTTAAAACTGAATCGTTATGGCCCAGCGGTATCCACCGTGCTACCATGTAGATGTTCATGCAGCATCCTCACGGTTTGCGAGTTCAAGCAGCACATCAGCATGGCACGGCTGATGTGATGGGCACCAGCAGGCAAGATGCTTACCGCGCAGGTTTTCGGGATTAAACGGCAAACCACAATATTCTGCGTAAAGGCGAAAAACCTCAGTTGCACCGTTTGCATTGATGCCACCGATTAGGCCAAGCCGCCTTACAGCATGATTAAACTGTATACAGCCTTCAACACTCGCAAGGCACTGTTCCTCGGTAAGCCCAATCCTGAATGGGTTGCCCCATTTGCTTGGCCTACCCACATAGATAGTGTTTTCCGGCATCTGCCATCCGGCAGTGCGCTTGCGTTGTATGCGTTGCGGCTTGGTCATGCAGATTCCCCCAGCAATTGCTTGAATGAAAATATCACGCGGCAAATCATCTTCTTTGTCGCACATCACTCACCCCTTGCTTTCTCGTAGGCGGTGAGGGCTTCTTGCATAGCGTAAATAGCGTGGACTTCGCCGCTATCTGAATTGTCAGAAAGAAAATTGCTTATCGCCTTGTGCATATTATCAGCGGCAGCAACGATAGTGTCATTGGTGGCCTCGGGGCTTTGCTGCTTGGTTGGCATGAATGAAAGGTCAATAGCACAGTCACCAAATGCAACGCTTATGGTGTAGGCGATACGTCCGTGCTTCTTTTTCTCATGCTTCCCAATACGCTTGATAGCGAATGTCTTGGTTATAGCGTTCACAACTGTGATTGGCTTTGAGGGCTTATCTGTCCACGGCACGCAGATGAGGTCTAAATCACGAGCAAGTGAACCATGGATTGCTAAAGCGTATCCATGGCGTCGCGTTAATTCAGCTATGGCCGGATAAAGCGCGCAATAAACAGGGGCAAAATTAGCATTCTTCATCACTCGCCTACCTTCTCGATGCTTGGCACACCGTCTGTGATTGTGATTTTGTAAACGTCAGAATCAGAAGCGCCTTTCAAATGCTGCGGCCTTGGAATTATGTCGGCTGGTACGAAGTCAATGCTATCTGCGTAAAACACCTCAACCACCGGCTCGTGCTTTTCGATGCGGATGATGTCGAGGGGATGCCCCATGTCACTTAGTTCTGGCCAGCACCCGTAGTCTTGCCAGCTTTTTAACTCATGCCCACCAGCAAAAATCTTGTCGTACACCCAGTAAACCACCAGCACATCGCCCTGACGTGTATGCAGCTTGTCGCCTGCTTTTACTGTTGTTAGGTCAATCATAAAACCCAGCACAGCGTTTTGATTGCTTGAATGATGCGGTCTTCGCCTACTGCATCAATGGCTTTTTGTGCTTGGGCTTCGGATGAATAGCGGCCACCGAAGGCGTGGCTATTGCTGTATTTATAAGAAACGTCATAAGGGCGTACGGCTTGGGCTTCGTTTACGTAAATAAAATAATCACCACCATCAGCATACAGTCGCAGCTCAATCATCACGTTGAACGCTTCTGCGTAGGCTTTGGCGGTTGCTTCGTCGCGGAAGGCTGCTTTGGGTGTGCGGATGCTTTGGAACCATATAGTCCCCAAATGATTCTCTCCTGCGCTATGCGTTAATTGCCAATATTTCTCCCTGCCATTAGGCGTAAAGCACGGCGTCTTCACCTGCTTAGTTTCAACCTTCTCGGCTTCTATCAGTTTGCGCAACGCTGCGGCTTCGGCCTCGATGCGTGCTAGTCTCTCTAGTTTATCGGTCATTGCTTTTCTCCAGTTCTGCAAGGCGTTTCATATCGGCTAACGCTTCTTCGTTATCACAATAAAAGTCAGGCATCTTGCCAATGTTGGGGTCGCTTTTAAGATATATGAGCGCCGCTGCTGCTGGTGTTCCTAAGCAAAATTCCATAGCCGCACCTGCTTCACCCGCTAAAGTAACTACCCATCCCGCGCGACAGTGAGTAGTGCCGCACGCGTTATGCCATGAACTCATGTCAAGGGCGCTTGGCTTCGATGCCGCTTCATAAACCTTCTTATGGATGCTTTTGATAAACGGTACACCGCTCAGGTCGGCACCGCTCAGGTTGGCACGGCGCAGGTTGGCATCGCTCAGGTCGGCACCGCTCAGGTCGGCACCGCTCAGGTCGGCACCGCTCAGGTCGGCACCGCTCAGGTTGGCACGGCGCAGGTTGGCACCGCTCAGGTTGGCACCGCTCAGGTCGGCACCGCTCAGGTTGGCACCGCTCAGGTTGGCACGGCGCAGGTCGGCACCGCTCAGGTTGGCACGGCGCAGGTCGGCACCGCTCAGGTTGGCACCGCTCAGGTCGGCACCGCTCAGGTTGGCACGGATTCCGCCTTCTTCACCAAATACCCATTTTCGATGGCTTTCCAAAACTACTTTAAGCGACAATCCTCCGCATAGGATTTCGCCTGTGAATCTGTGTCTAATCGTTCCCATTTTATTTACCCTTTGTGTTTAATTTAGTTAAATGGCCTTGGCAGACTTTTACCCAGCATTTAGCCGCTTCGCTTTCGTCGTTCTCATAGCGCTTTATCTCATCCATCCAGTGCTGGCGTGGGTCGATAGTGCCTTTATACTCGCGCTCTTTAATTACTGTTTGCATTACGCCCTCCTATCAGCACGCAAACGACGTTCTGCATGTGGCCACTTCTTACAATGCACTCGTCGCTCATGCCGGTTATGCCTGCGGTTCTTGTGTTTTACCGATGCGATGGCCTGCATCTTTTCGGTTTCACAGCCCCGCAATAACATCTGGATTTCCTCAGGTGTGATGCGGGATGCGTCTAGGTTCTGTTGTATGGTTTCAATAGTCATAACTAAGCCTTACGCTTGGCTTTGTATACGCCGTGCCCTACGCGCTCGTATTTGCCATTATGCACAGCGCCGCACAAATAAGTAACGACTGAATGATAATGCACACTTTGGCCAATTTTCTTAGCGTCACGAACAATGCGTTTATTATTGCGCGGCTTTCCGTCCACCATGACGGCATCTACAATGCGCCCGACGGTGTATTTTGCAGCTTTTTTTGGGTTTGGTTTTACGTCTTGCTGGATAGACTTCGGCTTAAATTTTGCCTCTAATGCAGCAACGCGTTTCTCTAGGTCTTTAATGGTCTGAATGTAAAACATGGTTATTCCCTTCCGTTTAAGTTAGTTAAAGTTTCTACAGCCCCGCACAGGGTCAACACTAAATCTAGCATGTTGTTCCAGTCCCTTGCGGTGATGTCTTCTGCATCCATGGCCGCCAGCATAAACACCAGCAACCGGATATTTTCTGCGCACATGCGGGTAGTTTTTAAGCTGTTGCTCATTAACTGCATCTGCGGATTGTCATTAACTGCCACTAGTTTAAGCATTGGCACCATCCATACGTTTAGCTAATTCTTCGAGCTGGAAGCGGTCTACATAAACCGTGTGCCCGTTAATGGATAAATAGGCGCAAGCTGGTTCGATACCCCCAAGCGGCGACATGATATCAATAACCGTAATTACGTGGGCTATCGCGCTTTGTGGTTTAATTACCATGACCAGCTCCCATCGTCATTGCGGCGTCCACCATCATCGCGGCGGAATTCATATTCTTCCTCGTAGATATCATCCAGTCGGCTATTGAGGCTATCAAGCCCTTCGCTCGTTGCGTGGCAAAAAACATCACCGCTAGACCACCAGTACGCTTGGTTTACGATAAGTGGCCTAAACTGATTCTCGTTGCTAACATGGTTTTCATACCATTTGATTAAGCCCTCTAGGCTTTCAAACTCGTAATCACCATCATTTATAATCCACATAACGCCCTCCCTTGTTATGCCCTGTTTATATCAAGCGTGGTTGCCACAGTCAACAGGTTTTTTACGTTTATTTTTCTTCTGTAATTTCAACAACCCAGCCATGTATGCCGCCGTGACGTTGCGCTCGCCGGTTTCCACCTTTGTGACCAGTGAGATGGAAATGCCCAAAGCCGCCGCCAGTGATTGCTTGGTATAGCCAAGGCTGTTGCGCAGTGCTTTTGCTTCTTGCTTAGTCATTGCTAGGCTCCACTGGTTGAAAATGTCTATTGCGCCACGTTACAATCCCCAGCGCTACGCGAGTAAGGCAGTTATAGGCATGCAACAAATTTGGCGGCTCTTTTTCTCTCGCGTCAAAACTATACGCATCGCGCACGCCGTTAGCGTGTTCTATCGCTTTTCTCATATGGTACTCGATTGGGTCTTTGTAGCGCCACGTATCTATGCCGTTAGTAGCCTGCCCTGCGGCCATTGTGTCAATGATAGCCTTATGCACCACATGATGCACGTCGAGCTGGTTGCTTGGCACTTCAAGCGTTAGTGTTGTTGTTTCCATATTTATTCCTTCCGAGCTTCGGACAAGATGAATGAATTATCGCAATGCGGGCATATGATTAAATCACTCGGCTTGGGTATTTCCTTGCTATACGCAAGGCCATCTTCGCCTATGTGTATTTGCCATACATCGCCAGCCTCTTCGCCTTGCGCAAGAATAGTTCCGCTTAGCCTTAAATCTGGGGAAGCCAACCACATAGTTTTAATCACCATATTTAATGCTTCTACTGAATTATAAAACTTTTCGCTACCGTCCCACTGGATGCCCCCGAAACATGGGCTTACCTCCCACTGAATGTAGCTATATCTATCCCCATCGGTTCTTACCCAATTAGGGTGGTCATCAGGGTTTTCTTGGTTAAACGATTGCAATTTTAGAATCTCTGCGTCCGTTAATTCCCTGTTGAAAGAAAGCACCCCATCAAACTTTGTTGTATATCCCATAAGTCACCCCCTAAAATGGCAAGTCTGAATCAAGGTCGTCACGCTGGTATCCATTAGCCTTTGCCTCGTCGTGCGCTGACTTCTTCTGTTCGATTTCGTAGAAGTTACCCCATCCATCCCAGCCAATTGGCACAGATTCCAGCTTAATGCACTGGCTGCCATCTGGTCGCTCGAACAGCGTGCCAATGTTTGTGTATTGCTTCTTGTCGTTGCCGTCGCGGTCTTTATAAGTTCCGGTAGTTGCAACAATGCGTTTAATGCGTTTCATTTTAACCTCATAAAATTGGTGGATTCAGGTGTTCGTTAGGGCTTGGCAACATGAACCCGTTACTGCCGCACCATATGCTAATCATCTTCATATATTCTTCCCACTCTGCGGTGGTTAACTCTTTACTTGACCCAACCACTCGCACCCGCGAACCGTCTGGCTGTAGTACCACGCGGCTCATTTTGCCCACGTGTTCCTTTAGGTACGCATGCACTTCTTCGGCATCCAGAATCTCGCCATGCTCGGCAAAGATGCTAGATACAAACGGCACCACCACGCCCCAGTAAAACGCATTCTGCGATAGGCTGCGCTTTTTGTGGTAACGCTTGGCCTCGATGACTACGTTCTTCCCCTCGTGCCCCTTTAAGTACGAAAGGATTGCTTGCCGAGCTTGGGGACTAAGAAGACCTTGCGTAACCTTTGCGACGATGCGTAGCGGTGTGTTAGCCATTAATAAGCCTGCTTTGTGTGGCCTCAATATCGGCGGTGAACTCTTCGAGCAATTCTTGCAGAGTGCTTATGTAATCTTCATTCCTGGCAACCCTGATAATCACGGGCTTTAATTCTGGGTAGTAGCTGATAATATCTACCCATTGCCTGCCAGTTACGAATAGCTGACCTTGAAGCTGCGGCATATATGCTGTGTCTAGCTTCTTATCTAGCATATATTTTAGATGTGTATGCGCGGCTGGGCACTTAATCTCAAGAAGCCCATCATCGCCCACCAGTCTATCGGGTGAGCAGCCAGCGGTGCCAGCATCGTTTGTGACGAAACCGACCTTTTGCAATTCTGCACCAGTGGTCAGCTCGTAATAATCTGCGGCCTCTTGCTCCAGCTCCTTGCCGCGCTCAGTCCACATATTGCCTTGCCACTTTTCGACCTCATGGCCAAGCATGCGTTCTGCGACAAGCGTAAGACTGTAATCGTTAGCTTGTGCGCTAGGCTTTCCTGTTGCTGTGATGATTTTGCTAAACTCGCTTGCCGTGGGAATACCAAGGCGAGCAGCGAACCATTCAGGAGTTCCCTGTTCTACGTTATGCACTTGCATTTTGCTTATCCTTTTCTGCCTTACGTTGCTCGATAACTTGCGTTACTTTATTGTGGTTTTTTGCTAGAATCTGCCGTGATTCTTTTGCCCCGGCAAACTGTAAAAACTTTTCCCTGTCCATGCCCAAAGCTGCCACGGCCAAATCTATCTCTATAGCCTGCTCGGTAGTGATGTATTCCGAAGATTCTACAGGCGGTATTTCAACCATGCGCTGCGCCTCGTCTTCATCGTAAATACCAGAAAGCCCGAAAGCATACCGCGCGCACTGGATGAGAACCTTATGACGTAACATGCGCGAAGGCCATTTGCGCCATACGTCCGTTTCTTTTCTGCACTCTTCCATGTACTCGGTGCATTCAACCGGATGTGCGCGGTCTTTGCGTGAAATTTTGCAGGTAATCGCGGTTAGCTTGCCATCGGTTAGGTGGTCTTCAAACTCAATGCCATCTAACGCAGGGTTGCTGTTAATAATATTGCACCAGCCGTCAACGCTTACGATTGGTATGATGCCGCCGCCCTTAGAAGGAAACGCATAAATTTCTTTCAGAATCGGGTTTAGGGCGTACTGTTTAGCTACCATGCAAAATGCCGCGAATTGCGCATTATTCATGTTCGCAGGAACCACTGTCGCACGTAACGCCGCCTCGAACTGCTCCCGGCTCATACCGTGGGAAGTCGCTAAATCCGTAATTACTGATAATTCTTTTGCCTCTGTGTTCATTTCATCCTCGTTACTAAATATTAGTATCTAAACTTTCTTTAATGATATTCAAAACGTCGTTATGAGCTTTCTTCCCGTATTCATACCATTCATTACTTCCTATGCTGGGAGCGGGGTTTTCCTCTTGGAATTGAAGGAAAAATGCACTCCATCGTTGCGCGTCTTCGGTTGACATGCTACAAAGGAACTTAGACATGCCATGATAAAACTGCCAGTAACGCGTTTCGTAATACCACTTATCGCGCAGGGATTGGGTGCATTTATCGGCAGCGACACCTATTCGGTTATCGGTTAAAGCCTCTAACAGATTAGCCCTCGTTTTTGTAGTGTCTACATCGACATTATTGCCTGAATATGCCTCAATCATATATTTGGTGGCAACCTCAAGGAACTTTTTATGACCAATCCATTGCTCAATAAAGTGTTCAATCTCGAATTCACCCATTGACTCAAGGTATTGGTCGAAAATTTCCACAAAATCTAATTCAATGGTTGGATACCACTTGCCTTCTCGGTTGCTATCGTAGAATTTTGCCTTCATTTCATCCTCGTTACTAAATATTGTTGTTCAAACTTCCGGTATCTAAAATCCATGCCCCTAACCTTGCCCCATGACCAGATAGTACGGGCACGGGATAGGGTATTGACTAAGCAGTTATCGCCTACGCCAGCGCGTTGCTCCCACCGATCTAAACGCTGGGGTATGGTTTTTAGCCTGCCGGTAGTTTCGGTTACGGTTGGCTTGCGTTTCCTAAACATCACTTCCCCCCATCTGCACCGCAGCTATATGAGCAAAACTTGCCTTCGCTCTCATCGCCGTACGTTTGGCACGCAATGACCGGCGCACGCATTTCCAACTTCCCCTCACGCTTGACCATGCCAGCCATTAACTCACACGCCATGTAAAAGCTGCGCTCTGGTAGGCTTGTTTGCATCTCACGTAATAAGCGGTGAAACTCTGCCATGTATTGTGCGTACATATTACCCCGCATAGTGTTCGCAAGTCTGTTTACTATAGCGCTGTTCGCACTTGCTTAAATCCGGCTCGCTCAGTACAAGGATTGCCAGTATAGCACCAATGATGATTGATGCTGTGATGTAGATGGTCTGCATTATGCCTCCCCACGGGCGAGTTTGAGGGCTTTGCTTGCTATTCCCATGATGTCATCAAATCTATTGCCGTAATAATCGGCTAAATCTTCGTGTGATTCGCAAGACTCGTCTGCGTAATTAATTGAACTGATTTTCTCCAGCGCACTCACCAACGCATCATGCGCGTTGCAGGCTTTGACGATAAAGGCGGCGTTGGCTTGGCGAACTGAAGAATCGGTGCCTTCTGTCTTGGCTATGGATTTGGTTTGCAAGGCGTAGCCTTCAGTTTCAATCCAAAACCCATCATGGACTTGCCACGGCGTTTTTGTATGTTGTGTGGTCATATGTTCCTCCCTAATGACACCCAACCTATACCAACCGTGGCAACCACAGTCAAGCACTAAAATGCAATGGTGCAAATTATTTTTGCGTGTGTATAATTTAGCAATGGAATTATTCATCCCCTGCATACCAAAGCCCAAAGGACGCCCGCGCTTTACACGCAAGGGGCACGCTTACACACCACAGGCAACACGTGATGCGGAAAACGAAATAGCTACTTATGTGCGCTTGAATGTCAACGGCTCGCCACTTGAAGGGGCTTTGCGGGTTGACCTTGAAATCATGCTACCAGTACCGACAAGCTGGGGTGATAAGAAGTACGGGCAAGCTGTGACGTGCCAGATATGGCCTGCCAAGCGTCCGGACGTCGACAACATCGCTAAGGGCTGCCTAGATGCGCTTAATGGTATTTTGTGGCATGACGACTCGCAAATCGTACAGCTCAACATAACCAAGCGCTATTCCGATGTGACGGGTTATAACCTGCGAGTAAGCCGCCCAGTTTACAGCCGCGTAATTCCACTAACGCGGATAAACACTTGCGAAACATGATGGATTGTGCATAATAAAAAAGTGCCCCGGCGTAGTTGGTTCTACCCGAGGCTTGATAAGTCTGTAAAGGCAGCCCTTATCACTGTACTGACAATCCTGCGACAAGTGCGCAAAAAAGTCAACCCAGATTTGTGCCTTTCACTGTTTGCGTAGCTCCAGACACCAAAGCTGCGAATAAATCTGGCACTGTCGCCCCCTGACAACCAGAACCTGCGAATCGGGCAACCCCCGAAGGGTAAACACTGTTATGGCCTCCAGCCCAATTCACCACTGGGAACACGCCATTTCAGGTAGCTGCCTAAAAAAAGCTACGGGACGCGCATTTTGGCCGATGTGATGAGAGGCTTGCCTCGAAAGGGCACTGAGTACTCGGGATGTGATAAGCATCCTCCAGCTGGCGACTGGCCTGCCATACTCGCAGGGAGGAAAGGGGGTAGCTATTGCCAAGATTCCTGAGTTGGATTTAAATGGAGCCGAACCATTACAAGCCAGAATGTTTCCACTTGCACGCCAAGCCGATTAAATGCTACATTGATTCGGGGTGCGTGCTTTCCCTTCCTCCCTTTGCCGCACCCCACCACAATATCTTGTATGCATGCCCAAATTGTGATACCTTACTTAGCGTGAGGTGTGTATGCGGAAGCTATTTCTCGACCTTGAGCGAGCGCCAACCCTAGGTTACTTCTACGACAGGTACGGGGTGAACATCTCACCCACCGCCATTGTAGATAACGGCTTCATTGTTAGCGTGCAATGGGCATACGATGACGAGCCAGTACAATCACTAAGCCTGCGCCACATTAAAAAGCCCCTGAAAAGCAAAGATGACAAGCCGCTGGTGGTCAAGGCAATTGAGCTTATGGATAAAGCCGATGTAGTCATAGCCCACAACGCAATTAAATTCGATCTAGCAGTAATCGCCGCCAGATGCGCGGTGCATGGCATCAAACCACCCCCACCTATAAACGTAGTGGACACCCTGAAAGCTTGCAGGCGGTTCTTCAAGTTCGAGGCTAACAGCCTTAACGCGGTATGCCAAGAACTAGGGCTGGGTAAGAAGTTTAGCAGCGGCGGCATGGATACAATGCTTGCCTGCATGAAATGTGACCAAGAGGCGTGGGACACCATGCTAGAGTACGGCGAGCATGACGTGACTTTGCTGCGGGATTTATACTACAAGATTCGCCCATTCATTAAAGACCACCCCAACCACAACCTGACCGAGCCTACACTTAGAAGTGTATGTAAGAACTGCGGCAGTCACAACATGCAGGCGCGTGGTGTGGCAAGAACGCTAACCATGGAATACCACCGCTACCAGTGCAAGGACTGTGGGGCATGGAACCGTGAGCGCAAGAACTGCCTTGATAAGGACAAAAAGGACTCAATTCTTACGGGTTGCTAACCGAATTCGGTTAACCGAAACCGAAATCGGTTTACCCACA
>ERZ650304.245-NODE-245-length-33809-cov-12.150116_pt1 | contig 33809 bp, 50 predicted proteins | sample MGYA00376240_ERZ650304 | MGnify/ENA primary metagenome ERZ650304 (study PRJEB26733, sample SAMN07839271) | wastewater metagenome | biome: small river; feature: stream; material: water | place: USA: North Carolina | collected 2016-03-01 ... | reverse complement strand
ACCTGTGTTCGTAGCTGCTGATTGATCACCTGTGTTCGTAGCTGCTGATTGATCACCTGTGTTCGTAGCTGCTGATTGATAACCTGTGTTCGATTCTTTGTTATCACTCCAATTAACTCTTGACAAAATAAATTTTGCGCCGAAATCAATAATAGCTTTAAGAGAAACCTCCGCTTTGATAAACAGTTTTGAACCTGCAGTTTTGGACCCGTCTGTATCTTTCACGTTCTCACCAATGCTTTCTACTTCACAAAAGCGAGTGTCAGCCGGTGGGTAATGTGAAAAGATATCTAAAGGATTTTCACAGAAGTGTAACCCAGCCTCATCTTTTTTATCCGGGCAACACTTAAGTTTTTTACCCTCTTCAATTTCATAGGTTTTGCCTATTTCATACTGCATATCTCTACATTTGAGGGACATGCTAAATCCTTTGAATCCTTTGATCATTTTGTTTGGTTTAGTTTTTTAAATAGTTATCAATTATTTTTGTGGCAGTATCGTAATCATAACACACTTCAGTTTGCCAGTTACTTGATGCGAATTTTCCTAATACAGTTTTTTGACTATCTGTTGTTTTATTAGGATGTATTTTTAATTCTATACAGAGGCCATAATACTGTTTATTTGGTTTTGGTATAAGAATATCAGGCACACCTGGCAAAACCCCCATACGTTTGAATTTTGACCCTTCTAAAGCATTTCTGTTACCTCCGTTGGGAGTATGAAACGCTAACAAGTCAGGATATTGATAACGTATGTAGCTCATGACTTGCATCTGCAGGTGATCTTCTTTAGTCATTAGCCATAATTTCTATTTCAAGTTGCTTTTTACCACGTTCAACCTGTTCCATGATAATTTGCCACCCTTCACTATCTGCTAAAGCTTTGATAGTTTTTAATCGATCAGTACCCAAACTTTCACCACGATTAATAAATAGGATTCCGAGATTAGGATTTTTAACCATTGACAAGCGAACTCCTAACTCCATTATTTCAGATGTTGAAAGTGAATCAGGACTTACCGGAACACCTTTATAGATCAATTGCTCCTCATCAAAGGTTAAATCCTCAACAGGACTTTGCATTTCTCTGATAGATTCATTAATTGCTTCTATCCAACTTTCAATTTTAGCTGTCAATTCACCGGCCTCGTCTGTGTATTGTACAAATTTTGCACGGTCCTCAATCAGTTGTTTTGCGCTTGCGGCTTTTTTATTAGTTTCACTTGCTTCGGCAATTGTGGTTTCAAAAACTGCAGTATCAACCTTAGGGTTTTCTTTTAACCATTTGTTACCATCCTCAACCTCTTTACCAACAGCTTTTATTTCAGTATTCAGGTCCTCAATTTGTTTATTGAGTTCGGCTATCTTATTGATCTTTTCCTGAATAGTTTTTTTACGAGTTTCAATACCATCAGAAACCTTTGTAAAGTTTGCATTTTTGGTATTGGCCTGTTTAAGTTGTTCCATGATCTCAACAGTATCAACCTCTATTAATTTTGCTAATTCAAAATCAGGCAGGTTGTTAAGTGGATGAAGAGAAATAGATCCTTTCAGTTTAGTGATATCCTTATTTAATTCTGTACGGGAATCGTAATTATTTTTTACGTTCGCTCTAAACTCTGTGATACCTTTTACAAAATCAGCATCTAGTGTTTTAAGAAAATCATCAAGTTGCTCTTTGCGGCCTTTAGTACTTTTTGATAACTCAACAAACTTATCAGGGTTGAAGTCAACTGCTCCAAATAATGAAGCTATAGCTCCTTTGTTGTTATCAATTGCAATTCCATGACCTGAAACTTTTACAACTGGTTTACCATCCTTAAATGAAACCTTACAGATTAACTGGTTGCCATTATGATCAAATACAACCTCACCTTTACCGGTGGCATTTGGTGGTATGTTAGACTGATCACCTAAAGCAATTTTAAGGAATTGAATAAGTGAGCTTTTGCCAACACCATTGTCTCCACATAGCAGGATGTGGTTGCCGTTTATTTCGGCCTCAAAATCATTTAATATTTTGAACTCTTTTATTTTTACTGTCTGTACATTCATGACTTAATTATTTAGATTGATTTCTTTTCCATTGCTTTTTTAAATGCTGTTTCGGCAAACTCTAATACATCACTTTCGGAGGCTTGTAATTTTCTTTGATAGAACTGACAAGCAGAGGAGAAACATGATAAGTAAGTTATGATAGCTGAATCTTTAGCAGCTTTGCCTGGGTTACCATTATAAGGATTGCCCTGTCTAGGTAACTTGATCTTATAGTCAGTGTATTGACCACGTACAACTATTTCAGTTTCAAAGGTTGCAACTTCACCTTCTTTAAATTTATCACACACCTCACTTGAAGAGTGGTGTTCCCAAATCATGTTTTTTTCATCACCTTCAAAACGAATTTTGTGAATGAAAATAGGACCTGTTTTGCCGCTGTATTGCTTGGCGTTTTCTTGTACAGATGTAATCTTTGCCGTTACTGTTTTTGTTTCCATTTGTTTATGTATTTTATTGTTACTACTTTTGTCCTGATCTCAAGAGCCTTATTTCCATTTGTGCTTTTGCTTTCGACACAAAGAGGCTCTGAGGCAATCAGGGCTTTTTTGTTTTAAAAAATTGAACGGTTTAAATGCAAGCCGTATATTGATTCAAGTTCATTCATCTTTCTACAAAACTTTGCCGGCTTTGGCAACGGCGCTGTATTTTCAACCCATTCAGCTGTTAGGTTTTCAATGGCTCTTACATAAGCATCAAACTCTACAGTTGAGATCTTATCATTGTAAATGATATTCTCATAGGCTTTTATTTTTGCAAGGTTGTCCATCATTTTTTTTTTGCTTTTGCCTCTAAAACTTTTAAATACAACTCTTCGTTAAAGTTTCCAAAGTGTTTCCAAAACTGCTTTAGATACTCATATTGAAAGGGTTTCAGGTATTCCAGTTTACTTAGCATTATTGTTTATATGATTAAAGAACTCATCAATTTTTGCAAGGGTGTTCTCAGTGGCCATGTTATCAGTCAATGCCCGGATGATGACAGGTTTACTTAATCCTGTAAAAGCAATGATGTGAATTTGCCTTGTTGTCCGTGGGTTTTGTCTCTTAATCATATCCCAACGGTTACGGGTTTCGGCCGGTATTTGGTCCGCAAAATCCCGTGTTTTTACTGGTTGTTCATCACTTTCCATTATTTAATATTTTTATAGCTTTTTGTAAGCCCGTTAATAATTCCGGTATATTTATCAATACTCCTTTTATATAACCTTGCTGTTTTAGGCATTGCAACCGGCAATTCTGCAAGTGTGTCAAGCTTCACCTCTTTAAGCCTGGTAAAGTGTTCAATTTGGTCCAACAGTCTCAGTTGAACATTATGCTTATGAACTAAGCTTTGAATCGTTGTTAATTCCATTTGTTTTTTACTTTTAGGTAGATGTATATTACTATCGACATTTTACATCTCGTTTATTTGTTTGATAAGACTATCCCTGATTGCTGTTTTCTTTTGGAGGATGATACCCAACACTTCAAATGTTAGTATGTCATTAAGATCTGTTTCAAAAACCTCAGTGGTTTTATCGGATGTGTGGTTTGCCTCTTTACCAATTGAAAAACTAAATCCCCTAAATCCTGATGTAATTGCTTCCAGTTGACACATAGGACAATTACATTTTTCCTCAGTGGTTTTATTGGATGTGTGGTTTGCCTCTTCAGTTGCAGGTTTTAAAACTGTTAACCTGATTTTTTGAGTAGCACCATCATTTACAAGACTTGCCATCTTATCAAGCTTAGTTATGTCAGCTTCAATTTTTTTTATTTTCTCATAAAGCTTAAGTTGCTTATCAATTTTTGATATATCTTTTATCATATTTTTAAGTGGGGGCTTTGACACCCCCTGTTAAATTTTAGTTTGACATTTCGGCTTCAAATTCATGAGCGGTAACTTCGCTGATAGCATCCATAACCTCTTTGGTGAATTTTTGCAGGGTAGCAGTTTTAAGAATCTTGAAGTAATTGGCCTCCTCTACAAACTCATTATCTTTTGATAATTCGGGGTTGCCATTTGTGCCGGGGATAACTCCTTTGAACCAATTGTAGTTAACCTGAAACATGGTTTCGTTTTCAGTGATTTTGAACTCCAACTGATAATCTTTGTCAATAGGATCATTGTAATTGTGGCATTCTAAAATGCCTCCAATAATTAGGGCCAATTTTTCGGGGTTGTAAATGCTTAAATTTTCCATTTGTTTAATTTTTTATTTATATTTACTTTCGACAAGACAAATGTAATATTGAAATCAATATAAAACAATAAATATCAATAATAAGTTATTAACAAAATATTGTTAATTATGGAAAACAATAAAAACATTTTAAAAACTATAAGGTTAAAACTGGACTTAAACCAGTCAGAAATGGCTGATAAATTGGGGATTTTACAGGGTTCTTATTCGGCTGTTGAGAACGGTAACAACGGAATATCAACAAAGGTCCGCAAAGCCTTAAAAGAGAAATTAAATGTTAATCCTGAATATATAGAGACAGGTGAGGGGGCCAATGTTTAGCCCACGGCCCTGTTAGGGATTCGCACTATTAATGCTTTGTTAAGTGCTTTGTCAAATTTTGATAAAGCAGGATAAGCCTATTATCACTACATTTGAGGCATGAGAACATTAATTTTATTATTCATACTTCCATTCATGGCAATATCTCAAACTGATGATGCCTACCATATCAAACATAAAAAGGCCACGCTTTCCGGTGTATTCTTATTGAGAGCATCAGGAGCGGATTATACCAACCCCCCAATGCAATTTGGATTAAGTGGCAAAAACATCATAAAAGGCGGTAACGGCCTATACCTGTATGGTAATAGAACAAAGTTCAAAGACAATTACTCAAGTGAGTTTAGCGCTCTTGAAAAGAACAAAGGATCTCTTACATACGGGGAATATCAAAAGCAATTATCCGCTTTAAATGATAAGGCCAGTAAGTCCGCTGCAATGATCTATCTGAATGCCGGAATCAATCACAACTTTTACAATTACTCCAAAGTACCCGTTGTACTTAATGTGGGTGTAAATGTGATTGCCTATTCAGGTACTAAGAGTACAAACACACAGGGTAAGATTAACCTGGATGCCGGGATTAATGTATTCATACCAAGTAAAAAGAAAGTTGAAGTAGGGTTTATTGCATATTTCAACTTCTACGAAATGAAGGAACTTAAATCCTATTTCGGGATAATGTTAGGGTTCAAACTTTAGCCAATAAAAAAGCCCCTTAATAATAAGGGGCTTTTTCGTTAACACTTAATGCTTATTAAGCGTAATCGCTTACAGTAACGTGGATGCGTTACAAGATCAAATTGGCGAACCAACTTTGGTGCCTTGATCTCAACAAAAGAGGTGTACACGCTTTCAACAGCCATTGGTTCGGGAACAATGAAAACCGGCTCTACATCATTGCTCTTTTTATGGAAACCTATTGCCTCCTTTGATACTTTTTCCTTCCCTAAAGAGGCGTATCGGCCTCCTGCAAATACAATCGAACTGAGTCCGACTGTCGCTAATAGGATGAACATAAATCGTTTCATGAAACAAATCTAAGATTATTTTCGTTAAATTACTTTATATTTGTAAAGTAATTTCATGGCTTCCAACAAAGAAAACATTATCACAGACATCTTAATCGAACTTGAGAAGGGTATCGGCCGTGGTGCATGTTTGGCAATAATTGGCAAAAAGTGGCAAACAAGTGACAGAACGTTTGACAGGCATTGGAAAACTGCCAATATAAAGCATAAGGAAGCCCAAATAAACATTCAAAAGACTATTGAAACCGTTACCACGGCCGCAACAGTTGAGCGGCTTAATCTTGCCATATTGGACAAAAACAAGGCCCTTGAAATTCTCACCAAAATTGCAAATGAAGAAACTAAAATAACTCCAACCGGTAAAGCATCCGCAAAGAGTGAACAGATCTCTGCTATAAAAACAATTGCAGAAATGGAGGGATGGACCGCTCCTACAAAATCAGAAAGCAAAACTACAAGTGTAATAAAAGTTATCCGTGAATGAGATAGTAATCAAACTAAAGAAAAGGCATGTAAATCAGGAGCATATTATTAATACAGCTCGGAGGTTTAACGTGTTGAAATGTGGCCGGAGGTTTGGTAAAACATCATTAGCTGAAGAGTTGATCATCGAACCTGCATTAGATGGTTTTCCCGTTGCTTATTATTGCCCCACCTATAAAGACTTAAACGACTTTTGGCTTAGTGTTGTTAGCATTGTAAAGGATGTTATTGAGTATAAGAATGAGCAACTTAAACAGATTCGTTTAGTTACCGGTGGGATCATTGACATGTGGAGTTTGGATGAGCCTGATAGTGGCCGTGGCCGTAAATACAAACGTGTTGTAGTTGATGAATGTGAAAAGGCAAAGAAACTTGATATTGCATGGAAAGGAACTATCCGGGCAACCCTAACAGATTTTAGAGGTGATGCCTGGTTCCTCAGTACTCCAAAGTTCGGGGCAACATTCTTTAAAGAGCTATATAAAAACTACATCAGATCAGGATTTGAGAATGAGTGGCAAAGTTGGACTTTCTCAACTTATGATAACCCATTCATGAGTAAGGAGGAGATTGACAGCGCTAAATCAACACTGGACCCGATCTATTTTGATTGTGAGTATATGGCTTTGGATGTTGATTTAAAAGGGTTACGTTGGGCCTTTGCATACGATTATGAAAAACACAGGGGGCGGCCAGTACTTAACCGGAGCCATGAGGTTTGGTTATCATTTGACTTTAACCGTAATCCTATTTGTTGTTCCGTCCTGCAGCATTATGACAATAAACTGAGGGTTGTTGAAACTATAAAACTTGCAAACAGTGATATTTATAAGCTATGTGATTATATAGCTGTCTATTATCAGAATTGCTTATTTATGGTTACCGGAGATGCAACCGGGCAAAGTAGCTCTGCACTTGTAAAGGATAATCTCAATTATTATAAGGTTATACAGGCAAAGTTAAATCTTGCTATTCATCAGTTTAAGGTTCCAAAAGTAAACCCAAAAATAGAGGATAACCAGGTATTAGTAAACAGTTTGTTGGCAAATTATGATGTGGAAATTCATGAAGAAAATGCTGAAGGGTTGCATTTTGATTTAGCCAATGTTCAATTAAGTGCAGACAATAAAATTGAGAAAGCTGTAAGAACAGATCCTACCCAACAAGCGGATGCTTTAGATACTTTCCGGTACGGTTGTAATGCTATTATGGGAGATTATTTGAAACTTTTGTAAATTACTTTACAATTATAAAGTAAATTTATTATTTTTGTAAACATGAACCTAGTAAATATATGTGAAAACTGTTTTGAAGCCATTATACCGGAGTGTGTAGATGAAATCAAAATTGGAGGATTTGAGCCGAACGCTGAACTATTCCTGTATGTCGAAAACTTCCACGGCAAAAAAAATGCAAAGGATATGACAGCTGATGGTGATGGTGTAATCACTTTAGATTATGAGCAATTTGGTAAAGGCTTCTTTAGTAAAGAAAATAGCCCTTATGTTTTCACGTTCAAATCTGAAATAACAGATTGTGAGAATTTACCTTTTAATCAGTGTGTTGATAGTGTTGAAACAGCTTTCAGTTGTTTAGCAATTGACTTTTTTGCAACTGACACACCCGAATTATTTACTAATGAAATTAACTGCCAATGCTCACCGGAGGATTCCTAATCATAGCAGGAGCGGTACTGTATGCCTGTTGCAGTTTCGTTAAAACGTGTATAGAAGTAAGTAGAATTTTTAAATATAATGATGGTTATGAAAACTAAAGTAAAGCCTAAACACAAATTAACTCCTCAAATCCATAAAGATATTGAGGAATCTGCAAAGGTTTTACCACCATTAGTAAGGCTTAACAAAGACGGTTCCGACCGTTGCCGTACCATAACAAAAACATATAAAGGTAGTGAGTTGCCGCCCGATTATAAACCACGGCCAGGTGTCAAGTTTGACCCTTCTAAAAACTATTTTGTGAACGTTTCAGAACCAATTTATGTTAATCATAAAGTGGAAATGATCAATGAGTTTTGGAAAGGCGGTGAACCGGCTGTTAAAAATTATATCAATACAGTTGTAGAGATCAGTAAAAAAAATAGAAACGAATTAAAATCAAAGTAATATGTTAGATCAATCATTCTTAGTATCGTTCATTTGCATAGCCATACATATCATTTTCACATGGAAAGGTATGTTATTATACCCTGTCGGTAAATGGCTTCAACTCCGGTTAAACAAGTACATCAAAAAGCCTTTGTTTGATTGCCCTATGTGCATGGCTTCGTTTTGGACCTTAATGTATTGGCTAATCATTCAAGGTGAGATATCAATATTAACATTTGTAATGATGTTGACCGTGTGTGGTATCAATACATTGTTAAACACTCTCATTTATGCTTTACGTGAAAATGATGATGATGAATTTGTAATTGAAAATGATGATCAGTTAGCGGATGTTTCCAGTGAAATTGAAAAACTGGTTTATGATGGATGCCACATTAAAAAGGATGTTACAACGGCCGATAAAGAACGTGCCGTTATGTTGAGTAAAGCAGTAATGGAATATAAGAATAACAAGTTTAAAGAAAAGCTTAAGCATGACTAAAGATGATGCTTATGATTTAGAAAATAAAATGCAGAATCTTCTTTATCGTGGAGGTGTAAATTCTTATTTAAACGGCCGTCAAAAGACACCGCTAACACCGGAACAAAAAGAGGAGATCATCAGCATTAAAATAAAGTTGGATGAATATTATTTAAAAGAGTTTATTGACAGTTTAGATACATACTAATGGCAGGAGTTTTAACATACAAAGATGCTTTGCTTGCAAAGGGTTATACATTAACTGATAGTTGTGGGTGTGGAGGTACACCAACGGAGACTTATACCCTCAACCATAACAAGTTTATCATTAAGCCAAAAAAGAACCAGGCAATACATTACTATAATAATAAACAGCAACGGTCAATGATGCCGCCGCAAGTAATAACCTATTTAGATACGATATGATAAAGAAATTAATTGCAAAATGGTTTAATCCTGTTCCGAAATTACACCGGAACATTGATCATAAAATTGATTTGGCTTTTGAGCTAAACGGTGTGAAGTACTATTGCTTTGATGATGCTTTTAATGTGCCTTATGAACGTGCATTAACGGCACTTACATTTTATGAAGAGTTCAGGATGCGTTGCACCCGGGACTTTTTAAAGTTGCATGTAAAGGCAGTAGAAGAGGCCCTGAACAAAGGTAAGTTAACAAACATTGCTATCCTTAACGCTCAGTTAAAGGAGCGCCTGGATTTTATCTTAGAACCAAAGTTACTTTATAAGTTAGCATCTGTAATTTACTTTGAAGAGAACGAAAGTCCAATCACTTATGACTTCAAATATAATGAGGCAAAGATCAAGTTGTTTGAAGAGAATAAAGATATCAATGCTTTTTTTTTGCAAAATCATATACAGCAGTTGGTTCCGTTTTTGAAAGATGTAAATCTGAATTTAGACCTTTATTCGAGAGTGGTGAACGAGGCAACGGAAATACATTTGGCAAATATCTTGTCCAACACATCCGGGCCGCCGAAAAAAACAGAGGAAACCAAAGGGTAGGGCTTACTCAAGGGGACTTCACCAAGTTAAACAATTTGCGTAAACTGACTATTTACGAATACTTTTTTAGTTTAAATGAGTTGGCAAAAATGAACCAACCGAACAAAAAAGCGAATGCCACAAAACGTAGTAATTGATTTTAATGCCAATGTTGAGGGATTAAAACCGGCTTATGATGCTCTTCTTAAATTAGGCAAGATATCAGAAGATGATGTTAAGTCATTTGAAAAAGCAAATGCACTGCAAAAGGAATTGGCCGCAACCGCCGCCAAAAGCTCAAGCAGTTATGATAAATTAGCCTCCTCCACATCCAATGTAAAGAAAAACATTGTTGATGGTTCTATTAATAAAGCCATTGAGGGGACCGGTAAACTAATTGATAAAGCAACTGCTTCTACAAAGGTTTATGATAACTCTATTCGTGGATTAAAACAACAATATAAAGATCTCCTTTCTCTTGCTATTCAAAATGGTGAGCATTCACCGATTGGAAAACAAGCCTTAAAAGATGCAGGTGAGCTTAAAGATCGTATTGCTGATTTACAACAAACAACAAAAAACTATGGAAGTGATACTGCTACGTTTGATGCTATTGGCCAGGGTATAGGAACAATAGGAGCAGGTTTTCAGGCAGCTCAAGGAGCGCAAGCTTTATTTGGTGAAGGTAATGAAGATTTACAAAAAAGTCTTTTAAAATTACAGGCAATAATGGCCTTGACCAACGGACTACAACAAATACAAAACAACCTTCAAAAAGAAAGTGCTTTAAGGCTTGGAATAAGTAATGTATTAACAAAAGTTTATACTGCTTCTACAAATGCAGCTGCATTTGTAACAAAATTATTTGGCGCAAGTGCTGAAACAAGTTCTGTAGGTTTCAAAACATTACGAGGTGCCATTATAGGTACTGGTATTGGAGCATTAGTAGTTTTGATAGGCTATTTGATTACCAACTTTGATACTGTTACGGGTGCTGTTAAAAGATTTGCACAATCATTAGGTTTAATAGCATCATCAAATGAAGAGGCTTTAAAAAAACAAATTGAGTTTTTAAATAAAACAGAAGAGTACCTGGAAAATGCCAAACAAAATGCTTTAAAGATTGCAGCAAGTAAGGGACAATCAACCTTGGATTTGGAACGCAAATTTGGTGAGGAACAATTAAAATTAATAAATGGTCAGTTAGATGCTATCAATAAGTCCCGTGAAGGTAAGTTAATCACTGGGCAAAAAGTGACAAGAGATTTAACAGAAGAGGAGATCAAGCAAATTGCTGACTTAGAAAATCAAAAAGTTGAACTATATGCTAGATCAAATGATATATTGTTTGAACAACAACAAAGAGGATTACAGGCTCGTAAAAATCAAATTGATGCTAGGTTACAATACATTCAAAAAGGTTCTAAGGAAGAGTTGAGATTAAAGCTGAATCAGATTGAAGCAGAACGCCAAATTGAGAATAGTCAGCGTGACCTGGTTGGCGGGCAAATTGAACTGAATAATAAAAAGGCTTTGGCGGCCCGTAAACAATTATTTGAAGAGTATAAGTCGCTTGAAATACAAGGCGCTATTGATGCGCAAAACATAAAGTTAACATCTGTACAGGTTGGTTCTAAAAGAGAGCTTGAGATCAAGCGGAATGTGTTGGATTTAGAAAATCAATTGATAGCTAACAATTCAAAATTAACTCAAGCCCAAAAAGAATTAAAGATCATTGAAAATGGAAAAAAGGAACTTGAGATAATTAAAAAATATGGTGAGGCTGAAATTGCTTTAGCTGAACAAATTGAAAAGAGGAAACAAGATGTTGGGAATACTCGGTTAAAGAAATTTACTGATGACTTAGAAAAGGAGTATGAATATTACAATACAATAGCCGATTTAGAATTTCAAAGCAGTAATCAATCATATACCCGGATTGAGAATTTAAGGCGTGAAAAGTTTAATAGGTCCGTTGCCTTATTAGATGCTGAACTATCAAAGGTTGAACAAACCAATGAGAACATCAGGGCCAGTGAGGAAAAGTTACAACGGGATTTAGAAAATAAAGCAACAAGTGATCCTGCCAACCGAAAACAATATGAATTAGCCATTTTAGAAAGTGAGGAACGTGTTAAGACAGCTGAACAGGAAACGGCTGATGAGATTGTAAGAATTAACCGTGAAAAGAATGAAAAGATTATTGCTAATGACAATGAAGCGGAGGCAAATAAAAGGGCTAATCAAATTAAACAGGCTGAAACCTACCAACAATTAGCCTCTGAAACAGCTGATTTCCTTTTGCAAATAAATCAATTGGAGCTACAACAAAACTTAGAAAGGATTGATGAGGAGACAGCGGCCAATGATAAGAACTTTAAGAAAAAGATCATCACTGAAGGTGAGTACAATAAACGTAAGCAGGAAATAGAGGATAAAATTAATAAGGAAAAGATCAAAGCCGCCAAACGTGAAAAAGCTATTCAGTCCGTTATGACAATTGTAAATACAGCAACCTCCATTATTAAAACAGGTGCCGAAATGGGATATCCGGCGGCAATTCCTTTTCAGGTATTGGCCGGTGCTTTGGGCGCTCTTCAATTGGCCGCTATCAATAATGCTAAGATTCCTGAATTTGCAAAAGGAACTAATTTTGCCCCTAAAGGTTGGGCGTGGGTTGGTGAACAAGGCCCTGAATTAGTAAACCTAAGAGGTGGTGAACAAATTAAAACCGCTTCACAAAGCAAATCATTTGCTCAATTTGAATTTGGAAAAGAGTTTTTTAATAGTAAAACAATTGCAGGTAGTGTTGATGCAAGCCCTGTTTTAAGTCCGAAAGGTAAAGAAGTTACAGCCATGTTCCAAAGTGAACCTGGCTTTGCTTTAGATTATCATTTGCTAAGTAAAATGATCAGTCAGGGTGTTGGCTCTCAGTTGAGTAAAATGCCAATTACAAACTTGAATCTTGATAAAAACGGATTCAACCTTCATGTGCAAAACGGTTCAAGTACAACAAAATATTTAGATAACAGATATTCAACTAACTAATGGAATGGAAATTTACATTTAGCAATCCTACATACGGTACCACCGTAATTGCCGAGCCTATTGGTTGGGCTGATATTGCTATTAGCATAAAAAGAGATCTTAATGTGCATGGCGTGTTCTTTGATTATGCTGTGGGATTAAAATTTATTGAGAATGGTTATGCCTACTTAAAAAATGCTTACAACACAGGCGGCATTGATCAATACATTGAATTGAAAGTAGAGGTGAAGTGTTCAGATACAGATCCTTTTGGCGACTTTTATTTGGGTAAATTATTCTTAGGTAAATTGGTTTTTGATTGTACTGATGTGTGCTTTGCAGAATGTCCGGTTGAACCTGCAGGTTGTTTAATGAAGTTCAGAAACCGGATTGATCAGAAAGTTGACTTACAAAAATGTGAGGACTATGATAAAAATGCTTTGGCTTGTTACAATTTCCTGCCATATACCATAAAGATGAAACCAAAGTTAGTTAAGAAATTAACTACTACTACATTGAATGATTATGAGGCCTGTTATACAGATGGGTTTACAATTCCATCAGGATCCGGTTGTGCTAATTTCTCTTCAGCTGTTTATGTGGAACCTTCTATTTATTCAGTTATATTGAATGAAGTTGAAGATACAAACCAATTGGCAGGTGGTTTTGCCTCTGCAAACTATTTAATAAACAATTGGATAGTAGCTAAATATGCCGGAGTATATAAAGTTGATATTAAAATTAACTGTACACTAATTGGATTTATTACTACTCAAGGTAGAGACACTTGCGGATGTAGTAACACAACTGTTTTTGTTGACACTGGTGATGTTAACCAGTGTTTAATTGATAACGGAGGTATTGCATTTCCTGCAAGCGTTGGACGTATGCACGATACACTATTTGAGTTTATTTTAAGTGTAAATGATAACCCTGTTTATATACAACTGTTACATCAGGATAGTGGAGCATGTGTTATAAATATAAAAGAGGATTTTTGTGTTCAGGCAACTTCTACTTTAAACCTGAATGCCGGTGATGTAGTAAAGGCTTATTTTAGGCTACATGCAACAACGTCTGTTGACAGACAATTGACGGCTGATAATACCCTTGTTTTCTATTACGGATATACACAAAAGCAATCAAGTATCACATGTACTGATACACGGATGAATGTTCAATCAGAGGTTTATTTACCACCAACGGATAGCAAAGTTTATATGATCAATGAAGCCTTTAGCAGGGTTACTGAGTACATAACAAATGATTGTTTACGTGTTAAATCAAATTACTTTGGCCGTCCTGATAGCCAACCTTACACCTCTGTAACTGATGGTTGTGGAGCATTAGAAAGCCTAACTGTTGGAAAACATTTAAGGCAGTTCCCGGATAACCTTTGTTTGATGAATCCAAGTTTCAAAGATCTGTATGAAAGCATGAACGCTATTCACAATATTGGATATGGTATTGAACCGGATGCCAATAGACCAGGTTACGAATGGTTAAGAATTGAGCCAATGGAATACTGGTATAATAACACGGTTTTAATGACCTGTGATTTTATCCCTGAAATGAAAAAACGAGTAATGGCCGAATGGTATGTAAGCTTGTTTGATTTTGGTTTTGAAAAGTGGGAAGCGGAGCAAACGAGCGGATTAGATGAATTTGCAGTTAAGAAACAATACCGTACCACCTTCAGTGAAATAAAAAAAACACTTTCAAAGCGTGTTGAATTTATTGGCAGTGCTTATTCAATAGAGAACACACGGGCCTTTAAATATGCTGATGATAGTACAAAGGATTGGCGTTGGGATAATGATATTTTTGTTATCTGTGTTCGCCGGGATGGTACCGCCACAGCCCCTTATTCACTTATCAGTGTTGAGCAGGGTGTAGATTGTATAAATGTTGGTACAGCTGCTAACATTATTGATCCTCCAACTATTTATAACGCTCGTATTTCTCCTAATAGAAACCTTTTAAGATGGTTGCCTTACCTAATGGCTAATTATGCTTTTGATATCAATAACGCGTTAAGTTATTTCAGGTTCATTGATGGTCAGGGAAACTATTTAGCTGAAATGGAATTGATCAATGGTTGCCTGTATGAAAAAGCAGGAGTTAACTTAAAAGAAAATCAGGATATCGACAGCGGAGATACAAACACGGTACCGCAAGCATACCCGATATATAAATTTGAAACAGTTGAGTTTGATTATCCAATGTCATTCTATGAATTTAATATTATAAAAGCTAATCCGAGGGGCGTTATTGAATACAGAGGTCGAGACATGGCAACTATGGAAAAAGGATTTATTTATAACATACAATACAAGCCCAACGAGGGAACAGCAACATTTTCTTTAATACCAAAATATGTACCGTAATGTCTATTTACGCTGAACCAAATAGTTTTTTTCAGATTGATGCTACCATCAATTATAATTGTGTGGAATCTATTGATATGTGCTTACCGGTGTATGCAGAAACAGATCTGCATGGGTTCCATTTGAACACAAACGATTCACCAACGGTCCCACCGGAATGGGATGATGTACCGGAATATCCTTTAGTTAGTTACTGTTACAGGCTTGTACGGGATTGTAACGAACCTGTTATAATATTGGATTCTGTTAAACATTATACACCGTTTTTCTATCAATACAATTCTATTACTAATGATTGGATATTATTTCCTTTCAATGATGATGATGATGAAACAGATGTTATCCCGGGCTTTGATGAGTTTGAGTGTAACCAGTGTTTCTATATTCAGATCATTAAAACGATCAGGAATTTAGTTGAGGAGGCCAATGAAGATAATGGCGGCATCCCTCAATACTCTTATTCAAATTCAATTGTTGGCTGTGTAGGTTGCTTTCAAAGAATTTGCGACCCCTGCTATACTACATTGATCAATTACCGGAATAATGAAAACGCTTTTGGGTTTAATAATAACAACAGATCCTACAATCAAATCCGTTTACCGTTCTATTTTAAGGAGCCACAATTTCCAACTAAAAGAACTGTATTCACATTGAGTAACGGGATGCAAAAAAAGTTGAGCGCCCGAATGGAAAAAGAATGGATTGCCGAAACTGATTACATGCCAAAGGAATGGCATGAGAAATTAGCTATTGCATTGGAGCATGATAATGTTAGGGTTACAAATACCAACGCTAATTTAAGTAATGTGCTTATTATGATGGATGCTAACTATGAGATCGATTGGCAACACTTCTTAAACTATCCAACAGCTCCGGCAAAATTTAAAGCAAAACAAATACCATATAACATAATTAACAGCAACTGTTTATAACATGAAAACAAAAGGAATAGTATTAATAGCAATTGGCACACCTGAATATTTGAAAATGGCTTACAATTTAGCTGTATCAATTAAAAGCGTGGAGGATTTACCGATCACTTTAGTTTATAACAATAACCTGGTTAAGGATTATTTAAGTGCAGACAAAGCAAAAGTGTTTGATAACCTTGTTGAGTGTCCGTCCGAATTTTACACTAGAAAAAGCGGAGGCAATAGCTTTGTTAAAGCCAAAGTGCATTTATACGGGTTAAGCCCTTATGATTGTACACTATTTTTAGATAGTGATACAGCATGGAACCCATATAAAAAACCAAGTGATTTGTTTGATGAGTTGGCAGGTATAAACATCACCTTTAAAAATACCGGTTACTATTCTGTTACAGAAGGTAAAGGATATGATAATGAAAATTATACTTATTGGTTTGATATACCTGAAATGCTTAAGGCTTATAAAATCAAGGCTGAAAATGTATATCAGATACAATCAGAGTTATTTTACTTTGAGCGTTCAAAAGCTGTGAAACGGTTTTTTGATGATGCTATCCGGGTATATGAGAAACCGAAAGTTGTAAGTAAATTGCTTTTTGGAAAACAAAACATTACTGATGAAATGGCCTTTAGTATTTCATTGGCCCTTAATGATCTTAAGCCTCATCAAATAAATTGGCTTCCAACATTTTGGAACTTTTTAAGTAAAGACAGGATTGATGCAAACCCGTCTTTATTCACTGAGAAATACTATGCTCTTAGTATTGGCGGCATGTACACACCACAATACATCATGACGTTCTATAATAACATTATCAAAAAAGCCTTCAATAAAAAAGGAGGAATACCATTTACTATAAAACCAAAAACAAAACAAAACTAAAATGGTAGAGTTATCGACAGAATACTTAACATCTGCTTTCACTGGTAAAATTAAGCCATGTGAGGATATGATATTATTCTATTACAAATTAAAAATGCACTTTGACGGTGAATATCCTGCAGAGCTTATTGAGGAAAGGAGACCGGCTGAATCATTAACCGTTAAAGCGTACAGAAAAAAAATATTTATTCCGATCACTGAGGGACCATGTGGTAAAATTACTACATCACTTTCTAAAATTAGAAAAAGTCCTGATTGGAATATAAGATACAATACAGCGTTAATACCTTCAATCATCAAAGAAAGTGAGACACCACAAAAGTATTTTGAAAGCAATTATCCTGTTTACAAGAGCTTTACAAATTGGATTTTTTCAGTTCTTCTTAAAAACGTTTTGATTGATGTTAATGCTGTTGTTATGGTTATGCCTAATAACATTGGTTCAGAGGAAAACGTTTATTATAAACCGGTACCAACAATATTTAACTGTGATAAAGTAATTGATTTCAAGCATGATCAATATGCTGTATTGCTAAGTGATGAACTTGTTAGTTACAAAAGTGGAGACAGGACATTTAATGACGGCCAAGTAGTATATGTTTGTACAGATACATATATTCAGAAGTGGAATCAATCAGGGCCAAAAAAGGCAATGACAATGCAGTATGAATTTATCCATGAGTTAGGGTACATGCCAGTGTTCAAGATCAAAGGTGATTACTATTCCAATGAGGACAATAAAGTAGTTTATAAATCAAAAATTTACCCTATTGTTCACCGGTTTAACGAAGCGGTAAGGGAGTACTCTGATCTTCAGGCTGAAGTTGTGCAACACATTCACTCTGAAAAGTGGATATATGCAACACAGGTTTGTAACACCTGTAATGGATTAGGTAAAACAAAACAAGGTGATAAAATTGTAAATTGTACAAATGCACGTTGCAGTAACGGTAAGGTGATAAACAACCCTTATGAAACTTTGGTTGTAACACCTCCGGCGGCATTGGAAGGTCAGGCGGCTATCCCAACACCACCTGCAGGGTTTATTCAAAAACAATTTGAAATTGTAACTATTCAGGATAAGAGGGTGCAGGATCATATTTATTATGGTTTATCATCTATTAACATGGAGTTCTTAGCTGAAACCCCACTTAATCAAAGCGGTACAGCAAAAGAAGTTGATAAGGATGAGTTAAACAATTTTGTTAACTCAATTGCTGAATCACTTGTTAGTGTGGCTGATGAAGTTGCAATTACTTCAGTAAAATACAGATATGGTAAACTCATTACAGATGAAAATGTTTTGTTGGGTATTACTCCAATTATTGCCGTTCCTGAACGTTTTGATTTGCTTAATACATCTTACATACTAAACGAAATTAAAGGCGCTAAAGATGCAGGTATTAGCCCTTATACATTTAATGCTTTGCAAATTGATTATGCAAATAAAAAGTTCAGCCATGATAAAGACATTGCTAGAAAATTGGAAGCAATCATAACACTGGATCCTTTGAGTGGTTATACTCAGGATGAAAAATTATCAATGCTTCAAAATAACGGTATTAGTGATTTGGACTATGTGATCAGCTCAAACATTGCCTGGTTTATTGAAACTGCTATAATTAATAATGATACGTTTTTGACTTTACCAGTAAAAGAAAAGAATGCAGCCATTAAAAAATTAGCAGAGGATAAAATAAAAGAGATATCTCCGGTTGATAGTATTATCAAGGCCTCCGAACTAGCGGGGGGGGGGTAACTCCTTAAAAGATTCTGTTGGAGGCTTTACCGGAATGATAGAAATTGCAAAAGCTGTGGCAAGTGGTTTATACGATTTGGATGCAGCTGTTGCACTGGTAAGTGATCGGTTTGGCATTAGTGAAGATGAGGCGAGAAAACAATTAGGCACACCATCAATACAAGGTGATGCTGCAATAGAAAAAGTAACACAATTAGTATAATGAAAAAAAGTTATAAGGTTTTTAATTATTTGAACATGGGTATTTTTCCGGGTACCGTAATGTTTATTTGCGGGTATGATTATGATTTTATCATTAAGCATGCAAAAAAGCACAAAATAGTAGAGTGGATTCCTGGTATTGAAGATAAAAAGCAAATGTTTCAAAAAGCGGCCTACTTTGCCGGCCGATCTGACATTGAGAATACCAAAACAAAAAAGAACAAAACCTTATTTTTCATTTACTTGAGAGATCAATTCACTTTCACTGATTGGGAGTATTGTGCTTTGGCACATGAGTGTTTGCATATATGCCAATTCTTTATACCAGACGTATTAGAACGGGACCGTGAGATTGAAGCTGAAGCTTATTTGCACACTCATTTAATGAGCCAGTGTTTGAAACATTTAAGAGGTAAATAATGGCTGATATTTCAAAGCTAAATAAGATACAAACAGAACTCTCAACTGCCATTGAAAAGGCGGTTGAGAAGTTTAATTCTGCTATTCCAAAAATTCAGGATAACATCTATTCCGATATGGAAAGCATTGTTAAAGATCTTGATTTGAAGGGTAACAGTATTGCCAATTCTGTAAAGAACATCAAAACTATTGGAGCATTAAAAGCGAAGATTAATAAAGTTGTTCTTAGTCCCGAATACAAAGATGCCATTAAGGAATACATAAAGTCCTTTCAGGTGATCAGTAAATTAAACCGGGAGTACTTTACTGAACTGGTTGGAGAGAATGGCCGTGAAGCCGTGTTAAAAGCTATAAAAGAAAGTTCTATTCAATCAGCTGTAGAAAGTTTAACTGAGAGTGGAATAACTGCTAATGTTACAGAAGAAATACAAAACATTCTCAAAACAAACATCACCGGCGGCGGCTCTTACAATGATCTGTTAAAGCAACTAAGAGACGGAATACTTTCAAATGATAAAGGTACCGGTTATTTAGAGCGTTATACAAAGCAAATTACAACTGACAGCTTAAACCAGTTCAACCGGCAATACACACAAACGGTTACAGCTGATCTTGGTTTAAAATGGTTCATGTTTACTGGTAGCCTTTTAGATACTTCCCGTGAATGGTGTGAACGAATGAAAAAAAAGAAATACGTTCATATTTCTGAATTAGCAGATATTGCTAAAGGCATAATTGACGGTGTACAGGTTAAAATAAACCCAAAGACAGGCACCTGGTATGGCGGCATCATGGGAACAAATGAACATAACGTGCAAACTAATTGCGGCGGTTATGGATGTGGTCATCAATTAAGCCCAATCAGTGAGGCATTGGTGCCACTTGATTTAGTAGAAAAATTTAAAAACAAATAATATGTTAGACTTCACAGTAGTAGTACCGGTATATAATACCATCCCTGAACACCTGTTAGAGGGTGTTATGTCAATAGTTAACCAAACTATTGAGCAAGATTACACCATTAACATCATTGATGATGGTTCAACAAATGCAGAAACGTTAAGGATGCTTAAGTACCTTTCTAAAATTCCAAAGGTAAAGGTTCAGTATTTAAAAGAAAACGTTGGAGTTGCTGAAGTATTAAACGGCTTCCATAAGTCATGCACAAATAAATACATTGCTGTATGTGGTAGTGATGATATACAACACAAAGATAAATTCAAACTGCAGGTTGAGTACCTGGTAAACAACCCGGATGTTTCTGTGTTGAGCACACAGCTTTATGGATTTAATGATTCTGATATTGAAAGGAAACCTTTATTTAAAAGTGAACATAAATTAGAATGTCATCCTAAAGTGAAAGGGGATAAACGAGACTTTTGGATAGCCAACCACGGGACCGTAATTTATAAAAATGATGATGTTATAGCGGCCGGTGGTTATGATCCTAAATTAAGAAGGGCGCAAGATGTGGACCTTTGGAAACGGATGTATGCAAACGGTTGTAAATTCCGTTGCTTACAAAGAGTGCTTTACGGTTGGAGGCGTTTTATTTCTTAGGTTTAATAACCTTTTTAATTTTCTCCACTTTATTTACCAATTCTGAAAAATCCTTAAGGCTAGTGTCATCATTAGCCTTTTTTTGTACAAGCTCATCCGCTATCTTAAGGATATTTATTTCTGTTCTTATCTTAGCTGCCATCAAGCTAAGATACTCAATCACTGAATATCATTCAACTTTTCCTTTAACATTGTTATTACAACCATTTCATAGGAGACGTGTCGTTTATTTTTCTTAATCATTTCAGCTTTCTTATTTGAGATAACTGTAAATAAGCTATCCGGGTAGTTCCTTAGACAAATCACTGGAGGCGTGTCTTTTTCGGGTTGATCGGTTGAAGTTTTCTTTGCCATAATATTTACGCTGTTTACGCAAAAATAGCATTATAAAATTACTTTACAATTAAAAAGTAATTTATTTTTGTAACAACTTAATAAACCATATCATGTCAACTAAAATCAAACATATCAAGATCACTAAGCCAACAGGCCAGGTGTCATTTACAGTTTTCAATCAGGAAACTTACAATCGTTTAAATGATCAGAACAAAAATTTAGCTCCTGATCGTAAAAACAAAATTGAATATGTTGATATCTCTGAAGAGGAGGTTCAAAAACATTCCGGCTTTGATGAAAAAGCACTTGTTGATATGAACCCAACAGCGGCAAAGTTAATGACTGAAAATGAAGCAAAGGATAAAACCATTGCTGATTTAGAAGCTCAATTAGCAAAAGCTAAACTGGATGCTCAAGCTAATGCAGGTTCAGGTAATGAAAATGCAGGGGACGAAAAAGGTAAAAAAAAGTAATCAATTAAAACCAAATACAATGGCAAAAACTAAAACCAAAGGTGGTAAAGGTGGTTGCTCAAGCTGTGGTAAATAAATTATCAAATACAAACTAATATGAAATTAAAAGATTTTACAATCAATGCTTTAAAAATTGCCGGTGTTACGGATGCAGAATTAACAGATATTGTTAACGCTCCAAACGCTGATGAAGTTGTTCTTAGTGATGACTTAATTAAAAAGTTTAATACCGGTGTATTGACTTTGGAATCGGCAAAATCTGATATCCGTTTAAAGAGCCATTTCAATGCTCAAACTTATAACGGTATTGATTCTTTAGTAGCAAAACTTGTAGAGGAATATGATTTACCTAGTTTGGATAAATTTGATATCGACAGTGAGAAATCAACACCTAAAAAAATTGAGTTGCTTACAAAAGCGCTCAAGAAAAGTGCAGCATCCGGTAAAGGCCCGGCAAATGCTGATGAAATAAAAACACTTAATGATCAACTTTTGAAATTAAAAAGTGAATCTGAATTAGCCTTAAAAAATAAAGAGAACGAATTTGAAAACACATTAATTCAAATGCAACGTACTCAATATTTATCATCAAAAGAATATGCAAATATCCCGGCTGAACAAAAAGAGATCGGGATTAAGATTGCAAACGAATTTATAAACACGGCACTGACTGAAAAGGGTGCAATATTAGTTAGAGATAACGGTGTGTTAAAACTTAAAAGTGCAAAGGATCCTTCTTTGGACTATTACGAAAATAACAAAGCCGTTACTTATAACGAGTTCGCTGATGGGGTTTTGGCCCAAAACAATTTATTGAAAGTTCAAACTCAAACACCTCCGGCCCAACAAGGGGCAACACACACTACAAAAACAACTCCGGCCGGAACAGAGGTTAACCAAACTGTAATTGAGCGTAATAAAGCCCAATTGGATGCCATGAAAGGCTCACAGTAAACTTCTCTAAGGCCAAAATAAATTTATATTATTATGGCGAATGGATTTTGCCCTGCGGCATTAACGCACATTAACACACTTACTGAGTGTGCATCCCCAATGGTTAAGGTAACCCCAAGTGGTTTCCTGAAAATGTTATTGGATAAACGACAAACAGCGGACGTAACATCATTTAAAGATGATGGTATGGGCCATGTTAAGGATGTTAGTTTCAAATACGCTCCTCGTTTACTGGATACTCAAACTGATACAGCTGCAAGCTGTGATCCTAATTTACAATCAGCCTGGTCTGAAGCTTCAATTCCTGATCCAACATTGTTCCGTCAAATTGGTATCTATATTGATGCTGCAGATATGTCCAAATATTGTGCTGATGCAAGTGCAACTGTTATGGTTGGAAAAGAGCCTACAAGGTTTATGAACGAGTTTATTGATCAGGTTAAACGTATGGCAAACGCTTTAATCGTGGCAATCGATAAAGATTTGTTAACTAAACAACTTGCAAACTTTGGCCGTAACGCTCGTACAGGAAGTAATGCAGCTGCAACTTTAAACTTTCCTCTTGATGCAACTGTAAACAACTTAGCTCAAGGCATTGCTTTGTTATTAAGTGATATGTCAGTGAATGAGGCTTGCAATGACTATTCAATTGTAGGTAGTGGTTTATTCAACAACTTTGATAAACAACAATTCTTAAAAGGTTTGGCTTCAAACGGTGTTGATACTTCTAAATGGAATGATTACACATTCTATCATGATATCAATGCTTCAACAGTTTGGGGAGCTAACCAAATTGGAGTTTTTGAAAACAAAGCTGTTCAGTTAATTGACATCAACAAAAACAATTTGTTCACAGGAATGGACACAGGAGCATCACAATTATTCAGCATGACATTGCCTTTAGAATGTTGTGCAGGTGGTTACGATAGCTTAACTTTTGACGCTCAATTGAAATTCATTGATTGTCCTACAGAGGTTAATATCGGCGGTGTACCTACAACAAAAAATAAAGGGTGGGTTTTAACTTTAGGTAAAGCATTTGATTTGTGGAATATTCCTGCAGCTGCTTACCAGGCAACCGACCGTTTATATTTAAACAACGGTACTTACCGTTACGCTGTAACAAATACCTAATTTTTAAGGGAGCGGCTTCGGTCGCTCCTTTTAATACTCATGAACTGTTTAACTGATTATATAGGTGTCAAAGGATGTGGTGCAACTGTACCGGATAGTGGTATTTATATAAACAGTTTACCAAGTATAAACTTAAGACAGTTACAAGGTATTGCAGATTCAGAGCAGGAGAACTTTTTAGGTGTTTGGGCCAACGTTCAGGAAAGGGCGCAAGCAAAATTACTGGTTGATGTTTCAACACGCTTAAGAAAACGTTTTAAAATAAACTCGTTCATTGAAAGTTTTAAGTTAATTGAAAAGATTGATGTTGCTACATTTGCAGCTTCAGCGGAGGATAGAGGCTTTACTTATGATACCCAAAATTTTAACGGGACCATTCAGAAAAGTAGCTTTTATACAACAAATGTTGAATACATGAGAATGTATTTAAGTGCTGTTACTACAAATCCTCTGACCATTAAAATACAGGATCTTGAAACAGATGAAATTCTGTTTACAAAAAGTATTCCTGCAGCTGATCAGATTGTAGGATGGAATTTGATTAAGGTAAATAAAAGTTACCTGAACCAAAGATTAAAATTTGTTTACGATTCAACAGAGGTAACAAGTGTTTCAACTGATCAAACCGAATTAATTAATAACGGTTGTGGCTGTTTAAATTTTGGATGTGGCGGTACATTGGCCGGGATAAAAGGCGCTGATAGCTCCAATAACAGTTATGGTTTAGTAGCTAAAATAAGCCTTACATGTACCTATGAACCGGTTATCTGTTCCAATAAAGAAATGTTTGCAGGTCCTTACTTATATCTTTTAGGGGCTGAAACAATGATTGAGAGAATATATACTGAGCGGATGAATGAATTTACAACCGTTGGTAAAGAAGAGGCAAAGGAATTAAATAACTATTTCCAAAGCCAATATGATGAGGGGATGGATAATTTGATATCAGGGATATCAATTGATTTAAACGATTGTTGCATAAGCTGTAACAGTCAACTAAGAGTAATAGAACAAACACCATGATCGATATTAGTTCAAATATAACAGAGGTTGTACAAAACATCACTTCAGCTATGGATGAACTAACAAATGAAGATCAGGTAACAAGAATAATTGCTCAATCATTAAAAACAGAAGTTCATGACAGAATACATGAACGAGGTGAGGACAGCAATAATTCACAGATAGGTGAATACTCAAATAGTTATATGGCATTAAGAACCGGTAACTATAAGAACGCTGATAAAACTAAAAAAGGGAAATTAAAAAACGCCGGGACTTATACCGAAAAGGCAGGAGCAGAGAGATCAGGAACTAACAGGCCAAAATATAACAGGACAAATGATAAAAAGGTTGTTCTCAGTTTGACCAGGCAAATGGAAAATGATTTTAGTGTTATTGCCACAGCAAACGGTTACGGGTTAGGATTTCAGAATGATGAGAATTTTAATAAGTCTCAATGGGCTGAAAAAAACTATAATAAAATAATATACAATCTGACTGAAGGGGAAAATAAAAAGGTTGTGCAGATTGCAGAATTTGAAGTAAACAGGTTATTAAATGATTAATGTAAACGAAATAGTTAGTGAGATCAATAAAGCTATAAAAGGCTTCTTAACTGATTCCACGTTTGCAATAAGTTCTTTGAATGGTATTGTATATCCTCTTTTAAAAGAAAAGGATAATAGTTTACCTGCAACAATTGATCATAAAGGCAATGCTACCTATACCGGTATTGATGATAAATACAGTTTAATGGTTTATCACAAAATCATGACCACGGTACCCAAAAAGGCAGCTGCTACAAGACAGTTTGGTGATGGGAATAAAACCCTTCAGGTAACCAACAAAATGAGTTTGGTTGTTTTTGCTAACCGTGAAAAATTGAAATTAACACAGGAGGTTTTGGCTAACTACATAGTGGCCGCCCTCCCAACAAATATTGATAAAGCAATTTTATCAAAAGAACGTTTGAGTGAATGTACAATAGATGTTTTGGAAGTAAACTTTAATTCATCCGCTCTTTTTAAAAGAGAATACTTAAAAGAAAGCATATTAAAACCACATCAAATGTTGTTTGAAGTAAGCTACCAAATCGTGTACGGTTTCAATGCGAACTGTATAAACACTTGCAAGTGCTAAAAAATTAAATTAAAAAATTATGTCAACTTATTATCCTACAAGCTGTGCAGAGGAAACACCGAATCACTTTTGTGATCCTTGCGCTGATGATGAGCATGGACGAGTTCGTTCCGTTGCTCTAATAAATAAAGATTTCGTATTTGTTAATCCTTCCAATTCTCAAGAGTGGATTGATGGTATTAACTCCGGTGATATTATTATCATTGCAGAGACCAACGGATCCTTTGACGGTGGTACTCCGAAAGTTGGACCAGGTTACGGTGATACAACTGAAACTTATTTAGGATCTGATTTTGTTTTAAAATTCAAAGACCCTAACTACAAACAAAACTGTGTTTTCTACAACGCTATCAATCGTTCCCGTAAATGGAAAGTTGCATACCGTACAGAAACCCTTATTCACATTGGTGATAAAACGGCATCTATTAACGCTAAACCGGGAGTACTTGATGAATTAACCAGTACTGTTGTTTGGGATGTAGAGGCTAAATGGGCCAGTTCAAACATTCCTTGTCCATACGATATGCCGGACGGAGTGTTTACTTGTTTTTTACAGGACTAACACCGCCGACAGATGTTAGCCACGATATATCAAACTGTGAATCAGGCTTACAAGTAATACCGGAAGAGGGAAGTTTCTTAATAACAAACCTAACTCTTTGCGGCACTACTTATGGTATTGATTCACAGTTTTTATCACAGTCGGAATTGTTGACGTTCTTAAATGGAACGTTTAACGACACGTTTGAGTATAGCGGTGTTTGGACCATTGATGAGGAAAACCACTTAATCTATACAGATAACGGAGAGTGCATAGGTGAAAACTGTGTAATTGTTTACAGTGAGTACAGGGTAACCGATGATTACGAAGTAAGATTAACAGACAATATTAAAATAAGAATACCATCATAATGCCTGGAAAAAGAATTATAGATTTGCCTTTCGGAATACCGGTAACCGGTGCCGATTATTTTGAGGTTTCCCAACTAATTGGAGGCATTCAAACAAGCGTTAAAGTTCCGTTTTCTGACTTAAGCCCTAGTTTAGGATTAAATGAAATTGGATTTGGTGATCAAACTACTGGTGCATTAACAAGTAACTCTTTATTTAAAAGAGATCCTATTTCCGGTTTCATAGGTATGAATACAAACAATCCATTGGCACAATTGCATGTTGTTGCACCATCCGGTCAGGAAGCTATGACAATAAATTCAGCTTTTGGAACAGATACTATTTTAACATGGGATTCGTCAGGAAACACCGGTAAACGTCATAAGCAATACATTGATAATACTTTGCAAACGATGAATTTTTATACAAAAAATAATGATACTATTTTTTGGAATGGAAATGGATTTGCTCAAGTAAAAACACTCTCTTTATTTTATGATACAAAAGCCAAATTTGAAAGTGAACTAAATATAGGTGCAGGAGATATTACTTTACGTGAATTGAATGGATTTCCTACTATTGGAGCAATATACATGCAACAATCTCCGACCCCTTCAAATTATAAGTTAGCAGGAACAAATGCAGGAGCTACTTACTTAAATGGAGATACTTTAAACTATTCAATTAATGGTTCTGTTAAAGGATCTACTAATGCATCATATACACAATATTTACAACCTTTTGCTGTTGGTACGATTGCTCCAAGTGGTTCAAATGCTTTTGTCGTTCAAGGCGAAACATTCATTAAAGGTAGCGGATCATCTTCTGCAACATATAGTATAAAGGGACAAGATAGCATTGGAAATCCAACATTTAATGTATTAGATAATGGATTTATTGGAGGCAAAACAATTCCTGCTTACCCTATTGATTTACAAGGTTGGTATGGCACCAATAATGAACAGGTATCATTTTTCTCAGGTTACAATATTGGAATGGGCGGAACTACTATCACACACCGTAACGCTCAACCAAGTGGCCAGCCGTGGAGATTTCAAAATGCAGGGGTTGATGGTATAGGTATTAGTGCTGCAACTGCAGGTGTACTTGGGTTACATGTCGGTGATGTTGCATTAGCAAATCAAGGTGGGGCACTTACTATTGGTTGGAGTTTGGCAACTACCAATTTAATCAATGCTTACAATGCATTAGGAACCTCACAATTTAAAGTAAGACAAGATGGCTTTGTTATTACTAAAGCAAATAACGCTGCTTTTGTTAGCGCATCTTTAGCGGCTTCAGAAATGGTTTCTTACATAAATGAAGCAACGGACGAATTAATTTTTAAAGTAAAATATTCAGATGGGGTTACAGTAAAAACAACTTCTCTACCATTAATTTAAACAAAAAAACAAAAACAATTATTAACTCTCAAAACCATAAATTATGACACCTAACACAACAAAAGTAGTAAGCAAAAGCAGAAAAATTGAATTGAATCTGCACATCATTCATCAAAGTGTAACCGTTGATTTTAAAAACAAATCAATTACAGGACAAATTCAGAGTTTCAAATCTGAAAAGGTTGTTGATTCCATTAATGATAATGGAACGCCTCAGGCTGCATTAGTAACGCCATTCAACATAACAGAAGATCTGCTTGAGAAAGATGCTGCTGCTGAAGTTAAAGCGGCATTAGAAACTTTGGAAAAAGCTGTACAAAATTTTATTGATACAAACATTGATAAGCTTGCTAACATTTAATAAATAGGCATAAGATACAATGACACACACGCCTGTAGAATTTATAACCTCTCATCCTAAGTTTGCTTTTATGGCCGCCATAGTTGCAAATTTAGGTGCATTCCATGTAAATGATTTATCAATCCTTTTTCACTGGCAAATACCTCTTATTGTCATGCAGGTATTTCAAATTGGTGCATGGACGGTAACAATTATTTTAGGTATGATCTCTATACACAAGTGGGCAAATAAAGTAGTAGATAAATACTTAAAGAAAAAGTAAATGGCATCATTTGAATTTACAATTGGTCCCACCTTCAAGGCTGAAGGTGGGTTTCAAAACAAAAAAAATGATTCAGCTAACTATGTTAACGGGATCCTGATTGGAACCAACAGAGGTATTTCTGCTGTTGCTTATTACACCTATTACAGGAGGGTTCCAACAGTTGAGGATATGAAAAACTTAACTGTTGATCAGGCCAAACTTATTTTTAAAGGTAACTATTGGGACAAGGTGGCCGGTGATTTTATACATAATCAGTCCGTGGCCGCTCTCATGTTCCAGTATATTATTGGTGCAGGTAGTTCTCAACTAAGCGATATTAAAGACATTGCTAATACTACATTCGGTAAGGTAGTTTTAGTTTCAAATGATTTACCAATTACAAAAGCTGATGCCAATTTTATCAATGGCCTAGACCAATCAAAATTTCATGCAAACTTAAAAGCATGGAGGTTTCAATATTTTGATTTGGTAGTAACCCGGAGTATTGCAAAATGGGAATTAGAACACAAACGTAAAATCACAGAAAAAGAAGCCATAACAGAAACGAAAAAAGAGTTTTTGAATGGTTGGAGAAACAGGCTAAACACCCACATTTTTAAAGTATGAAAATAACTACATCAAAAATATTCACCTTAAATAGATTGGATTTTCTTAAAGGTTTATTAACTGCAATCATCACCGGTGTTATAGCAACGTGTGGTCAAATTTTTGAGGAGTGGTTAAAGGATGGATCATCTTTTACCATTGAAAAAGTAAGCTTTATTTTAGTTTTAAAGGCCGCTTTTGGGGCCGGTTCAGCTTACTTGTTAAAGAACTTTTTTAGCCCTAGCAAAACGATTATAAAGGAATCTAATAGTGATACCGGTAACAGTGATGTTAATGGTGTGCATTACATTGTATTAGCTCTTATATGTTTGGCATTGTCATCCTGTGTATTAACAAAAAAACAAAAGGACCGGTTTTTGGCTAAGTACTGTGAACGTAAAGATAGCATCAGTTATGTAAAAAAGGATTCAATAGTTTTCCGGGATTCCCTGATCACTATTCCTACAATTGTAAATACACCGATCTATTTAGAAAACCCCTGTAAACTTCTTTGTGATTCATTAGGCAACTTAAAATCATTCACACGGACGGAAACATCCGGCGGCTTAAAATCGACCGTTAAAACGGTTGGTAACACAATTGTATTTGATTGTGGAACAGATAGTTTAAAAGCCCGTATTCATTGGCTTGAAAAACATTTAGTTATAAGTGAGTTCAGCCATACAGAAAACACCGTTAAAAAAGAATGTGAACAGGAACACCGGACAAAATTTGACGGGTTTACCTGGTGGTGGTTTTGGATTACTGCAGGTTTGTTAACCCTGTGGTTAATTATCAAAATTTTTAAGGGATATATTAAGGCTTATTTACCTTTTTTGAAGTAGGAATCAAGGTCCACACCTCCGGCTTTTTTGTCGCTCCGGCTTTTAAAAGGATCTGTTCCATTTTCTCAACTGGCAGTTTTCCTGCTTTAAAACGTTGCCGCCATGTTCTTATAGTGGAGAGATTAGATTTAAGCTTTGTGATCAGCTCCGGGCTTTCTAATAGCTTTTCAAAAGCTTCTTTTGTTGTCATACTGCTAAATTAATAAATTTTTGTTCATGGGATTAGTAACCCCATGAACAATATACACCGTGAGCGCCCTGATCATAAACTGAACACCAACCACATCTTGAGTTAATGTGAAAGCTCACTTCACCTTTACTATTGATTGTAAAGCCTATTTTTTTTGTAAGAATGATATCATCTTTAAAATCATTCATAGTAGGAGCTTTGCGGCCGCTATCCGGTCCAGTATGTTCAACTAAGAATCCATTTATAGCACGTACTTTTAATGTTTTTGCTTTTACTTCAACAACCTGGTAAAAGTCAATATTTGTTTGCTCATATCCCCATGAATCGTAAAAAATGGTACCAACCTCAATACCAATAGATAAAAGTTTTTCTTTTCGCATTGGTAATTTTGCTTGTTGAGCAGCTTCAAATAAAATACGCTTTTCCTCCTCTTTAATTCTGTTTAATCCAATCTTTTTGAATTTTTACAGCTTCCTCTCGTCCTGCCTTGCAAATCTTTGTTGCTAGTACTCGAATTGACTTACATTCTTTTCTGGCTTTCTCAACCGCTTCAAAGCCTTCTTTATCATCAAGACCTTTAATAGTTAATCCTGAATAATCAGCTTTTAATTTAGCAATTACTTGTGCTGTTACATTTTCTTTTGCCAATGCTAATTCTATTGGACTTGTTTCTGTTGGGTTTTCTGTTTGTGTTTCCATGTTTATTTTAAATTAAATACTTCATCTAAATTAATCTGTTGATACCATTGTAAATTACTTACATCAACTTGTTTTGGTTCGTTTTTTAGCAACTCTTTTACCTTACTTTTTGTCAACTGCTTTCTAGATACTATCCAACAATTAGCCTTAACATTGAAATCAATAAGAGTAGGAGTGCCAGTTATATTAAATAACTCTTTTTTCCTGAAAGCTAATATTTGACCCTCAAAAATAAAATGATTTGAGTAAGTTATTATGTAGCTATTGTTTGGTTTTTTATCACTCATAATCAATAAGTTAATTAATTAGTTGGTCTTAGCGAGTAGTTATAAGCAATACTACATTTCGTTTCCAAATAGAGTTCCTGCCTGTAAATCTTTTTCTTTTCTTTTTCTCCCACCTTTTCTAAAATGGTATTTTCTTTTTCTTTATCAATTTCTGAAATAATACAATCAATACCATTCTGTTTACATACTTTCATTGTTGTTCCGCTTCCTCCAAATGGGTCATAAACTACATTCGGTTTATTAGGTATTGCATCAAGTATGTTTTGAACAATCCCATCAGGCATTACTGCTATGTGGTTTTGGTCTTTTCTTTGGTGAGTTGGAACTAATCTCCATACATCAGATAAAGAGTTTTTGTTTAGCAACTTTACTTTTGGATTTTTAGTTAGCCAATAAATTCTTTCTGAAAATGGGAAGAAACGTATCTTATCGCAATTAGCACTTTTACCCATATCCCAAGTAATTTCTTGCTTAATGACAAAATTAGTTTTCAAAAGCCATTCCATCGGGTGTATTGCTTTACCATCTTTAATTCTTACTTTGTGGTTGTAAAACATACTTCCATTTTCAGAAAGCACTCTGTAACATTCGTTCAATACTTCAATTTGCCATTTTTGATAATCAGGTTCTTTCATATCATTATTAGCATAACTTCCAAATTGTAATCGGTTACTGTGCATTTTGCCTATATTATAAGGCGGTGAAGTAATAATCAAGTCAATGCTATTATCTTCAAATCGTTTTAGCGTTTCTTCGCAAGGTTCTAAATATATCATTCTACTTTATTTTATTTTTTATTTTCCCACCGCACAAAAAAGAAAAGAAAAAGGTTCAGTTCTTCGATTTGAGTTTTGTGCTATAATACCGTACTGCTTATAACACGGGTTTGGCAAAATGGCTTTCCGACACACAAGCCAACGCACAAAAGCCACTTCGCCAAGCCCGAAAACGTTATGTGCCATTTTACCGAGACACCGTTTCAAAGACAATTTGACTTGGAAGAACATTGCTACATAAATACACACTTGAAAAAGGTGGGTTTAAACTTGGCTTTTGTTCTGAATAATCTTTGAAATAAGAAACTCTTTTGTTTAGATACATAACTTCAATTTTATTATTTTTAAACATATTGAAACGCTTTTGACTTTCAAATAAACCAACAACACCAACAAGCATTGCAAACGGAATATTAAGACTAAATAATCTTTCAAAAACTTCTGCTTTAATTGAGTATGGTGGATTTGAAATAATGTAATCAGTTCCTTTTGGTGGTTCTTCTGTAAAGAAATCATTACCATTTATAATATGAGTACAAGTAACATTAAACCCTTTGTCTTTTAGAATTTTGACAAAATTGCTTTCTTCTGTATCAAATGGACACCAAATATTTGACATTGGTTTTATATAATTCAATAGTGGCTCAATTGCATAATTAGGAGTATAGAACTCATCATTTGGGTTTATTGAACCTATTTGTTTTGCTTTATTTGTAATTAAATCTAATTTCATTTTTACTATTTTAAATTTGACACTTGACCGAAAAAAAACGGCACATAACAAGGGTTTGGCAAAAAAGGGGCAGAAGTACAAACCTTGAACATTGTGCTTCTATTTGGCTTTTGGAATAGGTTGAGCATTTGTGCTACTAATCCCCTTCTTCGCCAAGCGTCAAAACGTTAGGCGCAATGCAGCGACAGCCACACCTCACCGATATATTTTGTATAAGCTGGCGGGATAGCTTCTTTCAATCCTTTGAAGTCCATCCAGTCAATGCCATAAGCAAGCGGGGCGTTTTTCACGGTCTTTGGTTGCATCCCAAGCGCAAATCTTTTTTCTCTACTCGCCTTACTTGCAGTTGTTACTAATAGCGGTATTTCGCTATGGTCGCAATTGCAAGGCGCAACCAAAGGAAATGATGTTTCAAAAAACCTATGTCTTTGTGTTCTCAAATTGAACATTGAACCGCAAAGCATTGTAGGGTTTTTAAGCTCATTTTTTGCCCCCGCTACATTTTCTATACAATACGGCTTTCCTATTTCATTCAGCAATTCACGCAATACATCTATCAGCTTTTCGTAGTTGCCTTTATGTTCTTTTGGGGTTAAGTGGCTATATCCTTGACAGGGTGGTGATGCGTGAATAAAATCGTATTCCTTGCCGTGTTCTTTCAGGTAGGTAATTGCATCGCTCAAAATGAACTTAAAAGGATATTTCGGTTGCGGTTCAATGTCAATTCCAGTTACATCAAATCCCGCTTGCTTATAGCCCATCCCTGCCCCGCCAGCACAACAAAATAAATCTAAGCACTTCGGAGAATGCACTTCGCCTAACACGGGTTTGGCAAAATGGCTGTTCAGTTCTTCTATCAACATTCGTTCTTAATTTTAAAGTTTAGTAATTCTATTTAGCTT
>ERZ650304.244-NODE-244-length-33874-cov-7.928029_pt1 | contig 33874 bp, 24 predicted proteins | sample MGYA00376240_ERZ650304 | MGnify/ENA primary metagenome ERZ650304 (study PRJEB26733, sample SAMN07839271) | wastewater metagenome | biome: small river; feature: stream; material: water | place: USA: North Carolina | collected 2016-03-01 ... | reverse complement strand
CTACAATCCCTTTGCCGTATGTTGCAAAGTAATCAAAGTTGTGTCCCCAACAATACGTTCTGTTATCAATGGTTCTTGTTTTCCAAAACTCTAATGGTATTGTTCCTGCGCCACTTTTATTTATACCTATAACACCATCTGCCATCATTACGCTTGTGTTTATTGTATAAGAAGTAGTAGTGCTGTATATTAATTGCTTGGTGCTTAAATTGACCTTGTATAGCTTATTTGGGGCTACTCCTATAAGCATATCCCCTACAATGTATATTCGTCCGTAATTGGTAAATCCTAAATTGATACTGTCTGTTAAGGTTCTTAAATTAGTATCATAGATGAATAATTTAGCTGTGCCACCATAGGTATTATTGGTTGACATAATTGCTTTATTACCCCATGCTGCCATGTGTACGTATGAGAGTAGGTTTATGCTATCGCTGCTTAACCCAAATTTAGAAAGTGTATTTGGGTCATAGAAAGCCATGCTGCAAGTGCTGTTGGTTCTTATTTCATCCCCGCTTGTTCCTATTATGCCGTTGGGGAATTGTATTAATATTTCTGCATGATGGATATTGGAAGGTGTTTGTGTCCGGCTGTACATTATCAGCTTTGGATTTGTGGTTGTTGTAAGCCCTGTGTTTTGTCCGTTTACAAATGTGTTAGCCGTCCACGCTGCTGCTGAATTATAGTATGCTACAACGCCGCTTGGATAACCTGAAATATACCAACCTGTAGCACTCACTTGTTTTGCTGCATAAACATTAAATCCAATGTGTCCTAATGCTGTTCTTGTGTGTGTTATTTTTTGGTATTTGTAATATACGCCGTAATAATCTCCAACATAGTAAACATAATTGGTATCGTAAGCATCAGGAAATACCCTTCTTATGTCGCTTACTTCATAACTGTTTGGTACGTCCATGCTATCATTTGCGCCGTTTAACTGCCAATACAATTTACCGTTTGCATCATCAAAGAATGAAACAAGTGTTGGTTGACTTGTACCATTAAATTCTGTGTATCTTATATCTGTTCCTGTTAATGCTTGGTTAGTTAAAGTTGTATCGTGAACAACCTGCATAGGGAATGAACCACCGCCCTTTTGAACATAGACACCTGTAGAATAATATGCAGTATTGAATAATGTTGTGTGCGTAAGAAGTTGTTTCTTATATTGGTCACTTGTTCTGAAAGCATAGTACTTAAATGTCCCTTGTCCTACTTGTACATAAGCCCACCCATCCTGATATTGAATTGACATTACATAGTTTTCATCAACATCAATAGCTGCAAACTTTTCAAATGTTCCATTTTCTGTATATCTTGAAAACTGTGTTGAACTATTATCAGAACTGCCGCCGATCATCATGCTTCTATCTTTCTGTAATGACATTGAATATGCAAGTGGTGTACCTGATAAAAAGCCATTACCTAAATTAACTGCGTCAATGCTATCTTTTAAATTCAATCTAAGAATGGTTCTGTTACCGCTATTCAATCCTAAATGCAATCTTCCCAAACTATCAAACACATTTGTCCAAAGCACACTTGTTGAACTTGTTGTCCATGCAAGTTCTTTGGTCATTGTAGTATGTGCGTTCAAATTAACTCTCACTATACTAAATGGCTGCGCTACTCCATTAACATCAAATGAATTTTTTATACCAATAGCGATAGCATCACCATTGGTTGCCCTTGCTGAAATAGGGACTTGAAGATAATTAGATGTGTATGCTTTTGCCTGTGATAAAGTATCAGTTTGAGCCGTTGCTGTAGTGTAAAAAAATATTGCTGTTAGTAGTGTCCATTTCATAAAATATTATAGTTTAGCCCATGCTCCTGCCTGATAGCCCCAAAAGCCTGCGCTTGTAAATGTTCCATTAGTATCTGTTACATAAACAATCAACCCATTAACGCCTGTTATAGCACTTGCCTGTGTTGCTGTCATGCGTGGCATTAATACACCTTGCGTTGTGCTTATAACTTCCAATGCTGCACTTGCGTCTTGTGTGCCTGCTCCAATAAGCGTATTGCCCTCTAATTTATTTTTTATTGTTTTAGCCGTGTTGTTTCTTTGAAAAAATCCCCATGCGCTTGAACCTGTATATGTTGCAGCAAGCGAACTATCAGCAAGAAAACCATAATAATTGCCCCCTGTAGTAATCAATTGAGTAGTGGTAGATATTGGCTTTGCCCAAAAACCATAGGCGGTAGTAAATGTTTGCGTTCTGCTATTCACAACGCCAAGTTCAAAATCATATCCTGTCGCTACTGTTACAGGCGTTGTAGAATTTGACTTTGTTTGCACCTGTACACTAACGCCTCTGTATAATGCTGCCGTTTGAACAGAACTTGCATCAGAATTATTACTAACGTTTACATAAACGGCTGTTTGACTATTAGTAGCTGCCCCTGACTGATTGCCCACATAGAATTGATTTTGCAACATTGTCGAACCCGCTGCCCCGCTTGTACCTAAAGAATATATTGCAGCAACTGTGCTGCCCGTTACGCCAAGTGCTACACCCGTTGCAGGGTCGGCAGATGTATTTACCGCAAGCCTTTCGTCTATTCTTGTTTGACCTGAAACAATCAAAGCTCTACCTGTCCCACTTCCTCCGTCTATTGCTAATTGGTAGTTTGCGTTCAATGCGCTATTAATACTTGTTCTTCCCCAAAACCTTGAAGTGCCGCCAACATTAAAAAAAGCTGACAATGCAGTTATTGTAGCAGTAGGGCCGATTGCTACCGTATCTGAAAGCGTTGCGGGCTGTAAAATATTTGTAGATGCTAATGCGCCATATTGCTGCCTGTTCCAATAATTAGTAACTGTTCCTGCTGTCCATGTAGTGCCATTCCATACAGGTACTTGATTTGTTACCGTACCCACCAAAGTAGTTATAGGGCTTGTCCCTGCACCAAGCATTATGCCGCCTGTTGGTATTGTAGCAACGCCTGTACCACCATTACCTACAGGCAATGTATTAGCTACTTCACTTGTTAAACTAATAGTACTTGAATAGCCTAAAGCCTTAGTAGAAGCATCTATTCTTGCTATGCTACCTGTACCTGTTGTAGTACCTTTCATGTACATTAAACCATTCTGAAATCTTATAGCTGCACTACTATCCAATAAGCCAACAAGTGCATAAGTTGTAGCCCCTACTGTTGTTCTGATTGCTCCTGAATAAAACACATTTGCTCTTATGTTTGCGCTATCCAATGCAGCTACGCTGAATTTGTTTGCTCCAATCAACATACTATCACTTAATGATATTGTCATTCTTGCAGCATTAGTTACACTCAATGAAAAGCCGCCCAAATCACCTGTAACATTACCAGTAGCCGTTCCTGTTCCTGTAAGTGGGAATAAAGGAGAACTCCCCGCACTAACTGTTGCCCAACTTAAATTACCACTCCCATCTGTTTTTAAATATTGGTCTGCACTACCTCTTGAAGAAGGAAATGTGTAAGTATTAGCACCACGATTAAATATAATTTCTGTTGGTGTAACTCTTATCCTTTGCAAGCCATTTATTATCCATGTTGTAGCTACATTTGTTAATGCTCCAAACTGCAATCCCGATGTGAGATTATTACCCCCAATCAATAAAGGAATACCGCCTGTTATTACCCATGTAGAACCATTGTATTTATAGCTTTTTTTAGTACTTGCTACTACTGCTATATCTCCGGTTGTCGGGTCTGTAAAATCCCATGACGCACCATTCCATGTAGCTATGTCGTAATTATGTCCTGACCATGCTCCCGTTCCTGCACCACCAACCATATAAACATCCCCTGTTGACGGCCCTCCGGGTGGCGTATTTAAACTATCAATAGCATAATAAACATTACCTGTACTTACTTCTCCTTGTCCTTGAAATAATATGTTACCACTACTTTGGTCGTAATAAGGTATATAACCATCTTGTATGCCGCTACTATCTACATCTGTTAATTCAAAGAATGTTGTTGTGCCACCACTACCTGTACCAAATTTTATCCAACTCTGATAACCACCATGACTATAATACCAACCGCTATCGCTACCTGTGTTGAAGTATTTTATTGCAGGATATAAGGGACGCATTAATTGACTGCTTGCAGTACGCATCATTATAAGGCTATCAAAAAGAACGAAGCCGCCATTTGTTGTGCCTTGAAAATTATAGTACGAACCATTAGTAATTGGAAAGCCTCTTGGCACATTGTATTGAGCCTTTGCAGCATAGAAAGAAGATATAAGAATTAGTATGGTAATTAACTTTTTCATTCCGATAATTTTTCAAATTTTATAAAGCAGTAAATGGTATTATTACCACTTGTATATCTTAGCTTAAAATCTTCATTTGTTCCTAATTGCATATTGGTTACTGTGAATACGCTTTTAGTCCACTTGTCTGTATTTGTGTTGGTATAGGTTTGTTGGTTTGCCATGCCTGAACCTGTATTGGCTTGAAAACTCCATTGCCCTGTACCGTCATTAAAATACACTACTGTAAATCTTATTGCTCCGCTTGTTGCACCACCCGCCCATGCGTTATCTATATCGAATGACATTGCTCCATTACCTGCATTTATAATATACTCTGCTCCAAATCTTCCATAGATGCTTGTATCGGGGCTTTGTGTTATTCTGTATCTTCCTGTACTTGTTGTGTGTACATTATTTTGTGATACGTTTAATTGATAATTTGTTTTAAGCCCATAGCCAAAATCATTATAATACAATGAATCGGGGTCACCACTATACATGGCATAAGGATTTGCATTTAATTTAATCTGCGCTACCCTTGATGAATTAATGTAGGTTTGTTGTGCTCTGTATCTTAATACATCTTTGTACGCTTCTCCGTCACTACTTGCATTTATCTCTGCTATCTTAGCATTGTACGCAGGTACATTACCTATTACATTTCCATACGTACCTGTTGTCAACCAATCTACATTCGTTGAATCAAATGATATTTTTTGCGCCAACATAATAAAGCCTTTTGTGGCTGTACTTGTTGTTGTTTGGCTAATCATTTCATTGAAGAAATCCGTAACCTCTTTTGATATATTATCATTTGCCCAACCGCCTGTTATGTTTGGTATTTTCAACTGACAATCCAACTCACTACATACCAATGGAAATACTTCTTGTACCTGATGTGCTGATGTAAGAATGTAACCTTGTATTTCACTCATTGATACATATCCCGCTTTTGGGTGTAGTATCTCGTAATCAAAATAATAGTCATGTCCTAAATCACCTTTCTTTACAAAGTCTAACGGGAATGTACTTGTTACCCATGTTAGCTCTTTTGCATCATTGCCGGGGTTCATGGCAAGTGTTAAATCCAATCCGTTTTCTGCATCTCTTAACCCATGAATATATGTGTACGTATCTCTTACATAAGTACTCCAAACATCATTATCCTGTATGCCTAAGCAGTTACTTGGTGTACATGAATTACCTTTCCACGGCCCCGTGTCTCCTGTACTCCCCCAAACTACTTTTACATACAAAACAGCACCTTTTAAAGATGCTGATAAATTGTTTATATAATCAAATAGTTCTTGGTATAAAGAATAATAAGCATCAATATATGCTTGGTCATAGTAATCAGGGTATGGGCCATTTTCATTACCTCCACTTGTGGTAAAAGTTGCAATGCCATCCACCGAAACCAACCAATCTGCACCGCCTGTTATTGGTGCGTCTGGCCCTGCATTTATTTGTACACCAACATAGTTTAAGTTACGATCTAAGCAACTTTGAATGTCAGCACCAATTGATGAAAAATCTTTGTTGTTTTTTGTTGGTTCTATCTCACTCCATTGGTAGATTAATTGAACCCCAACACATCTGTACGCCGCAAAATCATCAAGTACATTATCGCTTGGCGAAGAACCACTACCCCATGTACCAAAGTAAGGATAATCAGGTGGGTTAGGTGCACCACCAAATCTATTCAATCCAAAGAAAGTTGGTCTTTGGCTATAAGCTGTCAAAGAACTAAATAATATCAGAAATATATAAATCCATTTCTTCATTAGTTATGAAAATATCCACTTGTTACATAAAGTACAGAACCCCTTTTTACAATGGTTAAAATATCCAAAGCATTAGGCGTATCTGTTAAATCAACTGTTGTTCCTGTTCCTATGCCATCCAATAAGAATGTGCCTGCTGTAAAGGTTATATCCCTGCCGCCTGTTGCGTCTTGCGTGATGAATATTGTAGCATAATCACCTTCACTCATATTTGTTATGGATATGTTTCTGTTCCCGCCGATTGTCAATTGAGCATTGAAACCTAAACTATAATCATACGTTACTATCGCTCCATCTGTAAGTGTATTGAAAGCCTTATCTGTAATGGTATTTATTTGTGTTTGTATGTTGCTTGTTGCGCCACTTAAATAACCCAACTCCGTACTTGTAACTGCGCTAATATCTATCTTACCACTACCGTTGCTTATTACTGCTCTGTTGCTTGTTAAGTTACTTGTTAATATAGTAGTAGCTGCACCTGTTATAGCATCTTGTTTGGCAGTCCATGAATTATACAAAGTAGGTGTTACAAGTCCGGTATTAGATGCACTTGTTGTTGGTAGATTTAATGAATGAGTATTGCCGCCTGATACACTCCAACTTGGAGCAGTACCCGTTGAGCCAATAGCAAATATTTGCGTTGCTGCGGTAAGTCCATTTAATGAAGTTATGCCACTTGCTAAACCTGATGTACTAATTACATAGGGGCTACCACTTGTTCCGCTACCTGTTATGCTGATATTTGTTCCTGCTGTTACAAGCCCTGTTATGTTTGAAATTTTATTATTAAAAGTATTCCAATCTGTGCTTGTTAGAAACCCTTTTAGTGTTGTTGTTGCAGACTGTCCGTTTGTATAGTCAATAGAAATATTACCACTACTGGCATTAAAGTCTGCTGCTGTAAAACTTGCCGCCCCTTTTGTAGAACCGTTTGCTGCTGCGTTTGCAATGCTTACCACTCCCGCTGCTTCGCTCAATGGTGAAAGGAACGAATACGCTCCACCGCCGCCGCCTGTTATTGTGTCCCATATTGCTTTTGTTCCATCCCATGTTAAAACTTCTCCCGTTGCAGGCACATCCATTAAATCAACTATAAACTGATTTGCTTTTAAAATACTGTTACTTGAATTGCCTAATGCTATTTGATTGCTACTGTCTGTTCTTGCCATGTAGCCTATGGCTATTGCATTGTCCTGTTTGTTGTAAACTGTAAGCGTGAATCCTCCGCTACCTTGTGTTGTGAAAACGGCTTGCGTAGGGAATGATAGTGTATTAGAACTTGTAACTGTACCCTGACTTGTAAATCCTCCTGTTACTGTATATGGGCTGGGTGGCGTACCTGCGAATGTTACATTGAAAACATATTTCACACCAACACTTAGCCCTGCATTGGTAATGAACGTGGCTATTTCAGCACCACTTAAAGTACTTGAACTTGTAACTACATTGGTGTTTGATAATGCTGACGTTTGGAGTTCAGTTGCAAAGTTTCCCGAACCAGAACCAATACTTACATTTTGTTTCCCGTAATTACCTATGCCTGAATTATACCCAAATCCACTATTGTCACTACTATCTGTTGCGTATAATGAATTTACTCCAATAGCTACGTTGTTTTGTCCACTTGCTGATAATAAAGATGCCGCACCAATAGCTATGTTTCTATCCCCACTTGAAAACTGATTAGCTGCATAACCGATAGAAATATTATACTCTTTGTTAGTTAATACCCCCGTTGCACTTTCTCCTATTGCTATGTTGTGATTTGATAAGCTGTTGTAAAGTATTAATCTTCCGCTTGCATCAAAACCTAAGTTACCGTTGCCATTTACTACATGAAATTTATAGCTTGGGTTTGTTGTCCCTATACCAACATCATAAGTTGTGCTTGAAGCGTATAAATCAGTCCCGTTCAAAGTCCAATTCTCTGCTAATGTTACAAGTCTTGACCATTTATGTCCTACGCCATCTATGGTATCTCTTAAATATAATCCTTGCAATTTCACGTAAATAATAACACCTAAACTATCCAAACCGCTATAGTCTGCCGTGTCCGAATAAATTGCTGTCCCAAAACTTTTAGATGCCCTTAAATATGTATCTACTGCCGTGAAAGTAGCATTAGCCCTTTGTATAGGATTTTGCCCTTCTGCAACGAAACAAATAAATAACGATAATATGAATAGTATTTTACGCACCTGATAATGTTATTGAAAGTTTTACGTCTTGTGTATTTGCATCAAACCCTGCTAATAATATCGTAAATCCACCTGATAGAATTGTAGTGTAATCTGTCCCTTCGTTTAACAATACCGCACCAATACTTTCAAGTCTTACAGATATGCTATGCCTTGCCAAACTTGTATTGATATACGTCACTCCGTCTGCTTCAAAATCATCGCTTGCAATTACTATAACAGTATCATCCCAAATCAAATTTGTACCGTCATTTGAAAGGAATTTGCCTTCCTGATATGGTGTTGGAAGTACTACGCTTGGTGGGTTGAAGCTGCTACCTGCTGCACTTCTACCAAATGATAACGTGTATTGCTCTCCGTTATACATTGGAGCAGCCGTTGTAATTACCATATTGCTTTGTGTGTATGTAGGAACGTATGTTTGTTGCCCTGTTGGTACTGTTCCTGTACGTGGTAATGGTGCTGCATTTGAGAAACCAAAACTTGCGCTATCTGAAAGTATATTAGTAAGTTCTATTGTAAATTGTTGTTCGCCATCCAATACCGGAGAACCTGCATCCCCAACCCTAAATGACATTGTAACCCATCTAAGATTAATTGGCTGTCCACTTCCGGGGTCAACAATGATACCGCCGCCGCCTTGTCCCATTTTATTCAATGCTGCCGTTACATATCTTCTGCATAAAGCGTAAAGATAATTGCCTACTGATGCTGTGGTATCTGTTAATGGCTGTGTTTCGTAAGCAAATTCTAATGTCCTTGTAACGCAATAAATAAGTAATGGTATTCTATTATCAATAGTCCCATTTCTAAATGCTTTTTGTTTTGCATTATCAACAAGAGCCAAATAGCCCGATACTTGTCCTATATCAATTAAAGTAGCTATTGGATAAGGTGTTGCTCCCATTAGAAGTAATAGTTTTGGTTATCCCTCATATTGTTTGCTAAGTTCAAAAGCAACTGCCCGTTCATTACATCACTTGCATTGTCTATAGCTTCTTTTGCTTCTTCTACATACAATCTCATTTGCATCCAATTATACACAAAGCTGTTTGAGTTCACAATGGTTGGTAAGGCTACATTTGTTTCTGCCACTAATGCCAACATAAATTCTTCATTGTAATCTTTGAAGCAGTAAGCATTATTTTTTGTGTATGTACCACTTGGGTCAGGATTTGAACTTAATGATTCAACGGTAATATTTAAACAATAATCAGTATCAAGTATATCATTTAAAGTTATTTCCGTATCGGCAATAGGCCACAATATGTAAGATGTTGTAGTACCTTCTGGCACTATGGTACTATTGTTGTATTTATAAAGATAGATACGTCTTTCGTAAATAGCGGCATCGCTTCCTGTGGATTGGTCAACCAATTGGATAGTTGACTGATTTAGCTGCGCCACTGAAAAATTTAATTCGTAGGCCATTTTAGTTTCGGTTAATCAAATTTATAAATAATATATAACTATTGCTGATGTTTTTTATAACGGTCTAATATTTTTTCATTTATCGTTTCCTGCCTTTTCTCACTTTCCAATTCAGGGAACATCTCATCTTTGATATTTCTCGTTGCACCGGACTTTATTTTCTTTAATTCATCTCTCATTTGCGCAACTGTTATTTTATCATAAGGAGTTACTTTTATTGCACCTTTTTCAACATAAGGCAATCCATTCTTTTTAAGTTCATCTAATGCTTCTTTTATGTAGGCATCTCTTTTAGTTTGGAATGTTTCAAGCTCACCCTTAGTCATTTTTCTTTCTTCTCTTGTTTTCGGGTCTTTAACTTGTAAATCATGTCCTGAATGAGTTGTTTTAGAATCAACAACTTCGGCATAAAGAGTACTCCAATCAACTGGCTCATTATCTTCTTGATCTGCGCTCTTATATTCACTTACTCCTATACCATGAGATGTCAAGATTGCGGTTAAAAGCGCATTTTGAGTACTTTTATCTTCAAGTGCTTTGTTTAAGTCTTGTGCGATAAGTGGACTTACCATTTTCAGCATTTCTTTTGAAGCGTCCGTTTTTTCACCGATTATATTTTTGCCTTCCATTGAATTGTATATTGCCCCAACTTCCGGCGTAGCCTTACCTCGTATAAACCGCATAGCGATGTCGCCTTTTGAAGTTTCACCGTAACCACTACCTAATGGCACAACCTCCCCGCTTGTGGTTTTAGTTTCTCCTGAAATCATCCTTGCAACCATTGTCACCCATTGCTTCATACCTCCCCAAATATCGTATCTTGTATCACCTACTTTTATTGAACCAAAATCAGAACTTCTTGGGTCTAATTCAACGCTTAATCCCATAGCTTTAGCCATAGCTAAAATACTCGTACCCATAGCTACAAACTTTACCATATCTTGTAAGTATGCTACCCTTACTTCTTTTGGAACTTTATGCCAAAACTTTTGAACATTTGCCCACTTAGTAAGCAACTGCAATCTTGATGCAGCCAACTTGGTTGACCATATTATTTTAGACAAAAATCCGTTTGCGCTTTTCAGCACACCTTCGCCTAAATTACCAACTCCACTTGCCTGATTTGCATAAATTGCAGCTTCTTTAAATGCTTGCGGGTCTTTCTCCATTGTTAACCCTCTTTTCTCCATAGCATCAGCAAACTCATTAAAATGATTCCACCTTTGTATCATGCCCATTGCTGTAAATGCACGTTCAGAAGATTTAACTATGCCGCCTACTGTTTTTAATCTCTTATCTGTAAAAGGTATTTTAACTCCTTTATCTCCAAGATTACCTAATTTGGCTTCTGCTCTTGGCAGGTACTTTTTAGTAAACGGTATTTTTTGTCCCCCGATACCAACTTTTACGTCTCCTGTTAGCTTTACAGATTTGCCTAATATTGGTATTTTTTCAGCGTAATTCGGGCCGTATATTTCTTCCCTTGCTCTTGCTAATGGTGAATTTACATCTGTGATAGCAAGTCCTGCTTTTTTAGCCCTTTCAAATTGAGGATGTTCTATAATATCAGCCATCATCCTTCTATACACCGCTTCATTCCCTAATGCAGCATACATCTTGCCGAAATCTTTTACCAAATCCCTTTGCCCATAAAATAACCCCTTACTGCTAATAGGATTTGACAATAATTTTCTTGATATATTCCATATACCTTGCCTGAAAGGGAATGAAACGTCTGCTGTACCTAATATAGCTTTGGGGGTATTCCATGCTTTTGTGAAAACATCGCCGCTTTTTTCTATCAAAGTTCTTTTTGCGTATTCGTCTTTCAATAACCTTATTTCCCTTTCCTCTTTCAGTAAAAGCAATTTATCCCTTGCTGCTATTGTCTCTTTATCTAATTTTAGTGGTGCAGGTTTTTTAACTTCAAAATCCCCAGTCCTTAACTGCTCTTGCACTTTTTTTATTTCTCCCTCAATGCGTGATTTTCTTTGGGCAAGTCTTGTCAAATCGTGTTCCCCTATTTTTTCACGCAACTCCTTCACCTGCCTATTATGTTCAACTTTTGCCTTTTCATTTTTTGGCTTTTCGCCTGCTTCTAACTTGGCGAGTTTGTTAACCAATGCTGCTTCCGTTTTCAATTCACGCAACTTTGCAGCATACTCATCTTTTGTCTTTTTAGGTTCTTTATATTCTCCTGCTAAAATATCATGTACATCTTTTTCTGTTATACCTTCAATATCATCTTTTAATTGACCATGAATATTTTTTACAACATCTGCCAATTGTGTAACGCCATCTTCAATTAAGTTCTTAGCCAACCTTGCTACGTCAGGCGCAATAGCTATTAATTCTTTTGCATACGGAACAATTGTAGCACTCGTTTCGCCTCTTGCCTTACGTAGCTTTTCTCGTATATCGCCAATAATCTTTTCACGTTCTTCTGCATAATCTTTCTTAGCAGATTTTTTTGATGTTGACTTTGTTTTATTAAACTCTGCTTCTGCTCGTAACCTTGCATTTTCAGCTTCTGCTTTTGCAAGTCTTTCTTCGTAATCTTTTTTAGCAGCATTTATTTCTTCAAACTCTTTTTGGTTTACAAGTTTCTGCGTAGGCGTAAGTTCATCTACGCTTGATGCTTCTTTCTGTTCAATGAAAAATCCTGCTAACGAATCGTCAACATCAGTAACACCTTTTCTTGTTCTAAATGCTTCGGACTGTAAAGAACCTATTCTATCGGTAGCTTTCAATAACCTTTCTATTGGTGCAAGATTTGCGTCCGTAGGATTCTTGTCAAAAGTAGCTTGTAAAGTAGATAAGTATTTTTTTAGGATGAAGTTTTCAACACCGCTTGGTGGCGTACCTTCTTCCATTTGCCTAACTAAATTTTCAGGGTCGTAACCTTTCTTTATAACTTCATCTGCTTTAGCTTCTAATTCTGCATCAGTAGCATTTTTTCTTTCATACTCACCCAACCCATATTTCTTCCTAACCTCTGCTGTGGAAGCGTGTCTAATCCCCGTCATTTCTTTTTCTTCACCCGTACCTTTACTTTCTTCGGCAGGGATTTCGGATTGGATGTTTCTTTCGCCCATTCCTTCGCCATCTCTGGTTTGTTGGCGAACATCCACTTCATTTGTTGTTGGCTCTTGAATGGCATTTTCTAATTCTATTTTTTTATTAGCAATTAGTGTGTCGTATTCTTCATTTACTTTTTTTACTTTCTCACTTTCAGATAATGATTTATACTCGTCCGGTTTTAACCCAACAAGTTTTTTGAGTGCGTTTAATTCAGTATGTATTTCTTTATGAAATTCATTTACCAATTCACGGCCTATCTCTCTTTGCATGGCTTCGTTTTCCATAGCATTAGCTGCTTTAACTCTTTCATTAAAGCGTTCCGCTAATTCTCTTGGAGCGTGTTTATCAAAACAATCTATTGGCACTCTAAAAATATTTTAATTATATTGATAATGTTTTCATCATCTACTTTTATTAACCTTAATTCTTCTTCACGATACAAGTCCAAAGGTGTTCTAAATATCGCACCTCCAACCCCTGTTCCACCACCACCGCCGCTTGGACTTGGTGGATTGGGTGGTATATCCTGCTCAATCAAATACCCATCAACAGAAACCGATAACGATTTTTTTGTGTATGGATATAAATACCCGTTGCTTACTACGCTTAATGGGTTAATCATACTCTGCTTACAGTTGAAGTTGTTACGCCATCTCCTGTTATAGCTAATGAAATATCACCCGTTACTCTACTTGTTGGCGTTACCGTCATTGGTGCGCTTGCTTTTAAACCTTGCAATCTATGTAGTTCCTCATACATTATTGGAGTAATTTCATTAGTGCCGTCCCAATAAATTTCACCTGAACCTAATCTTTCATCTCCTGCTGTTGCCAATACTAAATACCTCCCATAAGAAACTGATGGCATACTTGCTAAATATATTCCTGTTGTCCCTATTTCTGTTGCACTAAAAGGACTACCAACCGTACTGCTGCCACTATATAGTTGACATGATGGTGTTAATCCCGTTACTGCTTGTATGTATATTTCGTTAGCCATTAATACGGAGTAATTATAAATGAACAACCTAATACTGCTGCACTTGTGCCTGACGAATTATTAAACCCTTCTAAGCTAACATAATCCGTACCTCCTATTACATCAAAAGAATGTGTCGTATCTGTAAACATTCCAGCTACAGCATTTGCCGCCACCGTTAATGTCACCGCTTGACTAACTCCTATTTTTCTAAGAGTAAGAATTTGTGGGCCAGAAGCAGGCTGCGTTGTCCCTGTTAATATTGTTAAGCCTCTTAATTTCCCGCTAACTCCATACGGTATAGGGAACTGCCTTACGTTTTCATTATTCCAATTCGCAAACCCGCTACCCGGTGATATGTATTGTGTTGCGCCTGCCGCCATTGTATTAGTTGCTGCAAATGATGCCCCAAATCCTACATACGGCATATTTAACCACCCTGTATTAAAATTTGTTCCGTCTATCTTATACAGCATTTGACCTGCTGTGCCGCCTGTTGCAACTCCTGCGCCCGTTGCTCCGGTAGCCCCTGTCGCACCTGTTGCACCCGTACCACCCCTAACATCAACCGCATCTGCTATATCATTTACAAAGCCTGTTGCGCCAATATAAACACCTACGCTCGGCGCTGCTCCCGTTCCCCCAGCCCAACCAACAACTTCATACACTCGCCTTGCGCCATCAGTAACGACACTCAAAATAGGACTCCAACCAAGTGTTATAGATGCAAATATTTCCATTATACTTCTTTAATTAATATTCTATCAGCCATCCCTTTAAAGTTTCTGTCTTTTATCTCTACAATATATTGCTTTTTTTCATGCTTTACTTCTACTGTTTCTTTCTGCTCTAAAGCTAACATTCTGCTATCAATACTTTTCATAAATTCAGATAAGGCACTTATAACTTTATCTTGGTTTACTTCCACTTTTACATCGGATTGCTTTGGCTGCTGTAATTCTTTTATCTTAGATAGAAAACCATCAATCAATTCTTTATTCTTAGCTACTAATGCCTTTAACTCCGTATCATCTTTTTTTTCTGATACTTCTAATTTATTTGATTCTTTAATAGCCAATAATACCTTACCCATTACGTTCATAATATCCTTATGCCGCTTTTCTTCAAGTTCTGCCTCAAAATTATCATCATCTTCTATTTCATCATCTATCATATACAATCAATTAATTTTCTTAATGATTTATACTTGCTTACTATTTCGTCATGTTTAGCTTTAGCTGCAATAGGCTCTTTTGCTTTTACTAACTCTTTGGAAGGGATTAAATTTAACTTGGCACTCTCTTTTGTTGCACCTTTTACAGCCATGCTTCTTTCTTCATTCAGCTTTATTATTTCAGGTTTTTCAGGTGCGCTTTGTTCTTCTCCATTTGGGCGTGTAGTTTCAGGAATGATGCTTTCTGTAACGCTTGTTTTTTCTGCGGTGATAGGTTCATTGCCTGTTCCGCTTCCTTCCATTGTTTGCTGGATAGGCTTTTCTGTTTGGGTTTTGGTTTCATTTTTTACTTCTTTGACAAATGGAACAAATTCGTTTTTCTGCTTATCCCAAATTTCCAAGTCGCTTGCTTTTACAACTTTGCTTTCGGATATATTTTCATTCTTAACTCTTATTACATTTTGATTTGGCTTATAGAAAAACTTATCATTACCTCTTGACCAATACTTAACATTAGAGTTGCCCCCCTTTTGCTTACCATCTCTTGCGTACACGCCGCCTGTTTCTGCTATTGCTTGAATTTCACCTTCTCCTAATGACCTATAAGTGTAATCACTTTGAGTTACATGAGAACTTTCATTTGGGTTTCCTAAAACAATACCACCATCATGTATTCTGTTTTGGAAACCTTCTGGCGTAGTAATCTCCTTTTCAACAGAAGATACAGGCTGTTCACCTACGGGTTCTGATTGTTTTTTTGATTGTGGTTTTTGATTATTAGGCAGCACTTCTTCATAGTACTTTCCTGCCAATGCTTCATCTGCTGCTTTTTGGGCGGCTTCTTTACTTGTATAAGTCTTAGCATCTTCTATTTTTATTGGTTTGCTTACTTCTAATGCACCATTTTTTTCAATGTAAGTAGCTACGGGTTTGTACGTTTTGTTTTCACCTTCCCCAACTTCTTTTACACTTGCTTCACCGTACTCTTTTGGAATAACAATACCCTGCTTTTCCCTTGTTGTAAGTTCTTCAAATGGCTTATGATTGCTTAAACTTTCTCCCGTTAAGGCATCTGTTTCAAACTGAAATACATCTTCTGCTTTGTGCATTAAATTTATTTCATTCTCTGTATTGACTATTCTTTCGTCAATCTTAGCTACTTGGTCATTAAATGACGCACCGTATTTTGATAGCGCTTCTTTTTGTGCAATAAGATTATCTCTTTGCATTAACTTGCCTGCAATAGCCGCTTTCTTTTCTTCTGTTATAGGCATGTTTTCTACAACGGCATTTGCCTTATCAACTTTTGCAAGTTTATTCATCATTGCATCCGTTGTGCCTTCCGGCATCTTGCCTTCCGCTTCTGCATTTTGGTAAAACTCTCTAACACCCTCTCTTGGTGCTGATGCAACAACTCTTTCTATTTGAGGTCTTATATATGAAGGTATTCTGCTTGGCTCTGTCAAAGCATTTAAACCAAAGTGCATAATAGCCATTTCTTTTGTGGCTTCGCTTGCATGTTTAAATACATCTTCAAGGCTTACATCCAATCCAATTGCTTTTGCTGTAGCATCGTTAGCAACCGAACCTGCTGCTGCTGAACCTAATACTTTTGGTGCTGCTTCTAATGAATGAACGAATGAACGTTTTATGCCATCTATAACCCCTGTTACCGGAACAGTAGGCTTTAATGTTGGCGCAATAGAATGTGATAGTAAAGCATTCGTTCCAATCCCTACACCTTCTGCCACTACTGCTGAATTGGAAGCCTTGTCAAATGCTTCTTCATCAGTCATTTCGGGGTATTGATTTTTTAATGCTGTGTAGTTATTTCTTAATGTTTGGCTGTACGCTCCTTTAGCCACATCATCAAGTGTTGCCATGAATGTGCCAAATCCTGCCGCCCCCGTATAAGGCGTGGACGCTCCGGCTACTGCTCCCGTTGTACCTTTGGCAAGTATTTCTGCATTTTCTCCTAAAAATTCTCCTACATGACCGCCTACACCGCTTGGTGCATTTTCACTTTCTTTACCGAAAATAAGTCCGGGATTTTCTGCTTCAAGATTTAGATATTTTATAGCTTCTTCTTTAGGTAGAGATGCGAACCATTTATCTTTTAAGTTTCTATTATGAACCGTCCACATAGATTCATTCAGGCTTTCTAAAAACCCTGTACCACGTTTCATTTTTGTTGTACCATCTGCCGTTTTTTTCGGTACTAAATTCCCTTTCTTATATTCCTGAATAACATTTTCTCTTTGTAGTTCTTTTTCTCTTTCAGTTGGCTTGTATGTCTTGTTGTAATTAGTAGCGAAATATTCATTAACTGAATTATCAATCGCTTCTTTTATATCAGGTTGATCTTGTGATGGCTTTGGTTTAACACCTATTGGTTTACCTGCTTTATTTAACGGCTGTCCTGATTGTTGCACAGGGTCTTGCGTAGTAATAGCTTGGGATAATGTCTCTTGCGCTGTTTTTACAAAAGGTAAATTTTGTTTTACCTCTTTGCTATCATACCCTAATTTTTTAGAAAATGTTTCATAATCCCCTAAGTCATATTCCGCACCTACTCCTTTAAAAAACGCTTCTCTTTTTGTTGGGTCACTTAGCTTTGAAGTAAACTCATCATACGTACCAATATCATAATCTTTTGATACGGCATCATATAATACTTTGGTTTTATCGTTTGGGTCTTGTGGCATTTAAAATCCTGCTATTTTCTTTTTAGTAGTTCCTTTTTTTGGTGGTGTTTGCTTTGGCGGGGCTTGTTGTTGTCTTGGCTGCACCACTTGTTCTTGTGTAACAGGGTATTGTTGTTTTTCCTGATTTACATCTGCGCCCATTATGTTCTGATATAACTCTGTTAGTTGGTTTGGTAATGATGGGTCATCAACTGCTATTTTAATAGTAGTTGGGTCATACAAAAATCCTGACGGGTCTTTTTCTCTCACCTGAATATGCAACATTGGTACACCGCCAACATTGCCTACAAATGAATCCATATATTTCAATCTGCCATTGCCTGAACTTAATAGATTTTTTAATTCTGTAGCTGCATTTTTATTCCCTGTCCTTAGTGCATTTGTAAATGATACACCAAAGTTAAAGTTGTTAGCAGGATTACTACTTCTTCCGCTTGATTGACCTAAGAATCTATTATAACTTGTTTGCTTTTGAACCTCCCTTTCTTTCTGAACCTCATTTAATCCATACGCTGCTGCGAAGTCTCTTTCAGATACTATATCTTTCCCGTAAACATCTTTAAACGTTTGATTTAATTGTTCAAATAATTCAGGATTGTCTTTTATGTCATGTATATGCTGTTGTAGCATATCATCTGAATCATAAGTCGCTGCTGCTCTTTCTGCAATCGTTCTAAGTGCCGCTGGATTTAATTTATACTCGTAGGTAGTTGTTTTGCTATTGGTTTTTGGGTCTGTTACTGTCTTTTCTACCATTTCATCCATCTTAACCCCTTGCGTAATATAACTTGTGAATTTTTTCTTTGCGTTTAAATCGAATTGTTTTGCATCAAAATCTAATTTTGTAGGGTCTAATTCTTTATGATTAGGGTCATAAATTGAAGCATCGTGTGAAGCTATTGTCCCTAATGAAAGGTCTGTCAATCTGCTTCTTTTATCAGGGTTGGTTATTACCGGCAATACATACCCTTTGCTTATTTCACCTGCATTTTTACTTCTTTGTGTATCTGATAAATTTTCTTGATACATGGACATATATTGGCTTTGCGCTTTACCGTTATCAAGTCTTGGGTTTTTAATTGCTTCTTTATTTTGTTGGTAGAACCCACGCCATTCATTTACCTTACCCATCCACCCTTCAATATCTTGGTTACGCATACCTGCGGGGTTCAACGATTTATTGAAGTCCCTGTAATAATTATCTAATGCTTCATCTTTGGCTCTTTTTTTAGCTTCTGATTGAAGATAGAATTGCGTTGCAGGTTGCGAATTGAAAATGGCTGAACCGCCGCTATATAATCTTGGGTCATTAACGATTGCCATAGTAGCTTTTCATTTTTAAATAGTCATTGTAAGAAGATGGTACATTGTTACTATACCCACCGCTTGCACCACCTGATTTGCCTATGCCTCCATTGTTCATTAAATAATCCGTACCCAACATACTTGCGCTTGATAAACCACCAAACATATTTTGCATCCCTGCATTTTGCATTTGATTTGCTGCGCCAGCTTTCATTGAAAGTAAGTTGTATTGCTTTTCGTAAGGTGCTACTTCATTGTATTGGAAACGGGTCATATCATCCTGCGCTTTCATTCCGGTTGCACTTCCTAATTGTCCAAAACGCTGATTTTGCTCCTGTTCTGCTGCCATGCCATTTCTTAATGCTGCATCATTTGCTCCTGCTGCTAATCTGCTAATGCCGCCTACTGCACTACGCCTGTCTTGCAATGCTCCAATGCCCGCAGACATATTTCTATTTGCTTGCTGTTGTCCGTATTGGTATTGCTGTGATTGGTATGGGTTTACATTATAACGCTGCATAGCCGTGTTATAGTAATCCATTATGCCTTTATTGGCATTGTACGTTGGAGTTTTAAGATTCTCCAATTGGCTTTGCGCTTTCTTAGCTTTACTGCCGCCCGAAATTGATTGTATCAATCCTGTTACACCTTGTAATATCGCTGGGGCTGCTGCCGCAAGTAATGGTAGTGGCATCTTAGTTTTGGTTTTATTTGGTAACAGTTAAAGGTGAATTAATCCATCTTACCGTTACCGCATTTAAAAATACGAAATTTGGTGCTTGCGCTATCTCAAATTTTATAATAATATAATTACCCTTCAATTTTTTACCGTTATACTTAGTACTTCCGTAATTGGTATCTCCTTTAAATGTTGCATGATAGTTGCTCTCTAAGGTGTTAAAATCGTATAATTGAAGGTCGCTTGTTTGCGGTGTACCGCTTTGGTTAAGCATCTGTGTTGTTATCTCTGTACAAGGCCATATTTGATTGCCGTATTCAGAAATAGCTTGGTATGTTTTCTTTATAATCACATTGTCATTGAAAACCTGCTTGATACTTGCCCCGTATTGATAGTTAAAGAAATTGCAAAAATAGCCGCCTTCCTGTTTCCAAAAATAGCCTTGTTTTAGCATGAACATTAAATTATTCAGGCATCCCAACATTTCAGGGTGGTATGACATAAAACTTTCAAACCCTTCCGAACTATCTCTTGCTTCATTAAAGGTTATCGTGTATGGGTCTTGATGAAATATCAAATCACCATCTGCATTGTATCTATTTATTTCTTCAAAGCATATAACAACTCTGTTTACATTTTCATTGAATGTTGCATACATAGTTGGATTTCCAGTATAAGATTGCCCCGTTTCGCCATACCCGTTATTAAGTGAATTATTGTACGCCTTCATCTTTGATATAAAGAATGAATTGCATTGATATATCACCGAAAGCGGCGTTATCCCCTGATTTGATAACCTACAATATACTCCTTTGTTATTATCCCCAAAATACATTGCTCCCTTGCCATAGGCAAATGATTCAGGTATATCACCAATCCCAAATTTACCTATATACGGGTATGTTATTTTATTTAAAAGCTGTTCACTATTTGCTTCTAATGGGTTGCCTGCTGTGTCTAAAATTATCTGTGTTAAAATAGGTACAACACCAACATCAAATTGCTGAAAAACAAATAACCTTCTACCCTCAATGAACATCTTTTTTATTGCGCCGTTACTTCTATCGTATTCATCAAAGTTTTCAAAATAAAATTTATTTGTTTCATTTACACTTGTGCCACTTTGGTATGCACCACCAAATCTGATTAATGTAGGATTAAATGCCTGCTTTGCATTAACTTCTATGACCTGTGATCTTCCGTTATCATTTACTGCGCTATCAAAGAAATCTGAATAATTAGCATCCATTACACTAACAGTATCGGTATCATACGGTGCTGCGCCTGCTATGCCTTTATACATTGTTCTTTGGTGAAAATAAACATCACCTTCTTCCCATGTAAATGTTGCGGGTTGGCTACCTGTTTGATCTTGGTCACCGCCTCTGTGATACCTTACGCCGTCTAATTCGTATATGTCATATTTTTCACCCCACTCTGAATAAACACTTGTTTCTGCGCTTGTAGGATTTATAGCAGGTGTATATATCATCACCAACATATTATTCTGATATACTGGACTTGGTGCGCTTAATGGTTCTTTTACTTTAATAAAAAGTCTATCATCATCTGGCGAAGAACCTCCTGTTACCGTTCTTGTTACTGTGCCTAAAACTTGGTAATCCTGCTCCCACAATGCGCCATCATACGCATCATTAGTTATACCTGCAATGATTTTAATTCTACTATCAGTAGTTATCGGTGCTGTCCCGTAAATAAACTGGCTATTTTCTGCTTTGTATAAATCAATATTGCCTAAACACAAATAATAAAACCCATCTTCTTCCTGAAAATCACAAGTCTCATACATCATAAATGTGCCGTAAGTCTGTCTGCGTCTTACCCAATAATAGGCTACTGCTCCTTCGGGCGGGGTATGATTTATACTTGCACTTATTACAGGTGTCTGAACTGTAGCAGTATCTAATGAAAAACTTGGCGTAGTAACTACAAAATCATTATTGCTATCAGTAGGGTTTGCGAATGTAGTAACTCCCGGCATATCCCTGTTTTGTTCATCTACATACACAATACCAAATGCTATCAACGCATCGTGCATCCAAACTTTTTCCGTTGATATTGTTCCTGCTGTAGAACCCGGCGTAATCATTACTGATTGTACATTGCTACCACTTGTGCCAAAATTTGAAGTCCAAATATTAGCACCATAGCCTCCTATTATAATCGGGACGCTTGAATAACTGTTGAAATCAGAATACAATGCAAATGCTACATCATTAATGGTATCGCCCGGCAATGTTGTATATTCTGCAACAAGTCTTACCCCGTATGTTTGCCCTAATGATGGGTTGCCATTAAAGAAAATATAAATCTTAATATTAGTGCCTGTTACTACTGTACCCGTTACCGTAAATGTCCATGATGCCCCGCCAAACACATAATTAATTGCTAATGGGTCTGCATCAGGAGGAATGTTAGTTACATTAGCCGCAGTTATCGTAACATCTAATTCATTTACAGGTATGTTGTTATAATTCTCTGTAATAGCGGCATAAGTTGGTATGTTACCATTCGCCATTACCTGCGTATCTGCCAATTGTGGAATCCAATCAAATAGTGGTATTATCTGAACCCCGTCAAAATACTGTATGCCATCTGTAATAGGTGGGTATAAAGCATCGTTGTAGAAAAGAAACTGATACGTTGAATTATTTGCAATATTATATTGAGCTTTATTTATTGCTGCTACTAAAAGGAAATCACCCCATGCGTTACCTATATTTTGCCTTACGGCTATTTCAATATCAGTTACATTTTCATCCCCTGTTTCTACAGTTATTGTGATGAAATTATTAGAACTATTATCTAAATCATTATCGCTACCATAGTAACCGTTTGGCAATGGTATTTTACTGAATGTAGAAAAACTTGATTTTTCAAAATCATCATACACGAAACGATGTGTAGCCATGAACATCTTCCGTCTTAGTGCGTTTGCTTTTCTTGTAGTATCGCTTCCGTACACACAAATCGGTGGACTTAACGGAGGCTTTTTTGCAACTTCTATAAATGCAGCCTTAACGGTTGTGTACGTACCGTTTAAGATAGTTTGTACATTTATCTTTCTTGGTGAAACATTACCGTCTGTCCAAAATATCAAATCTCCTTCATCATCACGGTAGATAATATCTATGTGGATTATTTTTTTGCTTGGGTTGAAATCCAAAACATCCCCATCTGTATCAACAATGTTTTCTAATACTTTTACGATAGTATCTAAATTCCTGTCGTAGTAAAGTATTGTGTCATGGTTTAAATCATTCCAAATAAATAAGTAAACTCTGTTTCTTACTTTGTCAGAATATTGACCGATACACTTGTTTACTCCGGGAGGCATGTTGTATGGAACAAAAACATTTCCCTCTGCATTTGAAACTACGCTATCTGTGCCATCAGCTTCGCCAACTCTGGTAATATTTAAAGCGTCAATATAATCCCCCTCCGGCAATCTATATGCCTGAACATCTAAATTTAATTTACCTGTGAACGCTTTATTATTTATTGGCATTATGAAGGAGCTGAATATTTAAAGTATATATTATTAACATCAACGATGTAAAACGTATTGTTATCCTGTTTCAATTCTGCTGATTTAGAAGGGTTGAATCCTACTATATCATCTACAGAAAACGAAAGTGAGGCTGATGGTATCATAACTATTGTCCCCACATTCATATTGGCTGTATTGCCACTTGTTATTGTTGTTGCTCTGTTTAACTGAACAACTACATTTGGTTCATACAATGTTATATTATCAGGTACAGCCATATTTATGCTTTTACTACAAGTCTTTGTGTTTCCTGATTTTCCATGTAGGCTTGGTCAATATAGTAAGGTCTGTACTGCCTTATTGCCAATCTTCTTTGTTCAAAAAATTCATGTCGCCTATCTCTCTTTTCTCCTAAACTTCCTTTCCTTGAATTTGGCATATTGATAATATCCTTCCATGCTAACCATGATATAATAGCTTCTCTAAATTCAACAGGTACATAATAATCTTCACCCGCCTGTGGCGTGGCAGTATATTCTAAAACTAATCCATCCCAATTGAAGGATGAATCTAATAAAATTACATTATTCTGGCTATCAATTTTGAATGAACCACCGTAAAATCCTGCACCCGGAACTCCGTATAGATTGCTATAGCTATCCCCGTTCCAATAATTAAAAAATACCGGAGAACTATAAGAGTAAAAGTTTACGAAATTACTTGCTGTTGTGTCTGCAATACGGGTAGGTAATTGATCGTTGTACGTTGTTAATGCTTCGTTGTATTTTAATGGCACTAATTGCCCTATCCCGTTTAGTATGCCCAACTTATTGTAGCGAACAAAATCAGTAGGCAACGTTATTGTCTTATTGTCATTGATAGGTAGCTTAACAGATTTTATCTGATAAAAGAAATCTAATCCCAACACTTCCATTACACGAAAAGCTATATGGAATAACTTAACGTACTTGGCATTAGACTGCTCTGATTCATTTATATAATCATATATGATTGAATCCAATGTTACCCACCCCTGACGTTGAATAGACATTATTTTTTATTTTTACCTTTTACTTTAGATATTTTTTTACTTACTCCTTTCCCTTTGCCCAAAGTGTGCAATGTTTCTTCTTCATTTTCCGGTGCATCTACATCGGGAACGTCTGAAATACTTTCATCTATAGTAGCCCCTAAATCTGCTGTTTCTACTGTGCCTTCTGCTAACTCCCTTGCTTCTGTTACTTCACCATTTTTAGCCCATGCAATAAATGATTGAGGGTAATTTTGTAATTCCAATGGTAAGTGAGTTGCAAACCCTAAAAACTTTTCTAACTGTTCTGATGTTATTCTTCCCGTTGGCTCAACTTCTGCAATCCATTTTTGGATATGCGATTTTATCATACTATCTTCTAACTTAGCTGCGAATCCTTTTAAGGATTCAATTTGTTGTTCATTTGATGTGTACATGGTGTTTCATTTTTAATTTTAAAATACTATAGGTTAGCGATTGTCTGCGCCATCATTACTTGTGTCCTTTGGTTGATTTCTTTCTAACATTAATAGCTTCATACAGTAATCCACAACCAATGGAATATAATCATCAGGACAATTAAGATTGCTGTTTAAGTTTGTTGAATCCCCTCCACTAACTAACTTAGCTGTCCATGTATATCCACTATCCAATATCAACGGTGTCTTTATCCTTACCAAATTACCTTCGGGGAAGAACAATAATTTATTAGGTATGGCTCGCAAATTATTAACATAACCTACCTGATTCATTGACATTGGTATAGCTGTATAAGAAACTTCGTTACCATACTTAAACTGCAAACTTGTTATCCCTTCTGTGTTACCTATACCTAATGGAACTTGTGGCAATGTTATGTAATACTGAAATTGATCTGTATTGTCTACAGTTATGGTGCTGCCCGAAAATGTTGAATAAAATGAATTGTTTACATAACCCCAACCATCCAACTGAATAGCATCTTTATAGTTTTGTTTTGCTGCTAATGCTACTCCCTGATTGATATATATATTAACAAGGTTTGGCGTAATAGAAGCATCATCTGTAGGCTGCTCACCATACACTTGCCTTAAAATCTGTTCAATCAATTCATTTCTTGTCATTCATCAAAAGTATTAAGGATATACACCAAAAACTGCTGATAGTGCTGTTAACGCTGCTGCAACGCTTGCCGGAGCAGTACCCGAACCCGCTACACGCAAATCAGCGAGCGCACAACTGTAATTATACTGCGCATTGTTTCCTATAAACACATTAATAATCGTACCTGCTGCGTTGAAAGAATACCTTACAGGAAACCCAACATAACATTGTATTGGGCCTGCAACACTATCAACCGTTGTGGTTACTTGGACTTGGTTACCTTGCTTTGTAAAGTCTATTGTAGTTGCCATGATTTATTTATTTATTATTGACCGCCTCTTGTTACATCTTGTGCATATTGTTCTATCTGTCCCGCCTGCAAATTCACACCCACCATTTTCAATGCCCTTGAAATCACTTCTAACATATCTACATCTGACCAAACAGGGTCAGTACTTGTAGCTGCATTGTAAACAGGAACACCATAGATATTCGGAACAGAACCCCAATGAATAACAGGTGGCTTTCTTACATAACTTAATCTTGCCTGACTTGGTATCATTGCAACGCCATCATCATTTAGATTAGGATAAAATTTAAAGCCTGTATCTTCTATAAGGTATATTGGATTTGAAAGAATGGGGTCTATGGTTGAATTATAAAAGCTATCCAACTTGTTCTGTTCTGCATACCGTATTTTCGTTCTCCCACCGCCGTATATACTCCACATCGCATCAGTCTGAATATAATCTCCGGGGTATGGTGCTTGCCCTTGACTATCTACATTTAACGTATAACCATAAATGACGGGAGATAGCCTTTGTCTTACAGTTCGGTTATTCCCTAACCCTACTCTTGGTACGGGTCGTCCGGGAGCATATTGCTGAAACTGTCCTAACAAATAATCAAGAAAGCTATTTTGCGCTTGTTGGATAATGAGGTTAAATTCATCTTCCGGCAAATACCCATCCTGACTTTTATTAATTACGTATTGAACAATTTTATATGCGCTATCTACCGTCATTTTATTTTTTAGCTTGTCAATTCTCTTAATTGATTAGCAAATGCAATATTTGCATCGCCATGTGTCATTGCAAATTGAACCAAATATTCATCAGCTTCTTTCCCTTCTGCTATTACCGTAATAAACCCTCCGTCCTGCCAGTATGCTGCTCCGGGCTGCTGACTTAAATCTATCTTACCGTTAGCGATAGCCTTTTTAACCAAAAACGTCATTTTTACTACGGGAGAATGAACGCTTTTTAAGAATTTATCCGCTTCATTTTTTGCTTTCCTTATGTACGCTGCCCTCAATGCGTTTTCATCAAATTCTACACCTTGTTCATCCACAAATTGAATCTTCAAGTATGCCGCATGTGGTATCATTTCTTCTAAAGGAGTAGTCATAGCAAGCTGCATAGCTTTGATAATCATATCTTCCTCTTTGATTGCTTTTGCGTTTTCTACCAATGGATTCCATTCGTAAAAATATATATCCTTCGCCCCAATTCTTTTTTTGTTCCCTGTGTTTCTGTTGCTTAAATCCATTGCTTGCAACTTTAGCTTTTCGTGCATTGGTATAATGCACTTCCCTTTAGTAAACGTAACTGTAAGTACATTTTTAGCTACATACGCCGCAGGGAATTGAGCCGCAGATTGTTCATCTAACCAAATACTTGGCGCACGTCTTAGCAATCTCATTGCTCTTGTTTTACCCGTTGAAGGGTCTATCACTTCTTCTTCTAAGTCAATTATTACTGTTCCCTGCCTTTTATCGTTTGATAAAAGAAATATCCTGCTATCTCTTTCAATCGTTTTCAACGAAGATTCAACAGGTGGATTCTCTGATATTTGCGGGGCTTCCAATACATCTGTATCGGTTATGGTGTCCGCTTTTAGTCTTGCCATTTTATTTTTAGTTATTGATTACAAATTACAAATGGGTGTGCTGTAGAAACAGCACACCCTTATTCTATATTTACTAACTTCCTGATACAGTAAAGAACTGCTGTAAGCCTGCTGCCCTGATTGCTTTGTAGCACACCATAGATACGGTATGATCTAAAGTTCCGGTCATATTTTGTTCAGCATTTGCGCCAAATTCCCAAACCTTAACGCCATTAGCTATAGTACCACCACCCAAAGGCTGCTGATACATCATTTGTACGTTTTTAAGTTTGCCGGATTGAACGCCGCCCATTCCACCGCCGTTACCATACTTTGTAGATACAGTACCCTGTGGCATGATAATACCGAAGTTTCTATATTGGTCAACGTCCGGTGTTTTACCGTAAACAACCTCTGTATTGAAACCACCGTATTTCTGCAATTGCAGCATGTAGTTATCAATCTTAAAGTTGTCAAAGCCATACGCTACGCTTGCTGCTTCTGATGCTGAACCCTGTCCCCAAACAAATGCTCCGGCAGGGTATTGAGCAAACAATGTATCGTCAAATTCCTGACGCTGAAAAATATCCATCAGCCATTGGTTTTGAATTGGATTACCATTTACATCCATCTGCGCTGTAATAGCATGGAGTTTAGATATACCCAAAGAACCCAATGAATAGGTAACTGTATTTCCTCTTGAAACAATTTCAGGAACTAACCCTTTAGTACCAACTGTACCTGAATTTAATCCTGTGTTTGTTTGAACCCCGCCAAACATCAATTTGAAGGCAACGTTATTCAGGAATCTTTTGTTTGTTTCTGTAAGCCCCTTGTAGGTGAATGCACCTTGCTTACCTCTTTTGATACCCGCAGAACCAAAGCCACCATCATCTACATAATCGTAGTACACTTTCTCCATTTCCGCACGATCTGTAGCCTTCCAATCATCACGTATTTCTGTAGTGGTGTTGGTAATCCTTGTATCAATTGGAATTAATGGGTCAATATTAGTTGATGCTTCGCCTGCTTCTGTATTAGACATCAACTTGATAATTTCACCCGCAAGTAAGTTTGCACTACCTGCTGAAACAAATGCCAAAGTTGATTTTAGAGGACGTACAGTAGCCGTGTGAGCATAAGCCACCGATTTATTTACGGTTAGGATTTTACCCTCTATACCGCTTGATGCTACTTTTACAGTTTCACCCACACGAAGGGCTGATTTTGTACCACTATCGTAGTAATCGCTTGTATCTGCTGTGATAGTTACTGTTGCGCCTACTGCTGGTGCTACTACTGCTGTTTTGTTGGTAATAGCTACCATCAATTTGCCTACACTCTCAAAATGGAAAAATTCTCTACCCATTACTTCTTCCATGCCGCCGAATGTTTCAAGCCATGTAGTCCAATCTTGTTTACCGAAGTTATTAACGTATTCAGACCAAAAGTGCGGAGCTAAAAGCTGCATGTTTGCTATAAGGTCGTAGTTTGACGCTGGTAAACTAATATGACTTGGAGACGGGATATTACTTGTTGATATACCTGCCATTGTATTAAAATTTAGTTTTGGTTAAAAAAATGACTAATTCCCCCAAAAATGTTTTACCATTTTCGTTTGAAGCTGTTCAGGAGTTGCCCCCACATCGCCATTGCTTCTTGTTGATACACCACTATAGTCTATGTTTTTGATAGCTTTTTTAGCGGCTGCATAACGTTGATTCCCTGTTTCAGAAACCATTTTGTTAAGCACCTTTTCTTTGTTAAGAATGAAAGGCAAATCTTCCGTTAGTTTAGCTGTATTGATATTTCCTTTCTCATCAAGCCAACCTAACCCACGTAAAAATGCACCCGCATCTGTGTTAGACAAAGCTAAAAGTGGTTGAATTTCTTTTCTTTCTTCATCGGTTAAGGGATATGCTACTTTTAGTTCAACTTCCTCGTCTTTAAAAGTGGCTTCGTAACCTTTGAAAGATTTAAGTCCTTCTTCAACATTTTGCAAAAACCTTTCAATATTTGCCTTTTGAGCGTCCAATTCCTCTTGGGTTGGCTCTGGCATTTTTTGTTCTGGTTTTGGAATATCCGGCAAAACAATTTCCTTATGTAATTTTAGAAGTTCTGCTGATGCAGGTTTTGCATCCCTTGCAATTCTTTTCTCTATCTTCTGAACTTCTTTCTGATGCTTATTTACCCTTGCTTCAAAATCTTCATCTAATTCATCGTCCCTTTGTATGGGCTGTTCGGGCATAGCATACTTTTCACTAAAAAGGTCGTTTATATCTTCTTGTGAAAATTCTTTATTTTGATACTGTAAATTAAGTTTAATTATATCTGCTGGCGGGAGTTTGTCAACTTCTGACAACTTTTTTTGCTCATTTAGTATTTCTCTGGCTTCATCTAATTTGCCACCTAAAATTAAATTAAATAGTTTTTCGCTTTCTTCATTTGCGAAAACTAATACTTCTTTTGTTTGAATTTCTTCGGATGGTCTATCCTGAATAGGTTTTGGGCTTGCTCCGGGTATCTTTTCCGGTTCATTTGGTTTATCTGATTCCGGTTTTTCTTCTTTTATTTTTTGGTCTTTTTCTTCTATAGCGGGGTCAACTTTAGTTTCCTCCATTATTACTGATGGCTCTGACTTCCAATTTTCTTCACTAAACGGACTTGGTACTACATTTGTAGTTTCAATATTAGTTTCGGTCATAACTTTACGTTATTTGAATGTAAATATAAATTAAAAATTAAATTATACTAAAATATTTATTATTGTTGCGGCATCATTTCCGGTTGCTGCTGTTCTGCTTGTTGCTGCTGCATGGCTTCTTGTTCTGCCTGCATCTGAATACTCTGTACCATTTGCTGATTTTCTACTTCTAATGGTATCTGAATATTAGGTACTAATTGCTGAATAATAGGCATTAACCATTGTGGCATTTGCGGGTTTTCGCTTTTAGCTGCTATAGCAAATGAACCTTCTACAATTTTAATCTTCATTTCCTGTTGTGCCTTAAACGCCTCCATTTGTTTATCAAATTCCAATTTCTGCTGTTGAAGTTGAGCTTCTCCTTCTGCTGCTGATTTATTGGAAGCAATTTGATTTTCCATGTTCATCCGTGAATCCTGCTCTTTCTGCTGTTGCCTTCCTTCAATTGCCCTTTTCTGCCCACGCCTAAAATATTCTTCTGCTAATTTTACATTTTTTCTTGCTATCCTTTTTATTTTTTCAGGGTTTAAATACAATACCAAATCGGGTTGCGAAAGAATAGCATTGTTTACAGTATTATCTAAGTTAGTTATTTCTTCCGTAGTTGGAAGCATTTCTATCTTAACACAAAAATCTCTTTCCTTAACATCTTTTTCATCCATTATATCCCTGTATGCTTTACTCCCAAATTCAACTGAATCATGTAGCAGGCAAGCAATTTTACCTGATATTTCATCCTTCATTGATACGCAGGCATCATTTATATAATCGGTAGCATTAAAGCTAACTTCCATTGAAGTCTGTACATTTTGAACACCTACTCTTGGCTTAATGCTTTGTCCTTCCGCAAATTCATTAATGCCTATTTCATCCCTCAATACCTGTAAATGGTAGTTGTAAATTTCTATCAAAGCCTGCAATTGCGGTACGCTTCCTGCATTTGGCAACTCTCGTATTGGTGTTTCTAATCTGTTGCCTTCTGAATCTTTACTTCTTTTATAAACATTACCCGTCTGATCTGTTACTCTTTGTAATTCAAGTGGCTTCAAAACTCCGTTACCCAAATCCATTTCCTGTAATCCATCTATATCATATTCATATCCTGCCGGACGCATTTTAGCTACAAGTTGCTGTATCTTCAACCTTGCTAAAATCATTTGCTCTACAGGTTCTTCTATTTTTTCAGGAATGGCAAGATTTCTCATTTGCACATTCTGATACATATAAAAGGAATAAGGAGAAGCTGCTTCTCCAATCTTCTCATAGTCCTGCGGCTTAATCATGTTTTTTTCTAATCCCCACTCTAATATCTTCTTACTTTGTCTTACATAAACACCCCTGTAAATATTCCATATATGCTTTTCGACATATTCATTGCCGGGGTATAAATCATCAATTTTTTTCTTTGGTTTATCAACATACAAGCTGCCGTCTTTTGCTGTCTTAATAAGGTTTTTATCTACATCAAGACTTTTCAATGTAAACCTTACTACGTCTACATTCCAATCGTCTATTGGCAAATAAGTGCTGTTATTCCACCCTGTATCATAAGTGATTTTACTGCCTGTTGACCATTGCTTTGCAGATTTTGATATGTCGTATAATTCTTTAGCAGTAAGTTTTGGGTATAGGTCACGTATTTGGCTTATAGTATAAGATACAATTTCTCCTTTAATATCAGCATCGCTAAAATCATCCTTTTCCGAATATGAATAAAACATATTTTCAGGCTTGCAGTAATTAACATGAATTTTACCATGTTTGTCTGCTATAGTTTCACTTCCAACAAGCCCTACCGTTGCGCTATCATGTTTTGCTTTTCGGGTATTTACCCCCATATCGCCCCAACCGCTTTCATCGAATACCGTGTTTATTCCTTTTTCATAAAGTATTTCTTCCGGCAATCTCTGTTCCTCTTCTGCCCATAAATCCAAGTGATCTTTATCATCAGGTATAAATTGGTCGGGGGCAGTTAATCCAACTCCCGATTGGCTTTGTAATTCAGCCATCATGTCCTTATTATAAAGCATAAATTCCGCTTCATCATATTCTTCTTTCTTCTCTTTTATTGAAACGGGGTCTACTGCCGTAACTGACGCTTTCTCTTTTTTAGTCATCCACCTGCCTACTAAGCGGGATATGATTGTATTGACAATCATTATAGCCTTCCAACTAATATTTACATAATTTGTTTTTCCGTTCATGTTGAAGAAATCCATGAACTTTGTCATGTCCATCCTGCCTGCTGCCATTGCCCTATTTAGGGAAAACCTAATGTTTCGTTCCGAAAAATAGCTACTATTAATTATTTGTTCAACTTGTAAGATTATTTTTTCACCAAACTTTTCATCTGATTTTGATTTAATATCTCCATCTAATTGGAAATCTTTTAATGCGTTAGTTGTTGGGCCGTTCCCATTAGGGGAAAGCCCGTTGCTATTAGTTTCGGTTACCATTTAGAAAACAGTTTGGAATTAAAATTATATATTTTTTACTACAATGAATAAATATCTTTAATAATCAGCCAATGCAGGGTTGCCATGTTTCGCTCTTTTTTCACCATAAATTCTTATTAATGGTTCTTTTGGTGGAGGAGGCTTAAACGAAACCTCACTACAAACAGCATTTGTAATTAACCATGAAACTGTTATATCCGATTTTGTTCTATCGTTAGGGTCAAATATTTTTTGGTCATCAAGTAGTACTTCAAAATCTATATCCTCCCAATCATTTTCCATATAAGTAACGCCCAAATCAGCTTGCTTTGTAAGGCTATACGGTGTCGTAGGCACACCCTTGTGTCTTTCTGTTTCTTCAAATTTTGCAGGGTCTATTAAAATTTTGGGATAAATACCTAAATAAAGAATCCTTCCATGTCTTTTGAAATAAGAATAATAATCATCGCTATTGTGCTCATAATAGGCTTGGAAACCTAAATATTCCGCAGCCAACATTACTTGTTCATGAAGCGTATCTTTTTCCGAAGGCCTGCCATATAAATGCCCAAATACTTTCTTTCTTCTACCGTTGCCCGCTTTCCACCCCATCCACGCAGAAGCCTTTGACCCCCACTTTTGGCCGCCTTGACTATTAGAATATCCGTCAATGCCAATTGCCCCTACATCCATTCTACCCGGCTTTTGTAACGAGCCTTGCATTTCAAATTTATTGGATTCGTCTTCCAATAACCCCCCTGTTACCTTCCAATGAAACTGTTTTTCTTTGTCTCTTATATCTCTCCATTTAACCATTTGACTATTTTCATCTCTGTAGAACCATACACTTCTTTTAAATACAGGGTTAATTTCCATTTGTTTTTCCCTTGTCCCAATATTAAAGGTGTTAAATATGCAGCTATCGGCATCAATACTAAAGGCTTCGTCTACCGTGCGTGGTTCTTTCCTCATACGTGCAGATAACGCACGTGGGCTGTCTTTTACTGATTCCCTATCCTCTAAAATATCTTTTACAGTTTGCTCTACATCAGGATACCCATAAATGTCAAAATTCCTTCCTTCATCAGCAGTTTGGAAAAATCTATACAACCCGCTTTGGGTCATGCCATTTTTCTCTCTCTTGTTTTGATTACTTGCATTCCAAAGTTGCTTTGCGGCTTCTTGTACTCCATCTTTATCGCTATCTAATTTTTCTACCGTAGATGAATAAAGTGCTTTACCTATTATTTTACCTTCCTCATTAAGCAAGCAATACCTTACTACTTCATGCCTATCAAATACATTTGCCTCTGTTGTCTTTGCCCACTCGTCAGAAAAATAAGCTAACAATTTTTGTCCATCATAATGAAGCGGGTCTGCGCTCCCCCAATCAATCATTGAACCTAATTCATCCTTATCAATGCTATCTTCTGCTTTCTTACCTCTAACATTTGTATTTTGAAATCTAATTTCAGATTTAGGATTTACCCCAAGTGACATATCATACTCCGGTCTAAAAAATCTTGGAAATTTTCTGAATGGATATACAACTGCTTTACCAAAAACCTTCTTAGCATCATTACCTGTTTTGCTTTGCAAGGCTCCGTTGACCATCTTAGTCCTTGTAATTGGCT
>ERZ650304.243-NODE-243-length-34067-cov-13.207750_pt1 | contig 34067 bp, 25 predicted proteins | sample MGYA00376240_ERZ650304 | MGnify/ENA primary metagenome ERZ650304 (study PRJEB26733, sample SAMN07839271) | wastewater metagenome | biome: small river; feature: stream; material: water | place: USA: North Carolina | collected 2016-03-01 ... | reverse complement strand
ACACTGCGCCATTGCGGGGGTGTGGATGTCCAAGGAACACCCCAAGCAACTGACGATAGTCAGCCACAATATGCAGAAACGGCATATTGCTATTGCATATTAACCCGCTATTTGAGCGATATGATTGTATGTGATGCATAATGCATTACTCCTATCTAAGCAAATACGGTTAATTAGGCTGCAACTGGTTTGGTTGGAGTAACAGCGCTATCTAGCGGCTGATCTAACAAGCAAATACCAGTCAGCACTTCATAGCGATAGATGTAATCAGTGATGCTAATTGCCATTGATTTACATTGCTGATAATGCGCTTTAAAAAGCGATTTTTGCGAATCTGTTAGTGCTGCTCCCGTGCGTGGGTCAACCAAATCACGGATGTAACAACGTTCCAGATAATTGCGTAACTCAGTTTTCTGAGCTTGATTCTCTGGGGTGATGTATTCTTGAGCTTGGTACTTTCCTGTGGCAATAATTGGCTTAGTCGTACCATTCATAAGAAAGTCTTTGGTTGGTATCATTACCGCTTTGTAACCACTTGCGATGGAGTGCTTAATCATCCGACAGATGTCGTAACTAGCATTTTTATGCTCAATCAATCGCTCAAGGGTTAGATTGATTTGCTGACTGGTGATGGACTCACCAGCTTCAGCCTTGTATTTGGCAAATTCAGAAATTGCAGAAATTTCTGGTTCAGTAAAATTGCCGTTAAGGTTTTGGATATGTTCTAACCAAATGCCTACTATCCCCAGATTGCGGTTTGAATTATCAGTTTGGGGGATATAGGGGGGTATATTGTCTTTACTCTTTAACTCTATACTCTTATTCTCTAGCGTGACATTTTCCGTGGATTGTCCGGACAATGTCCGCTTTTTGTCCGTGCGTGGTAATTTTGGCTGTAAATTTTGCTTAGCCCGTGCAATGCGTTTGCGTTCTGCATCAGGCGTTTCAGAGCCAACTAGCTTTTGAACTTCTTGCATGAATAATGCGCCGTCATCAAGCAGTGTGATTAGCCCAAGTTTAGCAAAAGCATCAATTGCCACGCGTACCGTATCAATGCTGGTATTCGTGATTGAAGCCAGCATTTCAGGAGTATAGGGGATAGTATCTTTGAATAGTAATTTACCATTATCATTAATTGATTTAAGCATAAGCTTTAAGTAAAAAATGATATAGTCTTTACCATTTGGTTGAGATTCGATAATGCGGATTTCATCACGATTGAAAAAATCGTGATGAAGTTTTAGCCAGAAAAATTTCTTTTGAGATGTTTTGTTTGGTAACATATTATGATCCTTTATAAATGTGTTACCAAACTTAATTAAAAATGAAAGGCTAAAGAAAGGATAGTTTATTAATTTCTGCTGTGCCAAAACTTGGATCTAATTTTGCATATCGTTGAGTCATTCTGGGTGTGGAATGATTCATTAATATTTGTATCTTATAAAGAGGAGTGCCATTTATTGCAAGATGGCTGGCAAATGTATGTCTTAAAGAATGAATGACAATCCGATGTTTGCGGTCATCTAAATCAATTTCTTCATTAAATAATTGGTCTAATATAGGCTTCAAATTTTCTTGAAAGTATTTTTGTCCTAGCGGAAAATTAGTTAATTTACTTGGGAATATATACTCATTGAGTCCTTTACCTTCTATAAATGTTTTTAACTGTACGCTTATTGATTCGCTGAAATACCCACAGTATCTAGCACTGCTGCTTCCAGAAGAAGTTTTTTTGTAATTATTTAGTATAATTGTTTTTGTTTCAAAATTAATGTCTTTTACTTTAATATGCCTTATCGTATCTAGTCTACCACCAGTTGAAAGACATAATTTAACAAACATATCAAGAATAGGTTTGTCTGCAATCTTAGTTTTTAGTTTCTCAATTTCAAGTATAGTCAGGAATCTCTCCCTTGAGTTCTCAATACCTTTTATTTTCTTGATGATAGGTTTTATAGAAATTAATTTTTTCTCAATACCAAGATTTAGTATTGCACTTAATAATGTTAAAACACTATTAATAGTGCTATCTGAAAGCCTGTTAGTTCTAAGTAAATTTTTGTGTTCGTTGATTTCATCATTATCAATACTCTCTGGGTTTCGATTTAAAAAATATGACAAATGATTTTCTAATCGAGACTCATCATTTTTAATGTTTTTTTCAACTCGTTTGTTTTTTTCAATTTCTTCATCTGTTAGAGGTCGTTTTACATTAATCGGAATGAGCTTTTCTTTTCTCATATGGGCGAAATAAATCTGAGATAAATCAAAAAAAGTTATTTTTACTTTATGATTATTCTCTATTCTTTCGCCTTTTTGGATTTTATGAGCTAATTCGATACTTTTGGATTTCACTTCAGATTGAGTAATGCCTTGACTACTGTTTCCTACTTTAAATCTCTTACGAATTGGACGACCATTTTTATCGAGACTATTGGGATCTAAATAACAAGCATAATAAGTAATATCACCATTTTTCTTGTGATACATTTGAACGTCTGCGCCATATTTTTTTGAGATTAATAGTTTTGTCATGATTTATCCTAAAAATTGTACTTTTGTACTTAATTTTACTTATACATGACAGGATTTTAATAGGAAATGTGTGGTGATTGAAATGGTAACATACTGATATGACTTCATTTGTCGTGTTTTGTCTGATTTTGTCTTGAAATGCCGAAATGCTAAACTATAACTCATAACCCGAAGGTCGTTGGTTCAAATCCAGCCCCCGCAACCAATTAAATCAATGCTTTCCTCAAATTAATCAAAATACACAAATCTTTAAATTGCCCTCTATTTGCCCTCTGTTAATTCTTGAGTCTGTTATTATACACTCAGTTAGTTATTTTTGTTTTAGTGGTTTTTACTAAATACTTCGCAACTTCAAGTATTGGAAAATATACCCTCGACGTTTTACCCTCGGCTTTCTGGTAGTTTGGTATGTCTTTTCCTGTTTTCAACCTTCTGCTAACAGTAACAACAGAAATGTTTAGCTCGGATGCTAACTGAGCTTTGGTTAGTCGTCCGTTCTTATATTTAATTTTCAATCTTTCATATTCAATTTCTAACTCAGTCATTAATATTCCTTTCAAGTTAAACATAAGTAATGCAGCAAATTATATTGTTTAAAATGCTGCATTAAAAAAATTTAATAACTACATATTCATTCATTGTTTTGATTTATTCTAAATTGTTAAAGAACTTTTAAACTTTATATTAACTTATGATACAATAATTGAATATTAAAAGTTAATATAAAACTTTTATATAGTGCATAATAATACATAATAAAAGCTGTAAAAGTCAATTAATATTTACAATCAGTCAAAAAATAATGCTATGCGCTTACATTTTTAATTAAATAACTATTTGATTTGGACGAAGATATTTAGGGTGATATGTTGATGTGTATATTTATAAAAATTTATATGTTTGATTGGGAATTATGATGGCAAGCGCTTTAATTAATAAAAAAATGTTAGATCCAGTAAGTGAAAATCGTAAAAATAATTTAAAAAAATTAATTGAGAAGTATTACAAGAGCGTAAACGATTTTTGTGTTCAGCACAATTTGGACTACTCTGCAGTGCATCGCTATATCTCAGGTGGAATGCGGGTGGGCAGTGTGGCGGTGAAACGATTCGAACGCATCTTTAATCTAAAATCTGGTGATTTTGATAAAGACAGTATCAGCATACTTAATGAAATAGTTGAGTTTCCTGTTTATACATCTATGGGGAATTATACATCTGTAGAGAATCTATTAAATAGAGAACCAGATGGGTATAAAAATATTAATAGAGATGATTTTAGTGATTTTCAGCTAGAAGAAAATAAAATCATTGGATTGGTTTGTGATAATGAGTCAATGATACCTGATATTAGACCAGGCTGGAATATACTAATTGATTTGACTGATACCGAAATTTCTGAGGGAGAGACTTATGCTTTATTAATGAACAATAAGATAATGTTTAGGAATGTGTTTTTTGCTTCAGAAAGTGGATACCTCGTATTAAAACCATCCAATATTAAATTTGATGATAAAACCGTTAAGGAAGATGACATTACAATAATAGGTAAGCCTGCGTATATTCTGGGTCAATTTAAAAAATAATTAGTGAAATAAGCAAAATGAAAGAAATACAACTATCATTCAATGAGTACATTAGCAATGTAGTACTCAAAATCCAAAAAATTTTACCATTATATGTTTTTGTAATAACTGTGTTAGCAATTACATTTAGTAATTTAGCGATTAAAGATTTTCACAAATCCTTACAATTTGCTAATGTCTTTAACACTTCAGGGATAATAGCTGTTTTTACACCCATATGTTTTTTGGGTACGTTAATGCTCTGTATAGTGCTGATTTTTCTTTTACCATCTAATGCTAGAATGCTGCTGAATCAAATGCTTAATAAAATTCACTTATATCCAACAATCAGAAAAACAGAATTACTCTTTTTATTGTTGTCTTATATTTACTATCAGGCTGCTGGAATTTTCATTATTGCTGGAATTGGGCGCTTGATAAAGAATTTTTTATTTGTCAGTCTGTTTCAAATGTCTATGTTTTCAATTTGTTTGATAGTTTTCTCAATAATGTTTAGTGTGTTAGGGATATTATTATTAGCTTTATTTAATATTTGTAATTTTTATGGCATTGAGTATCTAAAGTCTTTAATTCCCAGCCTAGTAAAGCATGCTAAATCTAAATTCATAGAACTAATTAGCCCGACTGTTTTGTACAACGATTTTAAATTAGCACGATTGCTTGCAATACCCCCTATTTTGAGTATGATTTATTTTAACTGTTACAAAAACTTCATGACGTTTTTTGATAAGAATTATTTTGATTTTATTACACTATTCTTTATTTTTGGCAGTTTTTTTATTGTTGGGTTAGAACAGATAAAACCAATTATTCATCAAGGATACCATCATGTTATTTATCCATTCTTGAATAAGATTCAAATAGGGGTGAGGTTATTAAATTCTTTCTTGATGATATTTATAATAATTTACTGTGTATTTTTATTTTTAGAAATGAGAATAAGTGTAGAATATTATGCAGATTTATTTAATAAAATTTTTGGACTAATTCTGTTTACGGTTATCTTTGAAATATTTGCTAATATGATACAGCCATTATCAAAAAGTATTCATGTCAGAAAAATTGAATATAAATCATCAACGGCGAAGAAATGATTAAAGCTTTACCATTTCAAGCCAAGTACTTTGCTTATGAGCTAACCAAACAAAGCCCATCAAATAGTTTACAAAAGCTGGCTGGGGTGATGCTTGATGCTCAAGTTGATATAAACCCACATCAGGTTGATGCGGCGTTATTTGCATTTAGATCGCCATTGTCCAAGGGCGCAATTTTGGCTGATGAGGTTGGGCTAGGTAAAACGATTGAGGCTGGTTTGGTAATCGCTCAGAAGTGGGCTGAGCGTAAACGTAAAATACTAATCATTACACCCGCAAACTTGAGAAAACAATGGAGTCAAGAGCTTCAAGACAAGTTTTTCTTGGAGTCAATGATTTTAGAGAAGTTATCTTTTGATTCGTCAATTAATAATGGTAATTTAAATCCTTTTAATCAGACGCAAATCATTATCTGCTCTTATCAATTTGCTAGCTTAAAATCATCATACCTAAAGCAAATTAATTGGAATCTAGTTGTTATTGATGAGGCACACCGCCTACGCAATGTTTATAAGCCAAATAATAAAACCGCAATAAAAATCAAAGATGCGCTAGATCATGCGCCTAAAATACTCTTAACTGCAACACCACTACAAAATAGCTTGCTAGAGCTTTATGGGTTAGTGAGCGTCATTGATGATTATGCGTTTGGTGACTTAAAAAGTTTTAAAGCTCAGTATAGCAAACTCGATAATCAAACCATATTTGATGACTTAAAAAATCGCTTGCAGCCATTATGTAAAAGATCTTTACGGCGGCATGTGCTGGAATACATTAAATACACTAACCGCATTGCATTAGTGGAGGAATATTTTCCGACAGAAAATGAGGAGCTTTTATATACTAAAGTTTCAGAATATTTACAACAAGAGCATTTGAATGCTTTACCAGCCAGTCAACGTCAGTTAATGACACTGATTTTACGTAAATTGTTAGCATCATCTAGTTTTGCAGTTTCATCTACTTTTGAAAACTTAGCCAATCGCTTAGAGCAGCAATTAACTAACCATGAAAATTGTCTAGAGTTAATCCGATCTGACATAAGCCAAAACTTTGAAACTTTGGATGAAGTAATTGATGAATGGGAGGAAGATGAGCGAGCCACGCCAGAAGCTGATTTATTAACTGAAGCACAAATTGCTTCAATTCGAGATGAAGTTAATGAACTGCGTCAATTAGAGTCTTTAGCTAAATCAATTCAACAGAATTCAAAGGGTGAAAAGTTAATCACTGCGCTAGACAAAGGTTTTAGTGAGTTAAATCGACTTGGTGCATTAAGTAAGGCGATAATCTTTACTGAAAGTCGCAAAACTCAAGACTATTTATTTGAATTATTAAGTCAAAACGGTTATGCTGATAAAATTGTACTTTTTAATGGTACTAACTCGGATATTCAATCCAGAAAAATTTATAATGAATGGTTTAAAAAATATCAGCAGACGGATCTAGTTACTGGATCAAAAACTGCAGACATGCGTGCGGCATTAGTTGATCACTTTAAAAACCATGCGATGATTATGATTGCCACGGAAGCCGCTGCTGAAGGTATCAATTTGCAATTCTGCTCTCTAGTTGTAAATTATGATATGCCGTGGAATCCACAACGCATTGAGCAGCGTATAGGTCGTTGTCATCGTTACGGACAAAAACATGATGTCGTGGTGCTTAATTTTTTAAATAAATCTAATGCTGCAGACCAACGAGTTTATGAGTTATTAGATCAAAAATTTAAGCTATTTAATGGGGTATTTGGTGCTAGTGATGAGGTGTTGGGAAGTATTGGAAGTGGAATTGACTTTGAAAAACGCATAGCTAAGATTTATCAAGAGTGCAGAACACCACAAGATATTGATAGAGCATTTAACGCCTTGCGTCTGGAAATGGAGCAAGATATTGATGAAACGATGCAAACAACACGGAAGCAGTTATTAGAAAACTTTGATGTTCAAGTTCATGATAAATTACGAATTAATTTAGAACAAAGTACAGCGTACATTAATCAATATGAAAATTGGCTGTGGCAAATAACTAATTTTGCATTAACTACAAAAGCAAAATTTTATAAAAATTATGAGTTTGAGTTATTTGATAACTATAATCTGGAAAATGCAGAACTTGGGCGCTACAAGATTACTAAAGACTATAATGATAGCGTGCAGCATTATAGGATAAGTCATCCATTAGCTGAGCAGATTATTGGGGATTGTAAGGCTTTAATTGTTGAAAATTGTTCAGTTGTTTTTAACTATGGTAATCAGCCTAAAAAAATATCAGTGGTAGAGCAAATTATTGGTTGCTCTGGCGTTATGCAAGCAAAACATTTAACGATTGATTCATTTGAGCGTCAAGAGTTTATATTATTGAGAGCTATTACCGATTCTGGTATAGAGTTAGACCATGATATTTGTCAGCAGATATTAACTAATTTAGAAGCTACGCATTCTGAAATTAAACACTCGCAAGTGAACAACTCATTAGAATCATTATTTGATAATGATATTTTGCAAATAACGTCTGAAAGTACTAGATTAAATAATCAATACTTTGATGAAGAAGCTGAAAAACTTGATAAGTGGGCGGATGATTTAAAATTAAGCTTAGAGAAGCAAATTAAGGATTTAGACGCGGAAATAAAACTGCGTAAAGCTGAAGCCAAAAAACTATCAGATTTAGAGGCAAAACTCAAAGAACAGCGAGTTATCAAAGAGTTAGAGAAAAGGCGGAGTGAAAAGCGCCGCGATTTATTTGATGCTCAAGATGAAGTTGATAATCGCAAAGAGTTTTTTCTCAACGATGTTGAACGACGATTGAAACAATCTCTAACGATTTCAAACCTCTTTGATATTAAATTTAAAATCATATGAAAACAATTTATGTTAAAATAATGGGTGAAGATGCTCATACAGCCTCTACTAGGAACTCGTAAGATCTCTTAGATACGCGCAACAGGTGAGCTTTTTTTATATCTGGGACAAAAATGAAACATCTTACTAAAAGAGTCCAGCGTATTGCAAAGTATATTCATAATGGGTATTTATCTGAGCATGATAAGTCAGTTCTAGCAGATTTTAATAAGTCTAATCCTACATTTAATTCACTAATATCTAAAATATTATCTAATAGATTTGATTTAACCAAAGACAGTATTCAATTAGATGCTATGTTAAAAGACTCATCTTTTAAAGTTCGCTTTCAGCGTCAGCATAGTAAAATTGGGATATCTATTTCAGAACAAATCCGGCTATTGGAAAAGCGCGAGCTAATAATAAATCCAGAAGACAAAGGATTTGTCGAAGAGGTATTGAACACTATAAGTTATTATCATCTAAGAGGGTATTTCTTACCATTTGAGAAAGAAAAGAAACTCTTAACGGATAATCAGTTCAAAGAAAATACCAATTTCCAGCAAATATATAAATTGTATACATTTGACAGAGGTATAAAACACCTGCTATTTGGTGCTATACAGAAAATAGAAATATATCTGCGTACACAATTTGTTTTGGAATTATGCGTTAATAGAAGTTTAGGGCACGTTTTTACTCAATATTTAGAAAATAATAAGCCCGTCAAGCTTGATCAAGTTCAAAAAGAAACCCTTGCTAATTTCATAAAAAATATCTCTAATACAGATTATAAGAGAATTGCAGCCCAACTTCTTCAACACAAGTATTTATCAACTCAGGCAGATAAAGACACACTAAAATCAATGATTGAAAGTGAATCATTTAGAGTTTATTGCGGGCTTTCACATCCACATCTCGATAAACGTAACTTTATTGAACCGCCTGAACTTGAAGATGAAAACGATATTAAGCCGCTATCTCACGATGACGTGGTTAGGAATTTAACTGAAGAGCTACCAAAGGCTAACGAAATATTCATTTCACATTATTACCTACATTATTCTGAACCAGAACACCCGCCAATGTGGAGCGCTTTTGAAGTGTTAACAATTGGCAAGCTTTCCAAATGGATATCTCTGCTAAAAGTTGAAAATGGAGTTAACTTATTTCCCGCTTTGGAATTTAAAACTACTACTTTAAAAAGCTTAGTGCATACTATTTCAGAACTTCGCAATCAGATCGCACATCATCATAGATTGGTGTATAAGAATATTCCATTCTTTGATAAGCTACCAAGAGAACCAAAGCAGTTAAGTGAAAATTTAGTGCCTAATTCATACCGTTTATTTAATTTACTAATGATTATCGGGCACATCATAACAAAGATTGATAAAAATGATAGTTGGGTGCAAGAATTAATCAACTACCTAAATCAATATGATTATGAGCAATTACACCTTGCTGGTTGTCCACATGATTGGGAAGCTAGATTGAGTTGTTTAGTAGGAATATCAAATGAAAAATAAGCCTAGTTTTTTTTCAATAATATTGTTGGTTACTCCTATTGTGTTTTGCTTGTTTTTTGCATGGCAGCTATCTGGAGTAAAGCAAGAAATTAATAATGTACAAGCTCAATTTAAACTAATCAACCAGATTGAATCTATTTCTATTACCACTCCAGCAAAGATATCAAATAAACAAGTTATTACTCTGCAAGATCAAATATCAAAGATCCAAGACTTTGAAGATCGTAGATATAATGCTATTACAACTCAATTAAATAGTTTTTGGTCTGGTGTGAATGGTTTTTTGGCATTAATCGGTATATTTTTTGCAATGTTCTCATGGTATCTAACTAAGCAAGTAGAGTCGGCAACAAAAAACGTTGATAAATTAGACTCCTTACAAAAAAATATAGACGATTATATTGCTGAAAAATCATTTGAACTATACGAACAAACAATAAAGCAAGATATTTTGCAAATTATCAAAGCTGTTAAAAAGTCACATAGTCAAGAAACTATTAAATCAGCATATGATATATTAAGATTACGCATTAAATATGTGGATATGAATGACCTTATTGATATTTATAATTCGTTCAATAAAAAATATGAAAAATCAAAATTATCATTACCTTCTCCTTATTTTGCTAATTTAAGTTATTACTTAGTATTAATGTTAGTCAAAAAACCTGAAGGCATACCAGATAATTTAATTCAAGAAATTACAGAGCTATTTAAAATATTGAGAATTGAATATTTAATATCATGCTTTACCTTGATAAATGAATTATGTGACACAGATAATTATATCGGTAAAATGTTTGGTGATAGAATGAGCAAAACAATTGATTTGAATATATTGCGTGCAGAAATATTAGATACCCAACTCTTTTTGTTTACATCTGAAGCAGATTGGGTTATAAAAGATAGTATAAAAAAATCAACTGATTACGTTTTTGAAAAATGGTTTGGGCAGGAAATAATGAATGAAGCAGAATAAATATCAGAAATTAGAACTAACGTGGGTGGGTAAAGGTGAAGAACCACAACTTGAGCCACGTATATTGATTGAAAATCCAAAATATTCCTATGGTGACAAAGATACTCAAAACATGCTTATCCATGGTGATAATCTATTAGCTCTAAAGGCACTAGAACAAGAATATGCTGGCAAAGTAAAATGTATTTATATTGATCCACCATATAATACAGGAAGCGCATTTGAACATTATGATGATGGTATAGAACATAGTATATGGCTTAGTTTAATGCAAAATAGATTGAAGATATTACATTCTCTTTTAAGTGATGATGGATGTATATGGATATCAATTGATGACAATGAAGCCCATTATTTAAAGGTCTTATGTGATGAGTTATATGGACGACAAAATTTTATCACTAGTTGTTTATGGCAAAAAATTCATAGTGTGAAAAATGATGCAAAGCATATCTCGGTTAATCATGATTACATATTGGTGTATGCTAAAGACTCTAGTAAGGTATCTTTTAATCTATTAGACAGAACTGATGAAATGAATAATAGGTACAAAAATCCAGATAATGATCCAAGAGGAGCATGGCAGTCTGGAGATTTAGTCGCAAATGAAGAACGTAAAAATGGATACTTTGATGTAGTCGGACCAACTGGTAAAGTATTTAACGTTCCACGTGGTAAACACTGGGTGTATTCACAAGAAACCCTTGAAACCATGATAAAGGAAAATAGGATATGGTTTGGAGTAAAAGGTGATAGTTTTCCTCGTAAGAAACGTTTTCTAAGTGAAGTTCAACAAGGTCGTAAAGCAGATAGTTGGTGGGATAGTATCAGTGTTGGACATAATCAAGAAGCAAAAAGGGAAGTAATTGCTATAAATGATTCAGATATTTTTTCTACTCCAAAACCAGAGCGTTTGATTGAGCGCATTATTACCCTAAGCACTAAAGAAAATGATTTAGTTTTAGATTCTTTTTTAGGTTCTGGAACAACTGCTGCAGTAGCGCATAAAATGGGACGGCGCTATATTGGTATTGAGCTTGGCAACCACGCTTATACTCATTGCGTGCCACGAATGCAAAAAGTGATTGATGGTGAGCAAGGCGGGATTAGTAAAGCCCTTGTGTGGCAAGGCGGTGGCGGATTTAAGTTTTATGAGTTAGCGTCATCATTGCTCAATCAAGATGAGTATGGTAATTGGATTATTAGCAAAGAATATAATCCTGATATGTTAGCTGCCGCAATGGCAAAACAAGAAAATTTTGTTTATCAACCAGATAGTGCGGTTTATTGGAAACAAGGTAAAAGTACCGAGAAAGATTTTATTTTTACCACTACCCAATTTGTTAGTGGTGAAATGTTGGATAAACTGCATAATGAATTAGCAACAGATGAAACATTGCTGATTTGTGCTACTTCGTTTGCTAAAGGCTTAGAAACTCGCTACAGCAATATCAAATTGCGTAAAATCCCGCTCATGTTGCTTGGTCGTTGCGAATTTGGTAAAGATGACTATAGTCTAAATATTATTAATTTACCAACGGTTGATGATGACAGTGAAGACGATGAAATAATTGAAGATAGCATTGATAATGCTTGCGATAATAACCCTAATGAGTTGTTTTAGGGAATAATCATGACAGAACTTATTATTCAAGATTATCTGCAACTATTAGATGCTATCAAAGAGCGTATTCGTCAAGCTCAGTATCAAAGTTTGCGAGTAGTTAATCAGCAGATGATTACCATGTATTGGCAAATTGGTGAAACTTTATCTTTACAGGTAGTAAATAGCTGGGGTAAATCGGTGGTTGAGACGCTATCCCGTGATTTATGTAGTGAGTACCCAGAAATTAAAGGATTTTCACCTAGAAATTTATGGCTAATGAAACAATTTTATGAAGAGTATTATACCTCTCAAAAACTGCAACAGCTTGTTGCAGAAATTCCGTGGGGGCAAAATTTGCTAATCATGGCTAAGATTAAAGATCCGTTAGCTCGTGAATATTACTTGACTAAATGTCGTGATAATGGCTGGAGTCGTGGAGTTTTAGCCGAGGAAATTCAATTTAGTTCTTACGAAAAGTCGTTACAGTTTCAGCATAATTTTGATTCAACGCTACCAGCAAGCAAATTAGCCGATTATCGTTTACAGTTCAAAGATGAATATAATTTATCTTTTCTTAACTTGGAAGTTGAGCATAGCGAAAAACAATTAGAGAATGCAATAGTAGCCAATATTGTTAAGGTGTTAGGGCAATTTGGTAAAGATTTTGCTTTTATGGGGCGACAATTTAAGCTTGAGGTTGGCGAGCATGAATATAGGGTTGATTTATTGTTTTATCATCGTAAATTACGTTCGTTAATTGCAATTGAATTAAAAATAACTGACTTTAAGCCAGAATACAGCCAGCAACTTAACTGGTATTTACATTTGTTAGACAAACAGGTTAAATATTCTGAGGATAACCCCAGCATCGGTATTTTGATTTGTAAGTCAAAAGATAATTTACTGGTGGAATATGCCTTAGAATTGGCAAATAATCCAATGGGAGTAGCAACATATCACTATCGTAATTTACCCCAAGAAATTGCCCAATATTTACCAAACGAGGAAGATGTCAAGAAACTACTAGAAATGAATAACTTAGAATCGGAAAGCAATGATGAGTAGTATTGAAATTCTTAAAAGTTGGTTAAATCCAGTAGAAGTTAAAAATAGTAAGATTCTGAACATTAAACAACGGATGTCATTACGTGAACCACAAAAGCAGGCACTGGATATTGTCGCCGATTTAGTTGATGATTTAGAACTAAGCAAAGAGGTTGATTTAGCATCTGAATTAGCCAAGGTTAAAGCTAAGTATCAAAGCTGTAGTGATTTTGAGCGTGATTTTGTCTCGCTGTGTTTCTCGATTGCAACTGGAGTTGGTAAAACCCGTTTGATGGGTGCGATTATCACTTATTTGTATCAGCATAGAAATATCCGTAATTTTTTTGTCTTAGCACCAAATTTAACCATTTACAATAAACTGATTGAAGATTTTGGTAATCCAGCCCATCCAAAATATGTATTTCGGGGAATCGCTGATTTTGCTTCAAATAGACCAGTGATAATCACGGGGGATAATTACAACAATAATAAATCTGGTCTAGATTTAAATCCTAATGAGATTCGGATAAATGTTTTTAACATTTCAAAATTTAATAATGATGCAAATTCTCCAACTAAAGGCAAGGAGAAAGGAGCAATACCTAAAATCAGACGTTTATCTGAATATCTTGGTCAGTCATATTGGGAATATTTGACTAATTTGGATGATTTAGTTATATTGATGGATGAAGCCCACCGTTACCATGCTGATAAATCGAAAACTGCAATTAATGAACTAAAACCTGTGCTAGGTATCGAATTAACCGCTACTCCAATTGATGAAAAAGGTAAACAATTTAAAAATGTAGTTTATGAGTACTCATTAGCTCGTGCGCTTGATGATGGTAAATATATCAAAAATCCAGCCGTTGCTACACGGCAAAATTTTGATGCCAAAAGTGTTACCAGTGATGAAGATTTAGATAAAATCAAGCTTGAAGATGCAATTAGCATTCATGAACAGACTAAAGTTGAACTAGAGTTGTACGCACGTAATTCTGGCAAAAAATTAGTTAAACCTTTTATCCTGGTGGTCTGTAAAGATACTACTCATGCAAAAACTACGTATGATTATATAAACTCTTCCCTCTTCTATCAAGGTAGATACTCTGGAAAAGTACTTCAGATTGATAGTACGACTAATGACGATGAACAGAATATGCAGTTCTTAACATTAGAGAATAGTGATAATATAATTGAAATAGTAATTCATGTGTATAAATTAAAAGAAGGATGGGATGTAACTAATTTATATACTATTGTTCCATTAAATGCAGCTCATGCTGTGCGACTTATTGAGCAAACTATTGGACGTGGGTTACGATTGCCATATGGTGAACGAACAGGAATTAATGCAGTAGATAAATTAACTGTTTTAGCTCATGAAAATTTTGAAAATGTTATTAAAGCTGCGCAAGATGGTGATTCAATTTTGAAGAGATTTTCTTTTATCGAGATTGATCCCGCTGAATTGTCGCAACCAACTGAGGTTGTAACCGTTCCATCCAAAATTGAGAATATTTTTATACAAGAACAGAAAGCCGTTGATTTAATCACTGATGTTGTGGAGCAACGAAAAGAGCAAACTAGACTTAGTGCTAAAAGATTTATTGTTGAGCAATTAAGCACCGATAAAATTATCCAAAGCGTTAGCAAAGCCGCTGAATTAAAATCTCAAACGGTTGAAAGCAGCGTGATTGACAATGTGATTAGGCAATTAGAAGTTAATAATCAACAAAGTATCTTTGTGGATGATCAGCGAGCCGAATTAGTTGAAATTTATCAGCAAACTGTATCAAGCTATATTGAAAATATAATTGAGATCCCGCGTATTATTATTCAACCAAACATTGTAATCGCTAAGTTTGCTGATTTTGATTTGGATATTAGTGTCGGATTTGACTTTAAACTAATTGCTCAAGAGATAATAGTAATTGGTTTGGTGGATAATCAGGTTGATAAGATTGGGGTTGAGTTTGGAGCTTATTTTAAACAAAGTCCACATAATCAATTAGTTAGTAGCTTGGTAAACTATCCAGAAATAGACTATGATCAAAATGCTGCATTAATTAATAAATTGGTTAAGCAAGCTCTAGTAAAATTAGAATCTGGTTTATCTAATAAAAATGAGTTATCAGTTTTAATTCGTCAGTATGATAAATATATTGCTGGTAAAATTTATGATCAGATGATGGAACATTTTAGCGTCGAAACAATTAGCTATGAGGCGCCACAGGTTCGACCATTTTGCAAAATTCAACCTTGGAATTTTAGTTTAATTGTGGATGGCAGAAAATTATTTACTGAGGAAGTACAACCTAAGTCGTTAATAAAAAAATACGTGTTTAATGGATTTAAAAAATCTTGTCATCTAGAATATAAGTTTGATTCAGATAGCGAACGGATTTTTGCCAATAATCTAGAGCATGATGCAAATGTAATAAAATGGCTGCGTCCTGCTGAATCACAATTTCAGATTTACTGGAATCACAGTAACAAATATGAGCCTGATTTTGTTGTTGAAACCACAGCTGGTATTTATCTTTGCGAAGTAAAAGCTAGAGATGATTTAGCTAATGATGATGTTCAGCAAAAAGCCAATGCGGCTAAGGTTTATTGTGGTTATGCAACTGATTATAATTTAGCAAATGGGTTGAAATCATGGCATTATTTATTAATCCCGCATGATGAAATTAACCTTGCGCGATCTTTTGCTTGGTATGTGGCGAATTGCTTGGTTTGATACGCTTTAGCGCTGGCTGCGGGCGTGGCGGGTTTTGCTTGCAAAACAGGGATTCAGCGCTAATTAATGATAAAGGCTTAGGGTTATCCTAAGCCTTACCTTACAGATAACAATATAAGCCCGTTTCTTGTTCAAAATACGGGATTAAATCATCGGTGTAAACTTCATCAATTTGCTTGATGATTTGCTTTTCTGTGTCGGTTATTCTGGAGTTGATAAAAGTGTATTTATAAACATCTAAGCCGTTGTTGTAAGTTATCAATACCAGATTAATATTGTTTTTGGTTTTTATGTCTGCTGGCAATTTACAGTGTAATACTGGCTGATTTTTATTGTTGATGCTATAGGATAATTTAGCTCCAGTCATGGCAGTAAATTTACTACCGCCTAATTGTTTATAAATGGTCTGTACAATTTCTTTGGCATATTCTTGATTAGTCATGATGTTATTTCCTTGTTAGTCATAGACTGAAATTAATAGTAGTTTTTGCGGGATTGCTCCCGCTTCTGATTAGTGAATTGCTGGCTGCATCTCGGTTTGAATGATTTGGCTGCCGTAATCTTTGCGGATTTGCTTCATTGATTTACTGCCACGTTTGTAATTAGTTATGTTAATAGTTGGTGACCAATACCATGATTTTTTAGCACCTGAGTATTTAAAACCTAAATTGCTGATAGCTTCTTTATGTGGGTAGGTATTACCAGATAACCAAACCCAATAGCCGCAAACTTCGATAATTACGCCGTGCATGGTTTTAAGGGTATCCAGAAAGCTAAAATCAAAAGTTTGTGCGGTTTCCTGCTCTTGGTTGATGTCTAGGGTCTCATTAGCCTCAAAATACTTACAGAGCTCGGCAAAAGCAGTATTGATTAATTGCATGGTCTCGGTATTACCGCCTTTATCGGGATGATTGACACTTGCTAACTTCCTATAAACCTGCTTAATATCGCTTAGTGTATATTGTCCATTTTCCAGACCAAAGATAACGATTGCATTTTGTAATTTATCCATTTTGAACTACTCCATAAAAACACATCTTGATTTAGCGCCAACGAGCGCCACCGCTATTTGATTAAACCGAACCTAAATAATTATGGGTAAAGGGGCTTAGCTCCTTTCAGCCAGAGGCATAACTTCCAACCAAACCAACATTTTTTTATTTTGCGGCTTAATGGCGATACTAAAAAGCATAGACATGCGGTTGCTAGTGCGATTGCGCCAACAGGAAAGTTTTTTAAATTGTTTTATGGAGTTTGCGAAGTAAAAGAATTTATAAAAGTTTGGTGCACACGTGAACTCTGATTAGCGGCTTATGAAGATAGGCAGCTAATCAGCTAAGTTTCACGTAGTGTCGTTTATGAAGATTAATTGAGTGAAGGAAGTATGACTGAGCACAATTAATTTCACACTCAGCCACCATAGCGTGGCTATGCTTTATCGGCGTTAATAATGTTAGCCGCAAAATAAATATATAATGTATAATAGTAACTTAATGCGTTAGACTGCAATATAGACATAAGGGAAAAATATGATGAGAATAACAAGAACCTTTCATCCTGTTGGACAAGGTGCGTTTTATTCTGAAAGATTTAATTTTGGTTATGAAACGTTTAATATTGTGTATGACTGTGGCTCAGACACTAATCGTAAACTCACAAAGTCTATCGAATCTACAATAAAATCAAGCTTTACAGATCAAGATACTATCGATATCTTATTTATCTCTCATTTTGATCGAGATCATGTAAATAAAATAAGTGTACTTAAAAATACAGTAAAAGAAATAAAAACAGTTGTCTACCCTCTATTACAAGATATACAAAAAAATATATTAAAATCAATCTACTCAAATAATAATGATTTTAAAGATTTTTTGGCTTTAATTGATAATCCAAGTAGCTTTTTTGGTGATGATGTTAGACTAATAGAGATTAAAGCATTAAATTCTGAAAAGACTTCAAGAGAACAAAATTCAGAACCAGAAGTGGTGAATCTTTTTACTGAAGGATTAGAACGAGGGGAATACAATAGTGGAACTCGTTTTACATTTAATACTAGTACTAGATCAAGAACGGTTATTTGGAATTTTATTCCTTATAACTACGAATTTGAATCTAGACATAATAAATTAATTGAAGCGATAAATAAAGCTTCTAATTCTGATCCAAATAACAAAAAAATTTATGATAAATTGTCAAAGGGAGTGCTCATTAGTAATCCAACAGAGTTGAAATTAGTAAATAAGATATATAGGCTCTGTTTAAAAGATGTAAATAAAAACTCGATGTTCTTATATTCGGGTCCAATTAATGATTCTTACCGTTTTGATAATCGTGATTATAATTGTACATATACGCACTGCGAATATCCTCCTTGTTCACCTAAATTTAGAGGAATCAGCCCCGGATGTTTATATACTGGAGATGCGGATTTTAAATATCTTGTTAGAAATAAAGTTACCATCAAAACATTATTACCTGATTTTTTTAAATATATTGGTGTTATTCAGATTCCACATCACGGAGCTATTGGTAATTTTAAAATTGATTTTTTTGCAAATGAAAAATATTATTGTCCAATGTCGTTCGGTAAGACAAATACGCATGGTCATCCATCTGATAAAGTTATACAAGAGCTTGTTGAAAATGGTAATTTTCCAATACGTATTTCAGAAGACCACGCTAGTATATTTATACAAAATATTGTCATGAATTACTAAAATCATTATCGTGCACTTTTAATCGAGTATAGATGCATACTAGTTTTAGTATGCATCTATACTCTTATTAGTTCTTAAATTCTATAAACCTAAAATACTCCAACTGCTCAGCTAAGCATTTCTCCGTCCTACCTTTTCGATAAATAAACTCAATCCCAGCAAATAACTGCCGGAGTTTATCGGCAAACCCATCATCAGTAAAATAGATAACTTGCTTGATAATTCCGCGCTCTTTGATATCCATGTATTGCCCGATAACTTCCTGATAGCGCTTTTTGGTTTTAATGGTGCGCTCGTATTCAGTAGCAACTTTATCACCCGTCGAATTGATACAAGTATAATCGGGAATTTTGGGAACTTTATCATTACGTTTTTTAAGTAGCCTGGCTAAATGCCAAGCACTTTGAAACGAATGATAACCCTGAACCTCAAGCTTAAAGCGGATTTGCTGCAATTTAAGATCATGAAAGATGGTAGCAGGATTCACTCGATTAATATCTCTAAGCTCAGGAATTTCTTCATTATTAGCTAAAGCAAACATTATTCCAGTATTGGTTGGCTGAAATACTGAAATTGGTCTGGCTAAACCAATATCAACATCATGCTTGATTAAATAGTTCTTTTCCGACAGGTTACGCGTAATACGCAGCACGGTTTGTTTAGGCACATTTAGCAATAGTGCTAAGTTTTCCATACTAGAGTAGTTCTCTTCTAATAAAAAGCGCAATACCTTATTAATCCGACTATTGAATATTGCCATTTTTTCAGCATGTGGCAATTTAGAAGAGATAATTAGATTTGCCGGAGCTGGTTTCTTGCGGATTATTTCCGGTTGAGTCATTGTTATTGCTGGAGTGTTCATTTTTAATTGTTCCTATTAAATTATTTTCTCGAATTTGTTGCCATTTAAGGTTTTCGGTGTCATGCTGAATGTTATTATTTTGATTGTCAGATTGCGGATTTATGTTGTCCAGCATGCTCTTGGCGCTCTGGCGCTGTACCAAATTATCAACGCTAAGAAGTATTTTGCCACTAACATTACCATTAACCTTAATCGGACTGGTTTTGCATAACGATGCAATTGTTTTACGATATGGTAATGATGCACAAAATACCGCTTCAAACTGTTTGAGATTTAAAATCATGTTGCGGTCAAAATAATTACGCTCGGACTGAATTAATCTGGTTTGTCGGTCTAATTGCTCGGAATTAAGCGAATTACGAGTAACCAGCTTCTGTTCTTCTTCAATCTGGATTCTGCCCGTCATGTCAGAGAGGAAATCTGCAGTATCAATATCATCAGCACGGTAAAACAACTTATTCTGGCTATTACCAAATACAGCACCTTTGAGAAATTCAGGATCTAAATCCGCCGGAGCACCACGGAGTAGTTTTAAATCTTGAACCGCACTGACAATTTTTAAATTCCAGCCTAAACTAACGGTATAACTTTCGGCAACAAAGCGCGAAATATGTGCAACTAATTCATCTGCAAAAACGGTGATATTTTTTTCTTTACTGTTTACCTCATTAGCATAACCTCGCGCGAGCTGTACTATCCGACAAAAGATAAATCGCTGAATTTTCTTGATAGTTTCGTCTAATAAATCACCAACAATATAAACACAACCGCCACCATTCAATAATTGAGCTAAAGATTTGCCGCTAGCAGCATTGATTGTAACTACCTTAATTAACTTGTTTAAATCTGAGACGGAAGATTTAAATTTATCTGCATAGCGGTCAATCTCATAATCTTGACAAATACTAGCTAATGATTTACTCAATTTGCCTGTTCTAATTTTGTCACCAGTGGTGACAAAATTAGAACTATTATTCTGTTCACACGCAAATGCGGCAAAGTTCTCTAAAAATTCCTGCTCATTTTTACGATAAACATCTGATTCCGAACCCATCTCTCGCAGTGAGAAGGCTTCAACCAGACAGTTCTTTAAATCTCTGGCGGTAAAATCAGCTATCAAGTTGATTTGCCCCATATCTTGAGTCAGGTCTATATAGGAATAATTTACACCTAATTCATCACACTGAGATTTGAAGATATGCGGTAAATACTTATCACCTTTAGGGTCTAAAAATACGATAGTTTCACCTAACATTAAACTTTGGATTCCCAGCGATTGCATGGCTACACCTTTACCACTGCGCGAAGCTCCTACAATCAGAAAATGTCGTTTATACCAATCATCCGGATCTTTCAGATATATCGGCTTAACTGATTCATCAAGTCCAACAAAAACCCCTTTCTTTAGATTAATGTACTTTAAAGGATTATATTCAGCGATAACAGGTAATTCCTTATCCATATAACGGATATCCGTTTTAGAACCGCGCCTAACGCTACTTTTAACTGTAAAGCGACTGAGCAACAAACTAAACCGAGCTTTTAATATCCGTGCTCCATAGGAGGCAAAGACTATCCCACCAACAAAACAAGCTCCCCAGACCAATAATTTGCTCCCCATTTTAAAATCAGTCGGTAGCAGCATGGCAATAGGTACTATTGCCATGCTCATTAAAACCATTATTCCGGCACGGATCAGATAACCGGATTCCTGCTTGAGCTTAAACACTAACGGCAGATTATAAGAAAGTAACCCAGCAAAAACGAAGTACCAGATATTTTCCATAACGTACATTGAAACAATGGAATGCTCTAAGAGCTGGTTATTTGCTTGTAACATGATCATGTTCTCCTCGTAAACGTTGAATTAAGTTAGCAACTACAAAACCATAAATACATCCAAAAAGATAATCGCCAAGTATTCGAACTACTAAAAACATCTTGCCTGAATAAAACACAGTGCGAATAGCGATATCCTGAGTATCAAAAACATAGATAAAAACGATTAATGCAATCAGAATAATTAAAACATGCGGTATCCTCTTAATCGCAAAAGGTATTACCGCTAAAACGCCAGTAATTAAACCAACCAGCAAAGTATGCTGAATGATAAAATCCACAGGCTCACAGGTTAATAACCGATACAAGCCATCCATTAACTGATAATTAAGACTTTCCATGATAGACTCCAAAAGACAAAAAAATTAAATAATAAAAACAAAAAGTAATATAAACGCCATAACAAAAAAGAAGACACCCCCAAAACTTCAATTAAACCGCGAGCCAGATTTAAGCCGAACCAGACAAGCAAAAAGCAAGCGTCCAGCGCAGATTTTTGTGCGTAGCACGGCAGAATAAGCCACCCCAGTGGCGCAAGCAAAAATTATTCCCCAGAATAATTTGCCGCGGTTCTGGTGAGAAACATCCCCAGATGTTCCGAACGAGGAACAAGCTTTGCCCAAAGCAAAGTTGTAACGACCGCTGAGTAACGAAGCTTCCCCAGAAGTTGAGAGCAGAACAAATTGCCCACAATTTGTGCCGCGTGTGCGAAAGCCGCCGTCAGTGCCACGCCCCTAGCGAGGCACGTGACCCAATCAGATGATGATAGTCGTCCAGACTACCGTAGGCAAGCAAAGCGCAGTCAACAACTGGTTGGGTCACGTGCGGAGCGTGACGGCGGCGGGTGAATTGTAAGCAATCGCAGCGTCCAGCAAGATTGAGCGACAAGAGGGCATCGCCCTGCATGGCAAGCGCCCTAGCGCTTGACACTGCGACCTTGCGTGGGTGTGGATGTCCAAGGAACACCATAAGCAACTGACGGCAGTCAGACATAATATGCGCCAACCGCATATTACAACCGAATATTAACCAGCTATTTGAACGATATGATTGTATGTAAAACATAATCTATCACCAATATGTAACAAGCTGGTTAATCAAGCAGCAACGTCAATAAATGAGGCAGCTAGTCCATTGATTGACTGCTCCAAAAGACATTTACCTGTTAAAACTTCCGTTTGGTAAATGTAGTCAGTGATGCCAATCCGCTTGGATTTTGCGAAGTCAAAATGGGCTTTGAACAGTTTTTTTTGCTCAGGCGTTAGCGGTAGTTTAGTGCGTGGATCTATGTACTTACGTATGTAGCAACGCTCGATATAGTCGCGTAATTCCAGTTTGTCAGCCTTGTTTTCAGGAACGAAGTAATCGGGGTTATTGTAGCGATGTGAGCGCTGTTTATTGGTGGCAATAGCTTTACCAGCTGCATTTTGTAGCAAATAAATTGGCGACGGTCTTAATAGCCACTTATATCCCGCTGAAATTGTGTCAGAGATCATTGAGGTAATGTCGTAGCCATCGGTTTTTAATTTGAACAGACTTTGGAGATTTGTTTCAATTTGCAAAACAGTGATGGATTTTTGTGTACTGGATTGGTACTCAGCCCATCTTGAGATCGCAGATTGCTCCTCGTCACGAAAAGTGAACTCTAGATTTTCTGCCATTTGCAACCAAACTGCCCCCACCCGATCTTCTACTTTAGGGGGTAAGGGGGTATTTTCTTTATTATCTAAACTCTTATCTCTATTCTCTAGCGTGACTTTTTCCGCAGATTGTCCGGACAATGTCCGCTTTTTGTCCGCACGTGGTAATTTTAGCGGTGAGTTTTGTTTAGCCCGCGCAATGCGTTTACGTTCAGCATCAGGCGTTTCAGAACCAACTAACTTTTGAACTTCTTGCATGAATAATGCACCGTCATCAAGCAATGTGATTAGTCCAAGTTTAGCGAAAGCATCAATTGCCACGCGTACCGTATCAATGCTGGTATTCGTGATTGAAGCCAGCATTTCAGGGGTGTAGGGAATAGTATCCTTGAATAGTAACTTACCATTATCATTAATTGACTTAAGCATCAGCTTTAAATAAAAAATGATATAGTCTTTGCCATTAGGTTGTGATTCGATAATACGAATTTCATCACGATTAAAAAAATCGTGATGAAGTTTTAACCAGAAAAACCGTTTTACTAGGGTTTTGTTTAATTTTGAATTTTGTAGCATGATTATTCATCCTTATTAAGAATTTAATTAATAACAATGAATATGTAGCCAATAAAGTACCTATTTTATGGTTTATTGAGTTAGCTTTTATTTAAAAATATCTAATTGTTTAATTGCATTGACGCCTTTCTCTGGTAAAAATTTTGCATAACGATCAGTCATTTTAATATCTGAATGATTTAGTAATTTTTGAATTGTGTTCATAGGGGTATTTTCCTTTGCTAAGTGAGTGGCGAATGTATGCCGCAAAGTATGAATAACAGCTTTATTTTTTCTGTCTCTTATTTTTCCATCTGAATCTTTGAGATGTTCATTGAAAAGTTGATCAAAAAGTTTCTGCAAGTTGTTTTGGATATAATCAACCCCAACTCTATTGCCGTTTTCATATTGGAATATATACGCATTTGGTTTTAGTCCTTTTATGAATTCACTTAATTCACTGATTATGTTGGGATTAAGAAATCCTAGATAAGTAGCATTATCTTTTCCTGCTGCTTTTCCTTTTAGGTCTACTAATGTTACCGTTTGTTCTTGTAAGTTGATATCTTTGCGTTTTATTGCTCGTATTGTTTCTAGACGAGCTCCTGTAGATAGAGAAAGTTTTACAAAAATAGTTAGAATTAAATTATCTTTAAGGTTATCATAAATTAAGAAAATTTCTTCTTTTGTAAACCAGCGCTCCCTTGCATTGTCTATGCCCCCTAGCTTTTTAATTTTAGGCTTTGTTTGGATTAAATTATTGTCAATTCCGTAGCTAAAAATGGAAATTAGAAGTGTCAGCATATTATTTACGGTACTAGGCGCCTTAATTTTTAATTTTTCTATTTTGAAATTGATAATATCTTCGTTGTTTATTGATTGTGGGGCTTTTTCGAGGAATATAGACAAGTGATTTTTTAAGATAGACTTGTCATTTTTAATATTTTTATTTTCTTCTCCATCTAGGTGATTTGCGGCTCTTTCCTTGAAATATAAATCTGCCAGCTTATTAAAATTTAGAGGATTTTCTGTAATTTCTCTTTTTAAGTAGTCAGGGAGCTGTCCTTGTCTGAGTTTAACAACTATTTCGTCACGAATATTTTTTACATATCTTTCGTTAATTCCTTCACTTTTGAGTCCTACCTTATAGCGTTTCTTTTTAGGTTTCCCATGTTTATCTAAGTCAAAAGGATCTCGGTAAACTGCATAATATACAATGTCGCCATCATTTTTGTAGTACAATTGGACTGCATATTTGTGAGTACCAGAATTTTTAAATTTGCTTTTTGAATTATTGGAAGTGTTCATTCTCTCTCTTTCTAAAATTGTCCTCTATTTGCCCTCTAAAATGAGAAGCGATGACAAGATATTAGCAGAGGTGATTAGTCGATGAATAGGGGATGTGCTTGAAATGATTAGAGATTATTAGAGAAGATAAACTATGATAAAAGATGACTAGATATAAGACTCAAACTCATAACCCGAAGGTCGTTGGTTCAAATCCAGCCCCCGCAACCACACAATCAATACCTTCAATAAAACAATCAATAATCACAAATCTTTACTTGCCATCTATTTGACACCACATTTTAAAGTTCGATGTTTTTAACTCATTTTTCAACGGTATTTCGTTTAGCATCAAATAATCTGTATTTCTTCAAAACTAAGTAAGTGTAGTTTATTATATTCCAATGGTACTTGTCTTATTTAATCCATTTTGTGGAACTTACGGTCTAGCTTTCTAATTTGATAAAAATATCTCCTGTAAATAATGCATTTGTGTTAAACTTTTACCAGCAGTTTTGTTAATTTTAGAGAGGATCTTGATATGTTAGGTAATGTAAAAGGTAAAGTGACGTTAATTACAGGTGCTGCCTCAGGTATCGGTAAGCATATGGCAGAAAAATTTGCTGAATATGGTTCTGCAATCGTTATTGCTGATTTGAATTTAGATTCTGCACAGATTGTTGCTGATGCAATTAAAGCACAATACAATGTGGAAACTTTAGCCGTTGCTATGGATGTAACCAATGAAGAGCAAGTTAATGCCGGGGTTAAAGCAACCGTAGCCAAATTTAATAAATTAGACGTTGTGATCTCTAATGCAGGGATTCAGACTATTGCTCCGATTGTTGATTTTGAAACTAATGCATGGAAGCGTTTGATTGACATTCATTTACACGGTACTTTCTTGGTAGCTAAAGCTAGTATGCAACAAATGATTGCCCAAAAAACTGGCGGTCGCGTATTGGTAACTGGTTCAATCCATTCAGTTGAAGCTTCAAAAAATAAAGCCGCTTACGTTGCAGCTAAACATGCGCAATTAGGTTTTGTGCGTTCAATTGCTGAAGAAGGAGCGCCACATAATATCTCTGCGAATCTATTGTGTCCTGGTTTTGTAAGAACTCCATTAGTTGAAAAACAAATTCCAGAACAGGCTAAAACTTTGGGAATTACTGAAGAACAAGTTATTAAAAATGTAATGCTTGGCGATACTGTTGATGGTGAATTTACTACTTTGGATGATGTGGCTAATGTTGCATTATTCTTAGCTGGTTTTGAAACCAACGCCCTAACAGGTCAGCATGTGTTAATTAGCCATGGTATTGGCATGTAAATTATAGTAAAAGTAGTCTGCTCAGGCTACTTTTTTTATTCATCGCATCGCAAAATTTATTACCTCCCGCATTCGTCCTTAATTTTACCCGCAATACAGAATAGTTAGCTGCTGTAATCTACTTATTTGCTTTAAATGATATTTTAATAAACCATAAACTACAAGAGAAGAGTATGGAGCAATTATCACCAACAACATTAAAATCCATTTTGCACTCAAAACGTGCCAATATTTACTATTTAGAGCATTGCCGAGTTATGCAAAAAGACGGTCGTGTCCTCTATCTAACTGAATCAAAAGACAATAATTTATTTTGGAATATCCCAATTGCAAATACTACCGTTATTATGCTGGGAACTGGTACCTCAATCACTCAGGCGGCAATACGTATGCTTGCCAGTGCTGGCGTACTCGTTGGCTTTTGTGGTGGTGGCGGTACACCTTTATTTATGGGGTCTGAGATCGAGTGGTTAACTCCGCAAAGTGAGTATCGCCCAACTGAATATATGCAAGGCTGGATGTCGTTTTGGTTTGACGAACAAAAGCGTTTGCAAGTTGCGAAACAATTTCAAGTTGCTAGAGTTGAGTTTATTAAACGAATTTGGAGCAAAGATAAAGAGCTTCAAGCCGAAGGATTTTATGCCGATGATCAAGATATTCAGCGAACGTTGAATAATTTTGGTGGCAAAATAATGACAATGCCATCGGTTGGCGATTTATTATTAGCTGAAGCGGCAACCACTAAGTCGTTATATAAAATTGCGGCTACTCTTTGTGGCAGTAAGGATTTTACCCGAGATCATGAGCAGAGCGATTTAGCTAATCAGTTTTTGAATCATGGTAATTATTTGGCGTATGGTTTGGCGGCAACTTGTTTGTGGGTATTAGGGATTAGCCATTCATTTGCAGTGATGCATGGCAAAACCCGTCGTGGTGCATTAGTTTTTGATATTGCGGATTTAATCAAAGATGCGATTGTTTTACCGTGGGCATTTGTGTGTGCCAATGAAAAAATGACTGAACAAGAGTTTCGTCAACAAATTTTGCAAAAATTTACCGAACATAAGGCATTGGATTTTATGTTTGATCAAGTCAAAGAAAAAGCCTTGCAAAAATTTGTCGCAGATTTGGAAAATGAATCATGATTGTGACGTTTATTTCCCAATGTGAGAAAAAGGCTTTGCCACGAACCAGAAGAGTGCTTGATGCTTTTGCTAATCGGATCGGTGATAATACTTGGCAAACCGTGATTACTGAAGAAGGTTTACTTGCTGTCAAAAAATTACTCCGCCAAAGTGCTACCAAGAGTACTGCCGTTGCTTGCCATCGGATTAAAACCCGCACCCGTAGCGAATTGCAATGGGTAGTTGGTAATCGGAGTAAATTTAATAATCAGGGGATTGTGCCTGTGAATTGGACTAAAAAGGATGTTTTTATGGATGTAACAACAATGAAACCAAAACAAGATGAATTTTATGCAAATACCCATTTGCAACCGTTAGCAGAGCATTTATTTGCAGTTGGATATGTTTCACAACAATTGTTTAAAAGTGTGGTGAATAATGATGAAAACAGCAATCTTGCTACGGTAGCATTTTTAGCTGGTTGTTTACATGATATTGGTAAATTAGATCCTGAGTTTCAAAAATGGGTCAAGAAACAAAAGCAAAAAGACCCAGATGAAGATGGTCAACACATTGATAGTTCTAGCTTTTCATTTGAAAAACATCCAAGGCATAATGAAATTTCATTGCTGCTATTTAATATTTTTGAAGGGCAATCTAACGGCTTAAATTCGGAACAGAAAGAAGCATTGCAGCATATCATATATTGGCATCATGCTAAGCCATTCCGTAAAAATGACGATTTTACAGGCTCTCAAAAAACTTATGAATACTTACTGAAGAATATAAGTGTTGAGCAATTTACTATACTATTAAGCAATGTTACAAAAATAATTAAGAGTATTCAACAAATAGTTACAAGGTATAATTTGATTAATATTAGCTTGGAAAAATTTTGCTCATGGGATACTGAAAAAAACTCAGGAGATATCGAAGATATTATCCGTTATAACCCAAATGGTAACGCTTATCCTGCATTTAAAACTTATAGTGAAACTGAAGCTAATAATTTTGATAAACTAAAAGGTAAAATTAATAAAAGTGCTCAGCATAATTTACTAAGGGCATGTGTTATAAGTGCGGATCGTTTAGTCTCTAGCCTTACTGCAATGGATTTGCATGATTTAATTCAAGAGCAACGCTTAGATGAGGTTTTACTGGAAAAACAAGAAACTATCTCAAATTTAACATCACATATTGCAGATGGTATTGGTAAATTCCCCAATTCAGAACGCTCGCAAAAACAAAACGAGGTTGCTTTGGCGTTAGCGAAAGTACCAGAAATTGCTGTACTTGCAGGTGCAGCGGGGTGTGGTAAAACCAAAATTGCTCTGGAGTGGGCAAAATTAACTAATGCACAGCAAATTATTTGGATTTGTCCACGAGTACAAATTTGCCAAGGTATATTTCAAGAACTAATTGATACTTATTTACCAGATGCAAATGTTGAAATATTTACGGGTGAATTTAAGTTTACCAATGAATGGAATACACCCACCAAAGAAGGGAGTTATTTTTTTGGTGATGTAGTTGTTACCACAATAGACCAAATTTTAGGTGCAATTACTACTCATACTAATGTGGATAGTTTACTGCCATTTTTTAATGCTCACGTGGTCTTTGATGAGTATCACGAATATATTGGAATGGAAATATTTAATCTGTTATTTGCGGAATTAATTGCCAATAAAAATATGCGCTGTAAAAATGATAAACGAACTCTTTTGGTGTCAGCAACTCCGCACTATAGTTATTTAGCAGATATTTTGGATATTGAAAATCGTGATGTTATAGAAATGCCATCATTTAATATGAGCCAATATCGAATCCAGTTTGTTAAATACGATGAAAAAGACCCGCTTAATAATCCATTTTACCAAAATTATGCTAATAAAACTTTTGTGATCAGCAATACCGCAAAAACAGCGCAGCTCAGTTACTTATTTCAAAAAGAAGCTGAAGATAGCTTATTATTTCATTCAAAATATAAACGTAGCGATAAAAAATATTTATTTAGCGAGGTCTATGAGTCGTTTAAACAAGATGGTGTACAAAAATATGAAGTATTGCGTGCTGGTCCGATTGTTCAAGCCTCACTAAATATTAGCTGTAACCATATGCTTAGCGAAATGAGTACTCCAGAGAATATTTTACAACGACTTGGTCGCTTAGATCGTTTTGGTAATAACTCTGAAATTAATGTTTTGCGAGTTGCGATTACTGATGATATTATGCGAGGAAAACAAACTGGAGCATCTGCTAAATTTCTAGCATCATTAAATGGACTGCAATCCGCTACTGCATGGTACAATTATTTAGTGGATACATTAAATGACAAAACTTTTAAATTGCCTGAGTTATATCAACTTTATAAGAAATTTTACGAGTCAAATTATAGCAAAGCAATTTTGCAAGATTTAGAATCAGCGATTAAAAAAAGTATTACTTTGCTAAATAAAAAAGTAACTGAACCTGTTAAGATAATTAAAAATAAAACCGAAGATAAAAAGCCACGAATTAGTAAAAATTCACTGCGTGGAGATAATCGTTTTGTCCAAATGGCTAAATTAGAAGTGAATGATTATAAAAATCCGCAATTTATCAATGAATATGCTTATCAATTTCCTATATCAGAGAAAGATGAGTTTGATAATCTAACTGAGTCAACTGCTATTATTCAGGGAATAAATTCCAATGGACAACGAGATAGCTTATTATCACACATGTTTAAAAAACATCATAATATAACTAAGGAAAACAAAACGTTTAGTGAAAAAATACTTCTCAATTTAGCACGTGATCCTGAATTTCCTATTTACCTAAGTTATACCACAGAACATCTTCGAGAAGTTGAGGGTGAGGCGGCTAGACATTCCGAGGCAATATATTATGCTGTTTGCGATAAGCAAGCAATCGGAACAATTTCTTATAAAACAATTTTAACTTTAACTAATCATAAAATGGAGGAATAATAAATTATGTCTAAAGTAACAGGTATTAAAAGTGTGGATTTTAAAATCACAGCTTATGGCTATGGTGTTGTAAATTGGAATGGACCAACAACATTAGTAGGAGATGATGGGAAGCAAAAAGATAATCATACATTGCCGAAATTGCGTGGTTACACTAATTTAACTGGTCAAGTCAAAGATGGGAATGGTTACAAGTATAAAAAACATACTTCTGATATAAATTTTAAAGAAACACCATTATATATTAGCCAAAATTGCATTCGTCATCACCTATTTAGAGATCAATCTTTTGACTTGCATTATGCCAAGCAAGATAAAAAAATGATCGAGGTGTTAGTATCAATAAGTGGCTTAATTAGAGGTTATGTAGCAGGTAGTAGTAACCAATACAAACGAACAAGTCCATTATTACTTACAGACTTTGTTGATCAATTAGGTAATGGGAATTTTGAACAGCTATCGAATTCTTCCTCTAGTGAAGAATGTAAAGCTGTAGACGGGTCAGTTACATATAAACGTGGTGAAAATTCAATTTTCTCTAAAACGACTTTTGGCGATACTGAATATATTGCATATGGCTCTATTAGCATTGAACAACTTGAGTTTATTTCATTAACAAATAAATTTGATCGTGCTGCAATGACCATAAAGGAAGGCGAAGGCGAGTTAATCGCTCAGAAACTTCAAGAGTTTATCAAATCATTAGATCCTAGTCGTGAGCCACGGGCTATTTTTCACACAAATTATGTCCGCAAAGGTACAATTTTCCAAGAGGGGGAAGTTGGTATTTTATTGGATAATACAGCGATTGATATTTTAGTTAAAGAAACTTTGACTATGTTACAAGAACTTAATATAAAACAGGCTAAGGGTTATATGTATGTAGATAAAGTTGAAATTGACTATAATGATAGTAATAAAATGATGCGTATAAAACGTAGTCCTATAGAAGCTAAGCCACAACCAAAATCTGATTATGCTGTTTATTTTGAAGCGAAATAATAAGGTGATTTTATGAAAATTATTATTGAGTATGAGTCATCTTGGCGTAATTCGTTTTTAGACGGTTCTAATAATGAAGAACTTCCTGAAAAAGGACGAAAATATATTGCAGCGAAAAAATTTCTAACTAAAGAGGAAGATTCAATTAAAAAAAATATCACTAAAGATACAATAATGGGAATATTAAATCGTTTAATTGGCGATCAACGTAAATTATATCAGTCTCGTAAATCTGAAAATTATTATTTTAGAGATATTGAAGAGATATTTCAAGAATATGATATTATAGATAAGAGCATATTGAGCAATGAAATAGTTTATTTAAGAAATATTTCAGGAAGTACAGATCCAAACTCTTTTGCTGGTATGTTTAAAAATAATGTACCTATAGTATCTGTTGAATATGCAGAAGAGTTTTGGAAAATATTGTGGCTTGATTTGGATGATTTAATAGATTTTATCCACGATGATAAATATGTTAATAATGAAGTCAAGCCGATATTAGATCCTAGCAGTATTCTTGAAAGATTAGAGTATGTTAAAAAAAACAAAGTAAATTTGAATGAGCGATTAGAAAAATCTTGTAATATATTACAAGCGAAATATCCAAACTTTGAATTTAAGAAATCTGGGGATAAGTTTAGTATTTTACCAATATATTGTTCGTCTCTGTATTTACAATTAGACAGGCTATCTAAAGATTTTGATACTAGTATGATTAGAGCACCTCGAGGAGGATTGACTGGAATTTCTCACAATGGATTTACACCAAAAAATTTTTTATCGCCATTTACAACAGGAGGTGAAAAAATGATTTGGGGTAATCCATATATGTTCGAAAATAAAAAGAAGGGTGAAAATAAAATTAATCCATTACTTATCAAGGCAAATGGAGTATTGGAAATAAATCTTAATATTTCAGAGGAGCGAGCTAAGGATTTGGAACAGAAAATTCTTGATGCAGGTGTTTCATCTTTTTATCTTGGTAAAAAAGGGCTTGCCTATGTAACCAAAATTGATACAAGGAAAAATTCATGAAGCATTATCTCGAAATTACTTTAATCGATAGTGGTGACGAGCCTTTATATCTCGTCTGGTCAAAACTATATGTCCAACTTCATTTGGCTTTAGTAGAAGTTAAAAAGCACAATGATAAAATTAATATAGGTGTATCTTTTCCTGAATATCTCTTTAATGCAGAAAAAGGTATCGGGTTTTTGGGTACTAAATTACGCGTATTAGCCAATAGTGAAGAAGAGCTGCATAATTTGAAGATAAAGGATTGGTTGGCTCGTTTAAGTGATTATCTTCATATTACTTCGATTCGTGAAGTTCCTGCGCATAAAGTTACAGGTTATGCAGTATTTAGCCGAAAACAAGTTAAGACTAATGCTGATCGTTTAGCGCGTCATCGTGTCAAGCGTGGTGATATTACTTTTGATGAAGCGGTAAAACGTTATCAAAATGTCATAACTACATCTGATTTGCCTTTTATTCAGTTGAAGAGTCTGACCAATCAGCATTCATTCCGCTTATTTATCCATAAAGAGAATAAAGATCATGTTGGAATCGGTGGTTTTAACTCATATGGACTAAGTATGGATGCAACTGTTCCAGAATTTTAACCCAATATTTTTTAGTTCTTTAACAAATTAAGTATATCAATGGCTTACAGCGATTGCTAAAAATTTTGGTTAAAATGGTAAATTGTAGCCTAGTTTATTGTTGTAAGCTTGTTTTTTTATGTTAAAATCCTATTCACTGCCACATAGGCAGCTTAGAAAATCATAGCCAGATTCATTATCATTGCGGATACATTCACTGCCACATAGGCAGCTTAGAAAAGATTGACCCGTTCCAACCCCATTACCACTAAATTCACTGCCACATAGGCAGCTTAGAAAACAATCCAGCAATACAACCGCATTACACCCTCATTCACTGCCACATAGGCAGCTTAGAAATCAATATGACAATGGCGGCAGACCCCCATTAAATTCACTGCCACATAGGCAGCTTAGAAAGTAACCTGAGCCAGAATTAGCGCCTGCCACATATTCACTGCCACATAGGCAGCTTAGAAAGTACGTTGACACAGTGGTCAATTTAGGTGTTAATTCACTGCCACATAGGCAGCTTAGAAAATAACTGCTGAATTGCTCCACCACCAGACACAATTCACTGCCACATAGGCAGCTTAGAAAAGTAGTAATTAATTCCGCGCTTTTATCTGCTCATTCACTGCCACATAGGCAGCTTAGAAAATATCTAAGAACTCATCGTATTCTCTAGCATCATTCACTGCCACATAGGCAGCTTAGAAATCATATGCGGGATTATAAAAAAAGCCATTATTATTCACTGCCACATAGGCAGCTTAGAAAAGTAAACTGACAGTGTGCCAGTTCTTTGAAAGATTCACTGCCACATAGGCAGCTTAGAAATTTTCACGAATCCCATAGACCATAGGAAAGTAATTCACTGCCACATAGGCAGCTTAGAAATTTCATGATCTTATTGATTTCACCAATCCGCAATTCACTGCCACATAGGCAGCTTAGAAATAATGGTCCGGTAACTGGTAACACTGGTGGTCTTAGTTCGTAGCTTTAGCTTCGGCAATATCTTGAGCAGTTGGCAGATTACTACGTGGGATTTTGTGAGCTTTCTTGCATGGTTTGCCGCCACACTGGGTAACTACTTTGTAACCCTCTGATTCTGGAACTGGCGGCGGTGGATTGATTGCATTAATAACGGCTGGAGTATAAACCCCAACTG
>ERZ650304.242-NODE-242-length-34247-cov-13.844671_pt1 | contig 34247 bp, 64 predicted proteins | sample MGYA00376240_ERZ650304 | MGnify/ENA primary metagenome ERZ650304 (study PRJEB26733, sample SAMN07839271) | wastewater metagenome | biome: small river; feature: stream; material: water | place: USA: North Carolina | collected 2016-03-01 ... | reverse complement strand
GACTGGAGTTCAGACGTGTGCTCTTCCGATCTCGGGTTCGTTGGGGGGTTGCTGCGATGGCTACCCCACCCCCTTGACCTGGGCTTTTGCGTCCGGCCGGTTTAGCTGGTGTTTGCTCTGCGGGGTGTTTGCTGGCCCAGGGGTGTTGCTGGGGTGTTTGCTGGCTTGTTTGCTGTGTTTGCTGGCAGGTTCGCTGGTCTTGGCGCGTGTTTGCTGGCGATGAGCCGAGCATTGCACCGAGGGGGCAGGGAACATGCAGGTCAGAGCGTTGCGCGCGCGTGTGGCGTCGAGCTTGTGGCTAAGGCCGGCTCGGGCTTGGCTGCTGCGTGTCGTGTGGTTGCCGCCGAGGTGGCTGGCGCGGGTGGCATGACGGTGCGAGCTGTGCGCTTGGGTGTTTGCTGCGGTCATGTTCACCTCGCTCTGGTCTTGCCGCGGAGTGCGTCGGCGGTGGTCTTGGTGGTGTGGTGGGGTTCGCAGAGGGACTGCATGTTGGCGGGGTCGTAGCGGTCGCCGCCTTCGGCGAGCGGGGTGATGTGGTCGACGTGGTCGGCGATGCGCGGGCAGTTGGGCCATTCGCAGCGGAGGTGGGTTGCTTTGTAGTGGGCGATGGCTTGGGCCATGCGGCGGTCGTCGTGGCCTGCTGGGTGCGTTGACCCTTCCCAGGGTGGGCGGCATGGGCAGGGCCGTCCTGGTGGGGCTAGCTTCTTGCAGCGGGCGCACACGCGTGGTGGTGCGCTAGGCATGATCGTCGCGCCGTCGCTTGGCTCGGTTGGTGCGGGGCCGCATTGCGGTGTAGAGCTCGACGCATTCACCGTTGGGGTAGGACGACTGGTGGATGGTGAGTTGGAAGGCCTGGCGGTATTGCTGGCGGCAGGCGGGGCATTCGTGGACGGTGGCCTTGCTGATGTGCATCAGCGCTCTTCCGTTTTTGGCATGGCTCTGCCAACGCCGCCAGTGTCGCACGAGACGGCTGGGTTGCCCAACACATCCTGGTGAAGACGCAGTGGTGTCTTCATTCTGGCTCTGTTTCTGCTGCGTATGACGGTCTTGATGTCGCCCCAGCGGTAGCGGCCTTGGTGTGTGGCGATGCCGTAGCGGCGGGGCCAGTCGCGGATGGTGGATTCGGTGAGGCCGAGTTGGTCGGCGACCTGGGTGGTGGTGAGTAGGTCGTCGTCGTGGAGGTCGTGGCCTTGGTGGGATGGGAGTGCCCAGCCGGCGCCTGCTTGCCGGATCTCGTGGTCGATCTGGTCGGGATGTTGTTGGTCGCTGGGCTTTCGGAGTTCGAGCCAGAGGGTGTAGATGATGCGGAGCAGGGTTTGTTCGCGGGTTTCGCGGGGTTGGTAGCGCCAGACCTTCTGCTCGGTCACAGTGCGGCTCCGAGTGCGATGACGGCGAGGATTAGCGCCAGCAAGGTGACGACGGCCAGGGCGATGACTGGCCGGACAATCTGCTCGTAGCGGATGTATCCGTGGAGTCGATGCCAGCGGTCAGAGCAGTTGGGGCCGGGTTTCGCGGGGTTAACGCTGTCGCAGGTGGGGCAGCGTTGACGGCCGTGTGCGTCGGTGACTATGCGGCGGCCGAGCCCGGCTGTCTCCATGCGAATCCAGTCGGGTCGGTTCAACTCGATCGATTCGGGCTCGTCGCTGGTTTCGTCGGTCATGCTGCGTCGCTTCCGTCGATGACGGCCAGGAGTTGGTCGGGGGTGTCGTGGCCTGCGAAGTGGGCGATGCGGGTGAGGTGGTGTTCTCGTTCGGCGGCGAGCCAGTGGATTCGTTCGGCGTTGAGCCAGGCCTGGTAGAGCACGGCGTTGAGGTCTTCGATTTGTTGCTTGAGTTCTTCCATCTCTTGCCTCTCAATCTCTTTGTGTAGCAGGCCGAATGCGTCGCTCGTCCAATCGTGTCCGCATTCGTCGCATTCAACTTTTGGGCCGTCTTGGTAGAGGTAGGGGGCGCCGCATTCGATGCAGCCGAACATGAGTCGTGTTCTGGGTTTGGTTGGGCCGCCGAGCATTTTGCGTGCTTCGCGGTGGAGTTCGGCGAGTTTGAGGGCTGTGTGGATGCCGGTGCGTTGGATGGTGCGTGTGGTGGGTTGGTAGGTGTATCGGCCGTCGTGGGTGGGTTGGAGGCGTGATTCGCCGTTGCCGGTCCAGATGTATTCGTCTTGTTCGGGTGAGTCGAGGAGTTTGGGGAGGTTCGAGGCGATCATGGTTGCGCAGGCTTTGATTTCGGCTTTTCTGGTGCGGCCGCGCATGCGTTCGGTGGTGGGGCTGTCGCAGTTGAGTGCGGTGGCGACGCGGTCGGCTGCGATTTGGAGTTGGTCTGCGATGTCGCCCATGAGGGCGTCGATGCGGCTGTTGAAGGGGATGGGTGGGTCGGTGCTGGCGGTGACTTTGATGCCGGTGCTGCCGTGGGTGAGGTCGCCGATGGCGGAGTGGAGTTGTTGGTAGTCGTGGGGCAGTTCGTCGATGGCGCGGCGGACGTCGCTGGTGCAGCGGCGGCACAGGGTGTTGGGTTTTTCGGTGGTGGCTGGTTGGCGTTGTGGGAGTTGGGTTTTGGGGTTGATTTGGTCGGTGGGTGTGCTGGCGCGGCATTGTTTGTCTGCGAGGCAGAGGTGGGTGTGTGTGGGTGCTTCGGGGGTTTCGGTCATGACGCAGGTCATCCGACCTCCACTGCAGCGGCTTCCAGAAAGCGCGTCCGGAGATTTGGGTCTGCCGCCAGGCGTTCCGCTGCGATCGAATAACCAGGGTTCCAACCGTCGAGCATGGCGTTGACCACAATGACAGTTTCGAGTGTCGTTATAACGCCGTCTACGTACTTGATCAGGTGAGGATCCGATAGTTCACTGTTGGCCCGCGTAAGTAATTCACGCGCCGCGGATAGGTCCTCCAGAGCGCTCATCGGAGGTGGGCCATCTTGCCCTCGGCCTTGCCGTCGAGGTCTTCACCCAGGTACACGATGACCTTGGCGGGCGTGCGGAAACCGAACCATTGGCTGACGGCTTCTTCGCACTCGACGCGACTGGCGAACGGGCCTTCCGTGAGATCTTCTGCGGAACCGTCGCGGTGAGCTTTCCAATGCCAAAAGCCGGGCTCACTCTCTCGGATGATGATTTCGATTTCGACGCTCATGGTTTGGCCTTTCCGCCTTGGTTTTTGAGCCAGGTGGTGAGTTCTGCGACGAGGTGTTCTGCTGAGTCGTTGAGGCCGATGAAGGGTGTGCAGCGGCGTTCAACGACTTCGCCGTGGTATTCGGGGATGCCCATGGATTGGGCGCTGGTGACGAGTTGTTGGAGTGCGTATTCGGCGGCTTGCCGGGTGTCGAAGAGCATGATGTGGCCGCCCATGCTGGGGTGGGCGTGGACGAGTTGGCCGTTGGGCATTCGGATCGCGAATTGTGATGTGTATTCGCCGATTTCGGGCATTATTCGCCTCGTTCTTCGAGTCCGGCGATGGCTTTGTCGAAGAGGTCGAGGACTTGTTGTTTGTCGGTGGCGTGGTCGTTGTACGACATGATGCTGCGGCCGCCGTGCTCGTGGACGAGGCGCTCGAGGGCTGCTGTGGCGGTCTCCTGGGCGTCGCAGAGGTCGATGAAGCCGTCGAGTCCGTCGACGGTGTCTTTATGCTGGGCGGCGGCGCGGCTGATGGCGCCGACGGCGCAGACCGAACCTTCGTGGTCTTCGAATGTGTTTTGCGTCCAGCCTTTTTCGATTTCGTCGCGTGCGGCTGCGAGGACCTCGGATGCCTTCATTTCTTTCTCCTTTTTGTGGTGGTGGGGTACTGCTTGGGGTTCACCGCGTCTTGGTAGGCGGTGAAGTCGTAGCCCGGGGGTTCGGGGGCGTGGGTGTCGGTTGCGGTGAGCAGGGGCCAGCGTTGCGCCACGGCGTTGGTGAGGGAGATCGGCGCGGCCGTGTGCTCGGCGGCCCAGTGCTGGGATCCGAATTCGATGTCGAGGGTAGGGATGTCAGCACAGTCGATGGGCTCCTGTTCGAGTCCCGGAAAGGGCAGCATCCACGAGCCGAAGTCGATGCTCAGATCTTCAAGGCCGAGCAGCGTTGTGAGTGCGTCCGTCATGCTCTGCATTGCTTTTTGGAACGCGGCGATTGGTGGCGGCGGCGGCGGTGTGAAGTACTCGACATAGGAGAAGCTGGACACTTGGTCGACGAATTGCACCATCGGGTTCGGCGGCAGCTTCCAGGCCGGCTGCAGCAGCGTGAAGTCGGCCATGCTGTAGGTCGGCCCGGGCGGCGTCTCTGTTGGTTCGTACGGTGGCCGTCGGGGGCCGATGAGCGCGGATCCGTCGCAGACGATCGGCGATTGGTACCCGTCGCCGCGGGTGATGTGCCCGATGTGGTGGTTGTGGTCGTACATGGATGCGATGAGCGCGCTCAGTGGGCGTTCGTGCCATTGGCGGCCGCAGTGGGGGCATTTCTCGTCGGCGGCGAGCTGGTCGATCTGCGCGACGATGTCGGTCATGGTGTCCCTCCGCTCATACACGGCTCGTCAGGTGGTAGTTGCCGCAGCGGCAGCGATAGGCCCGCGTCGGCGCTTTCATCCGTTTGAAGGGTTGGCGCAGCGCGTAGTTGGCTCACAGGCATTCCCCGGCGTGGATGGTCCAGCAGGATCGGCACACGGCGTCAGTGCCGCCCGCCGCTTTGAGGCGGGCGTAGGTGACCGGCTGGGGCTCTTCGGCGCAGGGCTCAGTGCTGCAGTCGGCGTGCACCAGCTCTTCGTCGGTGTAGGTGACGAGATCGCCTGGGCCGAACCGTTCGTCGCAGGCTTCGCAGATGCCGGGGTACTTGGCCTCGAACGTGAAGCTCATTAATCTGGCCACCTTCCGACGTACAGCAGCGGTTCGTATGGTCGGCCGTCGTCGATTCGGGCGGGGAACAGTTCCCACACGTAGGTGTCGCCGTAATACGTTGTGACGGTGGTTTCCCGTGGGTCGCCGATGGGTAGTCCCCATGGTTCTACGGTTGCGCTTTGCACGCGGATCAGTACCTCGGTGGTCATGCTGTGACCTGCGACGTGTCCGGTTTCGGGCACAGATCTGAGGGCCAGACGACGAGGTCGAGTGCGCGATGGTGGCGTGGCCTCGGGGTGAACGGGACTGGGTCGCCGACGCGCAGCGCACCCATGTAGGCGTGGCCGGCGGCCAGCGCTGTCGTCGCGGTGTCACCGACGGCTGGAGCCCAGCAGGTAGCGACGGTCTGGACGTCGGCAGCAGTGACCGCCTCCCGGCCCGTGACCCACCGTTCGGTCACCCCGGGTAGGACGACGGTGATCGGGACGCCTGCGTGGTCCAGGGCGCCGTAGATGCCGTGCCAAAGTCCGCAGTGGTCTTGGGCGTTCGGGGTCTGGTCGCCGCCGATGGGCATGCCGGTCATGACGACGAGGTCGGGGCCGTTGGCCCATTTCCAGATTCGGGTTACGAGGTGGCGGATGCGGCGTGACCGGAACCTGTAGCTGGGGCTGTTCCCGGTGCCGAGCGTGATGGTGGTCGCGGTGGGCAAGGGTTGTTGGTCGTCGACGTCGACCATGCCGGTGCCGGTGATGTGAGGGTCGATTCCGACGATGCGCACTAGTCGAGCTCGATTCTGATTGTGGCGGAGGGGCCTTCGTCGATTTCGGCGATGCGTTTGCAGACGTGGAGGTTGACGACCAGCGAGTCGTCGTGCAGGACAACGCCTGTGAGCGCGTCGAGGCAGGCGCGGGCGAGTTTGTCGACGTCGGGCCGTTTCGACGCTTTGGGGGTGGTGCGTTTCGGTGCGGATTTCGGGCGGGTGAGCACGAAGTCGATGCACACCGACACCGCGGCGGTGTAGATCGGGCGGCCGGCCATTGCGGTCTGAGCGGCCAGGGCGACGCGATCGCGCCAGGGGCCGGTTTTCTTGTTGTCGGCGGTCATGATGACGCGGCCGGTGGATTTGTGGGCGAATGCGCGCATGCTGCCCTGCGGGGCGGGTTGGCCTGGGACGGTGAACACGATGCCGTTGTCGAGGAAGAGCGGTTCAGTGGTCATGTTGCGCGGGCCTTTCCGACGCGTCGTGCGATGAGTTTCTGGATTTCGGCGCGGGCTAGGGCGCGGCCGTGCGCGGACTGGGCGTCGTGGTCGATGTGGTCGCAGACGACGAGGTTGCGGTAGCCGTCGGTGTCGCAGAGGGTGCAGTTGGCGATCGCGGCGGGGTCGAGGTGCGCGAGCTCGTCGGCCTGGTCGTCGGGCTCGCTGGGCTCGTCGAGGTTGACGGTGCCGTCGGGGTTGAGGTGACTAGACATCGGCGGGCCACCAGACCGAGCCGTTGTCGTGCCCGATCTCCGGCTCGTGACCTGCCTGTCGAGTGCAGAAGAGCGGGCCATTTTCGGCGCCGCACCAGGTGTGCCACCCTTCCGGAATGCCGGTGATGTACACCTGCAGGTCGTCGCTGCCTACTGTCGCGGCGCTTTCGGCGCGCGCGGCTTCCGCTTCGGCCAGAGTCGCCCAGCAGCCGACCATGATCGCGGCGCCGCCACGAAACTGCCCGAGCCAGTATCCGCGTGGCGGGTGCAGCGGTTCCACGTCGCCTTCCTCGTGCTGGGAGCAGGTCAGGAAGTGGCCAATTCCTTTGCTGCACTCCGGGCATGGTTGCGGTGACGCGCTCATCGCCCACCGTCCATGCAGTCGAGGATGTATTGCGCCAAGACGGGCTCGCCGTCATCGACGTAGTCAGTAATGGCGTTTTGGCAGGCCGCACGAGCCGCGCAGATCTGTGCCCGTAGTCGTTCGTTGTCTGCGTGGGCTGCCACCAGAGCGGCGAGCAGCTCGGGGACCAACGTGCGTGCGGCAGCGATGAATACGGCGTCGGCCTGTCGGACTCCCCCGTTGTCGTAGTCGACGGGAATGCCTACACCAGTGACATATTCACCGCCGCCGATCACCTCCCATGGCCCGTCGGTGATGCCTTCGAGTGCGGTGGTCGCGCGGTCGATCAGGTCGTCATCAGGCATGAGCTTGCCCGTTCGTCGCCGTGAACTCGTCGCGGGCCTGGCGCAGCGCCGACTCTAGGCCGCCCAGGACGGCGCGCTGCTCATCGCTCGTCTCGTGGTGATACTGGAGCGCTTCGACCATGCGGCCAGCCATCTCCATGCCGTCGCCGAATCCCTTGCGCCACATGTCGCCCAGATCGCGGGTCAGGTCGCGCTGCAGGCTGTCGAACAAACCCGGGTAGTCCGCGCGGAGCTGGGCGACCTTCTCGGCACTGAGTGCGGTTGAGTCAGGCATCGCGGACCGCCTTCCCGAGCCCAGCCGTCAACGCCTTGATGCGCGCCGGGTCCTCCACGATGGCGGCCTGGGCGCGGCGTGCACGGATCGCGGCGAGCTCGTCCGCGTCGGCGGCTTTCGACTCGCACAGCGCCTCGTAGGACGGCGTCGGGCCCTGCCGTGCCGCACGGTCGGCGCGCACCGCGCGAGCCGCGTCAGCGATGTCCTTCGGCAGCGGCCGATACCCCGAACCGTGATCGGTGTACACCTTCGTGACACCGGCCATCAGGTCCGCCAATTCGAGCCCGTACAAGGCGAATTGCTCGGCCCAGGCGAGGCAGGTTTCCTCGCTCGGCTCGGCCAGATACGGGTCGTAGGCGGCGCACTTTCCGTACACCAGCGCAGCCATTTGGGGGTAGTTCGGGGTGGTCATCGTGCCTCCAGGGCGGTCTGTTCGGGCGGGTTGGCGAAGCGGTTCGCGAGGTCGAGGGCGGCGTTGACTTTGCGTTTCGACGGTGGCGGTTTCCCGCTTCCGTTGGGACGCAACGACTTCGCGGCGTCGGCCAGGAGGTGCGGCAGCAGACCGGGGCCGCCTTCGTCGCGCTGGTCCCAGAGGCGCAGGGTTTCGCGGATCAGGTCGCGGTCGATGTTCTCGATGAGCATGGCGGCGACCTGGCGGCGGAGGCCGGTCATGACCTTGTCGGGGTAGCGGCCGTGGGCGATGACGGCGTCGACGAGTTCGGCGGCTTCGGTGGCTGCTACGCCGATAGCGCCGGGGTCTGGTGGGGGCGGTTCGGGGGTGGGGTCTGGGGCGCCGCGGGTCATCTCGCTGAACGTGCGACTGCGCGGTGGGCGCGCGCCCGCTTTAGCGGGGATAGCGTTAGCGATAGGGATAGCGTTAGTAGGGGCACCGTTGGAGGCACCGTTGTCGCTGGGGTTGGGGTTAACCGTTTCGTAAGGGTTAGACGTACCGTTAGCGGTGGGGTTAGAGCTGGGGTTGAAGGCACCGTTAGAGCCACCCTTGAAGGGCTCCAAAGTCGCCGGATCAATCGCCTTCTGAGTGAGCATGTTCCGCACCTGATCCCGCGCCCAGGACGTCGACGTCGGCTCGGCGGCCCGCAGTTTCAGCACCTCGTGCACGATCACGCCGCGCAGCGTCCGCGATGCCACGTTGCCGCGCGCGTTGGCCACCGACACCGCCATGTTGGGGGTGCGCCACAGCCCGTCGTGCTTGATCCAGGACCGCAGAAGGCACTCGTCGGTATCCGCGTCGATGATGAGAAACAGTCGCTCAGAGAGGATCTGGGCGGCCGCTTCGATCCGGTCGACAGTCCAGTCTCCGGCGCGCTGGGTGAGTTTCTTGGCGCTCCACTGGTGGGCGCCGCAGAGTGTGCGGCCCTCGCTGGTGTAGAGCGTGAAGTAGAGCATCTGGGCGTCGACGGGGAGGTCGAGGAAGTCGTCGTCGCCCCAGATGTCGAGGTGGATGCGGGCGTGGTCACGCGCCACTGGGCGCCTCCTGTCGTGTTGGTGTGCCGCAGTATTCGGGCGGGCTGCAGCTGTAGCCCTGGCCGTCGAATCGGAGGCGCACGGGTGGTTCGCGGTAGTGGCCACATCTGTCGCAGATCGGTAGGAGGCGGCTGGTCATCTCGGCGAACATCAGACCGCCTCCCATGGGAACAAATCCAACTGCTCGGAGGTCATTCGACTGTCGCAACCGTGACGGCACCGGCCTGCTCGAACGCCAGCGGGAACCCGCCTATCCCGTCGAACAGAGACACCACCGTCAGGTCGGGCCGGTGTTCGGCAGTCGCGGCCGTCACATCGCCTCCGCATCGAACAGGGCCTCAGCCTCAACGGGTTTCTCATCATCGACGGTGGCCAGATTCATCACGGCTTGCTGGTAGTACGACGGCTTAAGCTCTGCGCCAATGCCGTAGCGGCCCATCTTCGCCGGAATGAAAACCTCCGACCCCACACCCATGAAAGGCGTCAGAACCCGCTCATTGGGCATCGTCCGCAAATCTACGAAGCGTTCGATAACGTCCAATTGCAAAGGGTGAACATGCTTTTCAGCGTCTTCATCATCAGGGTCTGGCTGAAACGGAAGCGTCCGCGTCATGCGGATGTCATCCCAGATCGAGGAGGCGTAGCGGCGCCAGATCCAATGCGAGTAGCGGTTGAGTTTCTGGTCGCCGGTCCAGCCCCGCCACTTCAGAAGATCAGCCGGAATTTTCTCCTCGCCCGCGTACTCGCCGGTCAACCCGGCTGGGTGCTGAATCGGGCAGGCATGTTCGCCGCGCTTGCGGAAAATCAGCAGCTCATCAGGGAGCGCGAAATTCACTTTGCCGGCGTCCTCGGTGACCTGCCGATGCGCCAGGTTCTTCGCCATCGTCCGGTTCCGCACCCACAAGGGTTCTTTCCAAATGACATGCCGCCCAATGAAATCCCAGCGGCGTGCTTGGTGTGCGCGGACCACGTCGCCCGGGAAGTCGGTGAAGCTGTCCACGCCGGTATTGCCGGACGGAACAAGGGACGCGTGCACGGCGATGCACCGTCCGGGGATCAGCAGCCGATGCAACTCCTGCACGAAATAGTCGTACTGGTCGAAGAACTCTTGATAGTTGCGGGCGTTCGACAAGTCGCGGTCATCTGAGCTGTAGTGGTACAACCCGCCGAACGGTGGACTGTAGATCGCGGCATGGATCGACTCGTCAGGCAGCCCGCCCATCATTTCCAGCGAGTCGCCGTTGTAGATGCTCCACCGGTCGGTGATCTGTTGGTTCAGGAAGCCCACGGCGGCAACTCCATTTCCTTGTCGTAGACGATGGTTTCGACGCGCATCGCGTTGTTCATGTGCTCGATCAGTGAGGCGAACATCTGGTCTGCGGCAACGGCTTTGCGTTGCAGGTTCGTCAGGACACGCTTCCCGCCGGGGGTAGTGATGAAATCCACTTCCACTGGGCGGGTTTGGCCGAACCGCCACATACGCCGCACCGACTGGTACATCTGCTCGTAGCTGTGGCTCGGGAAGTACGTCATCCGGTGTGCGTGCTGCCAGTTCAGGCCCAGCGATGCGAGTTTCGGCTTGGTGACCAGGAATTGGATCTGGCCACGCGAGAACGCTTCCAGTTTCTCTTCTTTCACGGCCGGATCATCCGATCCGGACAGTTCGACCGCTCCCGGGATGAGACGGGCGAGCAGCGCGGACTCATCGTTGAGGTGGCACCACGCAACCCCGGTATCCGCGTCGGCCAGCGCCGCAGCGGCAGCCTCGCACCGCTCCGTCAGGGTGCGGCGTGCTTCTTCCCGTTCCTCACCCAGCCCGTGCGCGGGAACGTCGAACAGGTGACCATCGGCGGGCCTGTTCGGCTCCACCACATGCGTGCGTTCAACCAGCGTCGGCAGCACGTGCCGCTCATCGGAAAATCCGTAGTCGGACGGCTTGCGGATCGCCCGCGCCCAGGATGCGACCCACCGCCAGAACGGAACCTCAGCAGGCCCCTTCAAACGCCACTCGCCGGGGCGCTCCATGCCGATCCGGTCGGACAGCTCCCAGCGCCTCGCGCGGCCACCACGCGAGGACTGCTTGCGGTCCTTGTTGATGAAAAACCGGCCCAGCATGTCCATGTACCCCAGCCCGCCGAGAGCTTCCGACGATGTGCCCAGTTCGGTGTAGTCGTTCGGCGCGGCGGTCGCGGTGCACAGCAGCCGGTACTGGATCTGCCGCATAAACTCCGTCACTGCGGCCCTGGTGGCTCCGTCAAAGCCCTTAAGGATCGATGATTCGTCGCAGACGACGCCGGCGAAGTCGTGCGGGTCGAACTTGGCGAGTTGCTCGTAGTTCGTGACCGTGATCGGTGCCGGGATCTTCCCACTGCGCGACAGTGCGGCGTCGTGCCCGAATTTAGTTGCCTCCGTGGCGATCTGGAACCCCACTGCAAGCGGAGTTAGGAACAGCACCGGTTTCCCGGTGCGGTTGTGGATCTGGTCGGCCCACGCCAAAGCCATCGGCGACTTCCCCAACCCGCAGTCGGCGAACAGTCCGCCGCGGCCTTGCCGGACTGCCCATTCCACCAGTAGCCGCTGAAAGTCGAACAGGTGCGCTGGCAGGTTGGTCGGCTCGAACCCGCCGGAGTCGGCGAGCTGGGCCTTGTTGGCGAGGAAGTCTTGGTAGGACTCCCGGTTCATCCGGCCGAACGCCAGCGTGTTGGCCGTGCTCACAGCCCGGCCTTGTCGATGATCTGGGCGGTCGGGCACGGGTAGGGCCTCCTCGTTAATCGGCTGGCTGACTATTTGGCTCACGGCGCCGCCTCTCCATTTGCTAGTTCCAGCAACACATCTGCATGACAAGGGACGTGATTGCCATGCTCGTCGACGAGTGGGCACCAGCACGCTAAGTCGTGGCCGCGCAGCTCGGCGACTACGTCCTCGCGGGAAAACTGGCTGCCGCAGTTGGTTTGAACCATCTGCCGATAAATGTCCACGACGTGCTGGGCGTCCATCTTCGGCACCGGGTCCGGCCGAAATGGACTGCTGAGGCCTGGCCCCATCCAGTAGGCGTCGGGAGCGCCGACCCGGAACGGATTGCCCCACTTGGTTGGCCGGGCGACGACGATCGCGCCCTCAGGCTTGCGGTAGCCCTTGGTGCGGCGCAACTGGATTCGCTCAGGCACGGCGGTCCTCCAAGTACGACTCGGCGACGACCCGTAGGTGTCGGTTGTTCAGGCAGCGCGCGAAGCCCTCGTCGATCTCGTCGTGTGTGGCCTCATGCACATCGGCGATCTCCGAGATGGTCGGGTAGGCGCGGACCATGCGGAACCGGAACGAGCGCGGGAACTCGGCCACCGAAAGCGGCTGCACGGCAGGCAGGTCGAGGTTCTGAATGTCAGGCATCAGACGCCTCGCCCATCACGCGCACGATGTGGCCGTGCCGCCGCTCGTGCATCTCGACGGCCTGGTCGAGTAGTCGATCTGTCAGGGTGAATGTGCGGGTGCAGTCCTGGCAGCGGGCGGTGATCGCCGGGCCTGCTGGCTTCGGTTCGGGCGGTGTGACATTCGCCGGAATCGTTTTCGCAGGAATGTCACTCGGTGGTTCCACAGCTGGTGTGGGTGCATCCACAGGGGGTGTGTGTTCCGCTTGATCTGATTCATTCACCACGGGCTCGGCGGGCAGGCCGCGGCGCTTCTCGGGATATTGGTCCCACGTTCGGCCGTCGAGCTCACGGCCCGCAGCCTTCTTGCCGACGCGCCGCATCGCGGTCCAGCCGGGGTGGCCCGCGCGGAACGGATTGAACGGATTGTCGGGGGTGAGCGCGGTTCCGCCGCCGAGGTGCATGACGCAGCGCTTCGGGTTCTTGTGGTCTGGTGGGATGTTGAGGAGCCGGTACGGCTCGTCGATGCCAAACTCCGGCTCTGCGGGGCGGATGGTGACGTCTTCGATCCACTCGCCGTTCTGCTTATGCAGGAACGCGACACCGGCCGCCTGGCACTGGTCGCGGATGTCGCGGACCCACTGCGGATGCATTGGCCTTGCGCCGTGGCCGGATTCGCCGCCAGTGATCACCCAGTCGATGCCGGTCAGGTCGACGTCACGGTACGGTCCGAGTAGGGGTTCAGCCGAGATGAACCGCACCGATGCGGGGGTCAGTTTCAATGCGGCGCTGCGGATCTCAAACCACCGATGGTCTTCGGCCGAGACGCCGAGCCAGACGTTCGGTAGAAACCCGTGCTTCTGCCCGTGGTCTGGCCAGAGCTGCTCTCGGGACGGCTTCTGCGCCATGACGATCGAACCGAAATCGGAGACAGCCGACCAGAACCCGTCGCTGCTGAGAAGTGACCGCATCCGTGCGTGCCGCTTGGTGAGCACCTGAAAGGTATGCGCGGCGCAGCTTTGCATCACAGCGAAGACGTGCGCGATGTACTCGTCGGGCACCTGGTCGTGAAACAGATCGGACATCGAATTAACGAAGATGCGCCGCGGCCGCCGCCAACGCATCGGCTGGTCAAGTCGCTCAGGTCGAAGCGTGACAGCGAACCCGTTCGGATAGGCCGGGGTCCCGTCGAACCGATGCGCGATCGACTCGGCGTAGCACTGAGTGCAACCGTCAGAAACCTTGTCGCACCCAGTAAGTGGATTCCAAGAGGCCTCAGTCCACTCGATGGCAGTGTGGTCACCCACCGGCCATCACCTCCCTCTGTATCGCGTACGCCGCGCGGACACCGCGGTCACGCTCTTCGATCTGGGCTTGGGTCAACGGGTCGCCATCAAGGCGCAGGAAGCCGCCGAACGCGACACGGCAGTCGCCGCACACGTCACCCCACAAACCGACCGGGGCCGGGCAGCCGGGAATCACACAGTCAGGGAAGGTGAGCTGATCCATTCAGGCCACCCCCAGCGACTCGGCAACGACGCCGACGAGATCCCTTGCAGCGGGCGGGGTGACGGCGTTGCCGGCCTGGCGGACCTGCTCGCGTCGGTTGCCGAGGATGGTGTAGTCGGCCGGGAAGTCCATCGCGGCGGAGATCTCGCGCGGCTCGAGCATCCGGAACAGAACATCGTTGATGTCGACAGTCGGGGCCGCAGCATCAAGGAGCGACTGATGCCCCTCGGTCGTGATCGTGCGCGCGTATTCCGTGACCGGGGTGGTCATCTGGGCGGGGTTGCCACGCGGCGTGTTGTTCCGCATCAGCAGCGCATGCCGCTCGGTCGTGGTCACCGTGGCGAGCGCGTCCTCGGTAGGCCGGGTGCCGAGACCCTTGCCGTAGAACGCCGTCACCAGGCCGTGGTGATTACCGTTCGCGACGACCGTGCACAGCGGATCGGAGACCGGGCGGTGCTTCGATCCGCCGCCGCGCAGTTCCGCGATGAACGCCGGGGGCATCTCGACGAGTCCGTGGTTAGCGCCCTCGGCGACGACGGTCGTCAGCGGCTCACGGAACGGGTCGAGATCCCTGACTCGGTCGCGGAACTGGGTCAGGAATGCGACGCCGTCGTTCTCCCTCGTGGTACGCGTCGGCGCGGGCTCGTCGGTGCTAGTCGCGTCGGTGCGCCACGTGCCGCCCGTGGGGACTAGCAGCCCTGTCTCGTTGCGCGTCGTCATAGTGCGCGCCGGATGCCCTACTGGTGCGGCCTGCTTGCCGTTACGTCCCTCGACGGGCACGAGCGGCGCCCAGTACTTCTCGATCCCGGCCTGGATGCGGGCCATCGTCTTGGCGGCCAGCGGCTTCGCGCGATCGCCGATCCGGGTGCCGAGCAGCGCCCAGTCGATGATGTCGGCGGCCGGACGATACAGCGGTTCCACGACGACCGTCGGGTGGCGATCGCACACGTACACGTACTGGGCGCGATAGCGGCCCCACTGCTTCTCTAGCCGCTTGAACACCTGCCGCGCACGCGTTGCCCCGCACTCCGGGCAGACAGCCGCAGGGGCGGTGATGCGGGCGAAGTCGGGGCGCTGGTTTCCCTTGCGCCAGAACACCACATACAGCCGATCCCGGGATTGCGGTGCGCCCGGTCCGAACACCTGGGCGTGCATGCTGTTGAGGAACACGATGTGGTGGTCGTAGCCCAACGAATCCATAGCCATCAGCCAGGCGCGGAACGGTTCCCAGTGCCAGGCGTCGACGACGTTCTCCACGATGACCGCCTCGTAGCGGTGCGCCTCGGTGAAGCGCGGTACGTCCCACATCGTGGCGCGTGAGCGCTCGGCCGCGGCGTCGGGCAGCACCTCACCGAACAGATCGGGTTGCGCGTCGGCGCGCTTCTTACCCTTGGCGACACTGTGATTCGTGCACTCCGGTGACGCCCACAGGATGTCGGTGCGCGGGAAGTAGCGCGGATTCACCTGCGACAGGTCAGCGCACAGATGATCAGCTGTCGGGTGATTGGCGCCGTGCGTCTCGACTGCCAATTCCCAGTGATTGCTTGCAATCCTGATCTGGACGCCAGGCACAGCTACGGCACCAGTAGAGGAACCGCCTGCTCCACAAAAGAGGTCTGTCATAGTCAGCACGTGGACACCCCCACGTGCCTGAGATCAGCAGCGAGAGAGGAGGAACTGGAGCAACTCGCGAGTGTTCTTGCTGCTGTTGCAGCCGAGGCACGCCCCGGTGAAGTTCTCCCATGAGTTGCCACCACCGGCACTGACGGGTCGAATGTGGTCGACCGTCCCACCGAGGCCACCGCAGTACGCGCAGGGATCGCGCTGGATGATTGCGACGTATGCGACGTCCTCGGAGCCGAGGGGCTCAAGCGCGCGCCGCGCATGGCGACGAGCGGCCTCTTTGTGCTTGTTGCGAGCGCGGTACCGTTTCTCGTTCGCCAGCACCGCTTCTCGATTGGTCGACCGGTACTCGGCAAAGTATTCCGGCCTTTGCAGCGGGTGGAGACGCCGGTACTCGCGAAGGTGATCAGCGTTCTCCGCGCGCCACTTCCGGCTGTAGTCGGAACGGTCACGTCCGGACGTCCGCTTAACGAGGCAGCGCTTGCACTCGTTGCGCTTGCCGTCCCGCGAGTCGGCGCGGTTGGGGTAGTCGACCAGGTCCTTGACCTCGTCACACATCCGGCACCGCTTGGTGGGCATGTCCAGATAATCGCACGCGGCACCGACACACCGGGCACTTCCACGGCGCCGGTGGAGCTACCACCGGCGCCGCAGAACAGATCAGTGAGAGTCAGCACTAGTCGGCGACTCGACGGATCTCATCGGCCAGCTCACGCTTGCCCCGAATCACATAGGTGCCCGGGCCCATTGCGTTCGCGCCGTGCTCATCGGTGTGAATCAGCTCTGCGCTCTGACCCTCGGGCACGGTGACGACGGCGAGCACCAGGTCGTCGCGGGACGTGGTGACGCGTCCCCACTGCACGCCGGGGGAATCAAATCCGCGGTGCAGCCAGTGCGTGTTGCCCGTCGCCTCACCTGTGACGACCTGAACACCCTTGGCGGGCACCGAATCGAACGCAACCCTGCTCACCGGGTAGTCGTCGAGGTCGGCGGGAACGATGATGAGGTCGCCCTGCGCCTGCACACCCGTCAGCACCGGCACCTCGGCATCGGCGATCAGATGGTCGGGGATGGTGACGCCGATCTTGTCGAGCGCCTGTCCGAATGTTGTTGCCATTTCTCCTGTTTCCTATCTCTTAGGTCCGGCGCTCAAGTTGCCGGTACACACTGGGGTTCAGCCCGTACTGCCAGCCAGCGGCAGCCTCAGCGGACTTAATCGACGCCGGAACCGTCTCCCCGTACTGGCGCAGCACACCGCTGCGATCGGGGGAACCATTCGTCATCAGCAGCAGGTTGACGGCCTGGCCGTACGGGTTGACGTTGTCGGGCAGCCGGTACAGCTTCAACTCGTGCGGCGAGTTCGCCGGATCCGGGCACACATCGATCGGCGCCGCGTCGAGATGAGCGAGGACACGGTCCCAGCCGATCGCTTCGCACGCGCTACGGCGAACCTCGGAATTAGGTTCTGCCAAAGCCTTTTCGACTGTGGGGTTCTCAATAACCCACGAGGGGACGGCGGTTCCGTGCCAGTAGTGCAATCCCCACCCGTCAGCCCACGCGACTGCCGGCCCTGTTTCGCAGTGCAGCCGGTATTGGCCAGCACCGGCTGACTCGACGTGCTGGACAGTGGGGAGGTCGCACACCATGACGAAGTCGCGGTTGGGCCACCACCAGCCAGCGGATTGGGCGTCTTCGTAGGCTTTGGATCGTTGCCAGGTGTCGCCGTCAAGTTGGAGTTCGACGACGTCGCGGAAGTAGGCGATGAAGGCGGGCCAGTAGCACCACATGCGTCCGCCGAATCGGTTGTGCCAGAACAGTTTGCTCGAGGAGCGGACCGCCGAGCCGACCGCCGAGCCGACCGCCGAGTCGACCGCCGAGTAGACCGCCGAGCCGACCGCCGAGTCGACCGCCGAGCCGACCGCCGAGCCGACCGCCGAGTCGACCGCCGAGTCGACCGCCGAGCCGACCGCCGAGCCGACCGCCGAGACGACCGCCGAGTCGACCGCCGAGCCGGGTTCACCCTTTCGGATCAGCTCGAGGGCTGACGCCGCGAGCGGCGCCGCGAAGGCCCCCACGATCGGCGAAGGCACCCGAATAACCCTGTTGGGCCATGGAATGCCCGCGAATTCGTAGCACTTGCGTGCACCGGCCTCCCACACTGCCCACTCCTCTTCGGTGAGGGGTTGTGTGCGCCAGCCGTGTTGGATCCACTCTTGGGCCAAGCTGGCCATGCGGTCGCGTTGCGCGCCGGTCAGTGACGTGAGTTTCTGCTGCTTCTGCACGGCTCTAGGCCTTTGCGCTGCTGAATTCAGGGTTGGCAGGGGCGTCTTCGTCGTCACCGTGGGGCTCGGGATACCCGTCGCCCCAGGGTGCGCCGGTCTCGTCCATCAGCGGCGGCTGGTTCTCCGCAGCCTCCGCTTTGGCCTGGGCCTCGGCTTCGTCGGCTTCTTTCTTCTCCCGTTTCTTCCGTGCGGCGTCGGACTCGTAGTCGGGTGGGAGGTCTTCGTCGACGCGGGCAACGGACAAGATCTCCAACTCGGAGCGGTACCGCACCTCGCCGTCGGTGCGGCGCTTGTGGGCCTGGCCGACGCACTCGACCTTCACCTTGTAGACGACGACGTCACCGTCCCTGGGCGGGTTCGGCAGCGCGCGCGGCGTAGTGCCGAACGCGAGGTAGCGGTCGATGGAGAGCCCGGTATCGGGGTCGACCTCGATATCGTCGAGGGCGTTGGCGGTGGGCAGATCCTTGGGCTTGTCTTTGATCTCGGCCATGATGAGTTCCTTTCGAGTTTGGGTTGGGCGGGTTCAGATCTGGGGGTTAAGCTGTCGGCGGCGTTCGCTGCTGTCGCGAACGATGTGGGTGTCGTCGTCGTCGTCATCGAACTGGACTTCGACCCACCCGATCGACGTTGAGCCGTCGCTGTAGCGTTGCTCGTCAAGCCATGCGACGAGCTCGGCCCGCCGCGCATCGCCTGCGGTCGACGCGTCCCAGCCCTCCTTCGACCCGTCCGGTGCGACGAGGAACGACCGGTACCCGTTCGTCACCTCCGGCGTGATCTCGGTGACGCACGCGCCCAGCCCGACGGCCTTCGCGTGCGCAGCCTCAATCAGCTCGTCCTTCCACGACGTAACGACGATCGCGTGGTGCCGCATGTATCCCACCGGTCAGGCCTCGTCCTTGGTGAGGGGTTTCTCCATCTCGGCGATGCACGCGTCGGCCTCCTCGGCAGTCAACTGGTTGAGCGCGGTGACCTCGTGATTCACCATCTGCTCGCACCACGCCAACTGCGAAGCGAGGTCGGTGATCTTGTCCCGCTTGAACAGGGCCACCAGCTTCCGCTCCTGCTGCTGCGAGACCATCAGCACCCCAGGGTCTTCTGCTGGCGGATCCTGGACATTGATCGTCTCGCGCTCCGGTCCAGTACCGGGCTGATCCTGGTCCTCACTCAGCATCTCGCCGTCGACGACATCGGGCGAATCAATTGCGCCAGGCGAGATGTCGAGACGAACCGACCCGTCGTTATCCATTGCGCGAGCGATGTCGGTCGACTTCGGCATCAGCATCATCAGGCGCAGCAGCATCGTCTTCTTGCCCATGGATTCGAAGTGATCCGCCCACGGGCCGACGACGCGGCCGTCCTTCTTGGCCATGGCGAACCGGTCCCGATGCGCCTCCATCTCCGTCAGCGTCATCGGATCGGCCATCGCCGTACCGCCGTTCGCGAGACGGCCGACCGCGTAGAACAGGCGCGGAGCGCCCGGTGTGTCATGGCCCGCTTCGAAGTAGGGGGTGTGCTCGAAGTCGTCCTTCTCGAGCCCGTACCGCAGACGGAAGTCGTCGTTCTCATAGACGATCCGCGTGTGCAGCGAGCCGATCCGATCCGATCGCTGGCCCAGTTCGACGTACCCCTTGTATCCGATGATTAACTGCGCCTTCTGGGTTCGGCTTCTGTTGTCCCAGAACGGCAGGATCCAGGCGTGTCCAAGAGCGCCAACACCAGGCCGTAATCCGAGCTGGGCACAGGTCATCGCCGAGCCGAGAATCGAGAGCGCGCCGGCCTCGGTCCTCGCGCACTCCGCCAGCTTCGGGGTTTGCCGCATGCACGTCATGACGTCGCGGATCAGTTGGACCGCTTCAAGGCCGCGGGGCATCGCCCGCTGAAACTGGTCCTGCATCTTCGCCAGTTGGTGCTGGAATGTTTCCGTTCCGCCGGACTGTTGGCGGTCGACGGACTGCTGTGCGCGGTGGGCTAGGTCGCGGGCCATTAGTTCTCCTTCGGGAAGTAGATGGATGTGGCCTGATACGCCCGATACAGTTCGGGCTCTTCGGATTTGAGACGATCACGGTCGATGACTTCGACCTTCTTCAACCAGGTGGCGTCGTCCTGCTCGTCGCGGAACGCTTTCTCCCGGAACTGGCCGCGCTTGAGGGCGACGAGTTTGCGGCCGTTCTCGTCGACCAGGACGTCCGCGCCGTGCAGCATCTCTGTCAGCTGGTTGACCGCCGTGGCCTTGTCCGCCTTGGCGGCCTTCTCGTTCGCCAGCGCGATGCGGTACGCGGCGGCGGCGTCCTCGACAGCGGCCACGTCGGCGGCGAGCTGCTCTGCGTCGTAGCGGCGCGGCCACCGCGCGGCGATCGCGTTGGCTGTCGCGTCGGAGCCGTCGATCGGCGGACCCACATCAGGGATCACATAGGTGTCCCAGAAGTACTGCTCGGCGGCGTTGATGATGTCGATCAGGTGGTCGTCGCGCGGGATGTACTCCCAGCGCAGCCGGTTCCCGCCGATCAACCCCGCGACGTAGGCGCCGTCAGCGCCAGTGACGGCCATGCCGTGCTGCACCTGCAGTTCGGCGTGGTCCGGGATCTGGTCGTCCCAATCGTGGGCCAGCCACGCGGAAGCGTTCTTGATCTCCACCAACGCGTTCAGGCTCTCGATAACGCCGTCCGGGCTGTACAGCTGCCACGGCCGCTGAATGCTGCGCAGCGTCTCGCACGGCGTCACCGTGACACCCAGCCGCCGCGCGAGCTCCAAACGGATCACCGGCTCGAGCAGGGTGCCCCACATCATCGCCTCGGTCTCACGGTCCGGGCGGGCCCGTCCGGTCTTCTCGACCCACACCGACCACGGAGATCCGTACTTGCCGAGGCCGAGCACCGCGGAGCAGTCGGACGATCCGATGCCTTTGCGGCGCAGCGCCAACCACTCCTCGCGATCGCGGTAGTCGCCAGCCAGATCGGCGTGCGCGGCCCAGAACGGTTCGGTCACAGTTCCTCCGCCCAGGGTCGTTGCGGTTCGTGCGCCCATACGGGAGCGAGGTCGCGCGCGGTGCGTTCCTCTTGGCGCTCGTTCGCGTGGATCGCGGAGACGCGGTCGGCGTAGACGCGGCAGACAGCCAAGCGGGTCATCATCTCGTCGAGGTCCATCAGCTCGCCTCCTTGAGTAGCGCGAGGCCCGCCGACGCGTTGGTTCCGAACTCGGCGGCCCAACCGGCATTGCGGACCCCAGCGGCGAGATAACTGGCGGCGCGCTTGACGCGCACCGCTGCTCTCTCGGTGGCGGGCAGCTCGGAGAGCAGTTCGCGGAGCGTCGTGCACGCGGCCGTGAACGCAATTCCCGCTGCCGTAATGGACTGCTGGCCAGCCGCGATGTCGGCGAGCGCGTTGTCAATACGGGTGTCGTTCATCAGGACTCACCACATCCCGCGTCGCCCCACTCCTGCCACGGCACAAACCGATCACCGGCGATCCAGCCAGGACCCGGGCACCAGAACCCCCACGTGCGAACACGGCGACCGGTGACAATCAGCGTCCAGCAGGACGCCTCGGACTCGTATGCGCGATCAGGTAGCAGCTCTACGCGGTGCCGCCATTCGGCGGGGCGGAACGCGATCGACCCTGCGCCGCGACGCTTCCGCCCCTGCGCCGTCACCTCGTCATACCGGCCGCGCAGGATCAGGCTGACGAACCACCACGGGTGGTCATGCAGCGCCCGGTCGTCATCGCTGCGGAGGAACTTGTGCAGGTAGATGTTGAACACCGGATTGCGGGGAATCACGTACCAGCGCAACAGGTATGGCGTGCCGTCGCCGATGACCTGGTGCGGTTCGAATCGCAGCCACTTCACCAGCCACCGCTGATTCTGGGTCGTCGTCGCGCTCATGCCGACACCGCCTCGTGTGCCCGAGCGACCGGAAGCTGCCGCACCCACGCGAACATCTGGTCCACGGTCTGATCGGTGGGGATCGCGGCGAGCGCGAACACGAGGAGTCGCTGCAGCTCGTCGGCGGGCATGCTGGTGAGTACTTCCCAGACGATGGCGGGGTCCTCGTCCTGGACCTGGTTCGCGAGATCGGCGATCACCTTGGCGCGCTTCTCGTGGTCGCGGTCGGTCAAGCCGTCGATGAGCTCGTACTGATTTGTCATGGGGCAGTTGTCGACGCCGCCGGGGGTGATCGAATGCCGCTGGTATCGGCTAGACCTCAACGACACCATTCGGCCGCAGCGCGGGCAGTGTCCGATCGCTGAGGCGGTCACCGGACCACTCCGCTCATGACGGCGTCGTACTGGTCGCGGACCCACTGCACGTCGCCCATCGCGGTGTGCCGCCGATACTTCCCGGGGTCGACGCCTACTGCCATCGACAGGGTGTTGGAGTGCCACGGCGGCGGGAGCAACGTGCCCCGGCCCGCCAGGTAGCCGACGATCAGGTTCTCGACGTCGACCAGGTGGTAGTGCCACGGTTCCTCGATGCCCAACGGGGCGAGGAGTTGGTGACGAATCCGGTTGGTGTCGAAGTCCGGTACCGCTCCTACCAGGGTCGGCTGTCCACTGAGGAACGATGCGATCGTCCGGGCCGCTGACGCCTTGCAGAACGCTCCGGTCTCATCGAATCGTGCCGAGTAGTCGGCCAGGAAATCCTCGCGCAGCGTGTCCAACCAGACACCGGGGTCGTGGTGGATGAACAGGTGCATCTCCGACTCGGTGGTCTCGCCGTTGATGTCGTCCTCGAAGCGGCGGATCGCGGCGAATTCCCATATGGGCGAGGCGATATCGAGACCCAACGTCTCCGTGTCGACGAACACGATGTCGCCCATCAGATCGACACCGACCCGTACTCGGCGACGAACCTGTCCCACAACGCCATGTGACGTTGGCAGTACGTGTTGATCGAGATGCGGATGATCCGGCCCGCGTCCTCGTAACTGAATCCGTCTTCTGCGATGCCGTCACCGACTCCGAAGATGCCTGCGTAGGTGGGGTAGTCGTCCAGCGTGAGACACACCGCGTCGTGGTACAGCGCAGCGTAATCAGTCGCAGGGTCCGCGTTGGCCGGCGCGGAAGTGATGATCCCGGGGCCGATCATTCCGAGGGCGATTGCGACCGGCCACACGAACCACTGGCGTCGGGTGCGATGCTCGAGCACCACCCACAGCAGCCAGGCCGCGGCGGCGATGATGATCGCGATGAGCGCTTCGTCCCAGCGGTCGAGAAGCACGAAAGTGATTGCGGCGGCGAGGAAGAACAGGGCGACGGTGGCGGTGATCCTACGGAGCGTCATGCCGACACCGCCTGCTCCACGATGGAGGAAGGGGCCGGTTCTTCCTGCGCCAGAACATCTTCCACCGCAGCGATGAAATATCGCCATTGTTCTGCGGTTAGTAGCACGGTGACGTCACCGACGAATGCCGCAACGTGGTTTTCCAAGCGCGTAACGCGAACGCGGGCATCCCGCATCGACATGGATACGCTGATGTGGCTCCCCAGCGTGTCGGCGGGCATCGACCCACGGAACTCGTGTCGGGTATCCTGCGGATCAGGCATCATGATTCCTTTCGGTTTGGTGTCTCAGCCCCGCCAGGCGCACACCTGGGCGGGGCATCTGCTATCTGGAGTTGGCTGTGTCGGCGCGATTATCTGTAACGGCGTGCACGTCGTCTGGCCTCCTCGAACTCGTCAAGCACCTGGCGGACGCGCGGATCGCTGACGAGCTCGCGCACTCGGGGTGTGATCGCGAGATCCTCGGCATCGCGATCTAGGCCTACCAACTCGGCAATGTCCGCGAGATGGTTCCCCAGGACGAAGGCCACGGTCATCATGTGGTCGAGCCGGTCCGCCAACTCGGTCACGCCGAGGTCCACCAGCATTGCTAAGCGTTCTTCTCGCGGCCGAAACGTGCCAGTATCAATGCTCATCTGCATCCTTCCGTTCTTGTCATACACATGCGAATCACCAACGACGGGAACGAGGTACGCCGTACTCATGTGTAAGCGTTCTAGAGATGGGGTCAGTGTGTGTTCAGCCTCCATTCGTTACGGATAACAGCGGGGGGTCGCCGAAGTCTGGCCTGGCAGTGTTTCGTTGTCCGCTTCGTAGTCGTTCAGCGCCTGCTCGAACTCAGTCTCGAACGGCTGCAACGACTTCCGATGCCGCTCAGCCGCAGCGATCTCCCCGTACGACGCGGGAAACAGGGTAGTGAGCATGTCGTCGAGCGCATCGAAAACAGCGGTCGTGATCGCGTCCACCACATCGGTGAACGGCCGCAACCTGGTGGCGGTCATGACGCGCGCCTCCGCGAACCCAGGTCAAGGACTCGGTACTGGCGGCACCGCGAAAACCCCGTATGGCATCCGGCGACAACAGCATTCGAACCGACGAAGCTCCGGGCATGCTCGTGCGTCCCGTTGCAGTGCGGGCACGCCACGACGACGTTGCGGCCCCGGACTGCGACGACCTCAGCGACACCCGTCGCCCACTGTGGGCGCGTCATTCGACCGTCTGCGCCAGCCGGTTGGCGGCGCGAGCGCCATATTTGCCGCGCGCCATTAGGCGCTCGCCTCGGTGGTAGCGACCTCGCGGGCAGCAAAGAGCTCGGCGACGGACATGCCGAGAAAGTCGGCGACGACGACGAGTTCGTCAGAGGTGAATGGCAGCTGGCCGGTGATGCGGCGGTGCATGGTGCCGCGTGAGATTTTCAGGCGGTCTTGCAGTGATTGCTGGGGCTTCCGCTGCCGAGCGAGCTCGGCCCGTACGGTTCCTGCGACATCCACACGGTTCATAAATGACACCTTCTACCCGTACGGCGTTTCTGTCAAGGGCCACACGGATTCTTTTTGAACCGTTAGTGCCTAGGGGATGCGTTATGGTTCAGATACGTTGCGTACGTAGCAGAAGAGGTGCATGCAGTTCGACGGCTGGAAGACCACAGCGCAGGCCCTGCGGGCACGGACGCTGCAGATCCGCCGCGGCCGCGACGAGGTCGTCCAGGAGTGGATTCCCTAACCGTCTCAACGACGAGAAGGCCCCTCACGCCTGAGAGGTTGGCGTGAGGGGCTCTACCTGCGTCCGACGGCGGCGCGGCCGGATCGGTTCCCGTTAGAACACGGCGGCCGTCGCGACGTCCACCACGTGCACGGTCACGTCGTCGTCGGCGATCGTCGGCGCGGTGATCGTGAACGACGCCATCGACTGCGACGCACCGTTGTACGTGACGTGATGCGGTTTGCACTCGTAGATCAGGTTCTCCGACCCGATGCCCAGCGCCGAGCACTTCGCGACCAGCCGGACGTCGACCTGGTCGTCGCCGAGCTTGATCTGCCCGTCGTCGATGCGGGCCTCGATCGGGGCCAGCACGATCAGCGCTGGATTCGGGCTCAACGTCGCCGCCTTCAACACCGTCATCCCCTTCACCGACGGGGTAATCGTCAGACCGGCGTGCACGCCCTTCGTTTCCGGGTCCGTGTTCTCCGGGTCCTCGGGGGCGAGGGTGTCGGCGACAACAGACAGTGCGCGGCCACGCAGGGTGAAGAACTTCAATGCAGCCATGGCGTCTCCTTGGTTGGGTTGACCCGCTCGGCGCCGTGAGCTGCCACCCCAGCCCCGTTGGGAAGCGCGTCGAACAGCACCGAGCGGGAGCTTGTTAGTGTGGGCTGGCTCTTCGGCCAGCCACGCTTGAGGCGGTACTCCTCACGGAACTCAGTGAACGGCGAACGTTCCGGCAGCGGCGGATGCAGCATCCCGTTCTCGGCCAGTTGGATGTTGATCTGCCTGTGCCACTCCGCATCCTGGATTAGGTACGCGTCGTAGATGTCCTCGTTGCGTTCCATCTCGGCGACCCGGTCGAGCACGTCGATCAACTGCTGTTTGAGGGAGGCGTATTCGGCTTTCCGGGCGATGCCCAGCTCGGAGTCGACAGCCTTTTTCGCTTCCTCTTTGAAGGCGGTGATCTGGTCCTCGCGGGCCTGGTCGATCTTGCGGCGCCAATACCGCCCGAGCGGGCCAAAGGCCTTAGCGAAACCCTCGAAGGCCTCAGCGAGTTTGGAGCAGATGAACGCCACCAGGATGACCAGCATCACGATGTAGATGAGCCATTGCGGCGCGAAGTTCAGCGCGTCGACCTCAGACATTCTGCCGCCTATTCACGAAGACCCAGTGCACCGCTGCGAGAGCGAACATCAGGGCAGGTGACCGCATGCCCCAGAGGTGATGGCTGATCACCAGATTGGCGATGTAACCGACGCCGACGCCAACGTAGAGGACGCACAGCACAGAGTGGGCGGTGTAGGACAGCCACCAACGGTTCTCGTGGCGCAGCGGCGGCAGCCGCCGGTACTCGAACGCCGGTCGACGACGTCCGACTTCGATCCAGACTTCGCCAAGCAGGCCGACAGTGCCGAAGGTCAGGAACGCGGTGCCCCACATCCACATCGGCGCGGCCTGCTCGACGACCGTCAGAGATTTCGTCAGCTCCCCGCTGGGGGTGGCGAGGTAGTCGTACCCCCAACAGAGCGCCAGCAGGAACAGGACCGGCTGCGCATCGCTCAGCTCGTCATCCCCCCTCCACGTCTTCGAATGTCACCGCGCGGTGGCCACGCGGGGTGCTGCGACGCCGCCGCCGATGATCGCTACGATGATCGGCACCCACAGGCTGATCTGCACCGAGGTAACGACGTCGAGCACCAGGAGCACGGCCTGGATCGCCGCGATGACGGCGTAGAACCATGTGCGGAATCCGTTGACGGTCTTGATCGCCGACAGGGTGGGAGCCAGGACGGCGAGGGCCAGGCCGATCCACACCTCGGAGTGCGCGACGCCCAGGGCGCCGATGACGACGGGTACGAGTACGTAGAGGAACGCGCGCAGCTGCTCCCAGCTGCGGACGGTGAAGATGCTGGTGTCGGTGGTATCGGTCATGGTCGTCTCCTTAATAAGAAACCCGCAGGTCAGGGTGACCGGCGGGGCGATTGGCGGGTTACTTCTGAAATGGCTATTTGTGCCACTCGGTGCCGAACGTGCGGACCAGATCGCAGCCGACCTGGATGCCGGTGCGGCCACCGAATTCCGGCTTGGGCACGTGGTATTCGCCGTGCGCCTGGAGGCCGGGGAGCGCGCCGACGAGCGCGATCAGGCCGCCGATGTTCGTCAAGACGCCGGTCGGACTGAGCAGTTCGAGCATCTGAGCGGGCACCGGATCGGACGCGTCGATGCCGTCGGCCTGCCCCATGAACTGACCGAACAGACCGCTCCCGCCGATTCCCTGCAGTCCGTTGACCATTCCAAGGCCGAGCTGCGCCAGCGGCCCGAATCCGCCGAGCATCGGGCCGACGATTGGCAGCGCGACGGCCGCCCACTTACTGATGATCGGCACGGCGATCTTGAGGATGTAGACGAAGAACGGCAGTTCCATCTCCGCCTTGACGATCGCGGCGTAGAACGTGGGCCGAATCTTGTCCGTCAGAGGCACTTCGGCGTAGAAGTCACCCGTGGTGGTGACGTTCTTGACGAGCCCGTACAGCCAGTCCGGGCGGGTCTTGCGTGCGATGCCGGTGTTCTGCTTCGACGGGTTGCCGAACTGCACCAGCCCGTTGATGCGATCGCGGATCAGCGCGAACCGGCCGCCGTCGCCGAACAGTCGCACCACGGCGTCTTCCATGCCGTCCGCCGACTGGCTGTAGCCACTGAACCAAAGCTCGACGTCGACCGCCGCTCGCGGGTCGATCGTGCGCGCGGCCATGGCGCGCTGAACGTCAGGGTTGATGGCGAGAAGTCGTTCCAGCTCAACACCTTCGGCGGCGATCACCTCGTTGTACGAGAACGTCGGATCGCCACCCATCAGACCGAGGTAGCCGCCCTTCGGGAAGCCGATCGGCTGGTGGTTGATGTTCAGGTTGTCGGCGCACCAGCGGCCCACCTCGAACGACGGGCCGACGTCCCAGTTCGCGCCCGAGCCCGGTGCGGAGTAGAACCAGATCGGCCGGCGCGGCGGCACTGGCTTCGGGGTCCCGGCGCCAGCGCCAGCCTTGAATCCTGAGCGTGCCGCGGTCTGCTCGTCGAACACGCCCGTGATTGGAATGCCCAGGCGGCGTTGCAGTTCCTTGACGGCGTCGCGCTCAGCGTTGCCGTAATAGCCGTCGACGGGTGCGGCGTACGACGCGTATTTCTTGGCGAACCACTGGCCCCAGGCGGTGATTTCGGCGCCGTTGCTGCCGATCTTGTAGGGAAGTGCCATCAGGACTCCTCGGGGTAGGACTCGTTGAACATCTCGATTCCCTTGCGCGCACTGGTGATTGCGGCATGGATCGGCGGGTACATCACCCGCTCGGACAGGTGCGCGGCGGCGTTCATCTCTGCTTGGCGAGCGAAGAACTTCTCGCACTGCTTGAGCACTTCGTCGGCCTTCGCGATGGTGCGGCGCGCGTTATCGGCCTCGGACATCAGAGCTTCACCCCGTACTTGTTGAGCTGGGTCCAGGTGAGCGGGCCGACGACGCCGTCGGGGTCGAGGCCGACGCGGCGCTGGAACTCCTGCACCGCGGCGCGGGTCGCGGGCCCGAAGTCGCCGTCTACGACGAGCGGCAGGCTCGGGTAGCCGGGGAAGATGTGGTTGAAGTCGCGCTGGAGCTCGGCGACCGCGGCCCCGGCCGACCCGTACTGCAGCGTCGGATTCCACGAGCCATCCGGTGCCTGCGTCGTCGGCGGGATCGGCGGCGGCAGCGGCGCGCCCAGCACCTTGGCGATCACCGCGTCATAGCGCTTGTCACCTTCGGGCCAGTTGAGCTGGAAGTGCATCTCGTCGGCGCGGTTCCAGTTGCGGCCCCAGTAGATCGCACCGTCGTAGCGGGCGAGCAGCTTGTTGGTTTTGTCGATGGTGTCCCACGGCAGGACGTGTGCGCCCCACGGCCGCCACGGAGCCAGGACGTCAACGGCGGTCGCGGACAGGTGGTTCGAGTTGGGGACGTCGTTGGTAAGCGACCAGCCCCACACCGATGAGCGGATCGGCTCCACCTCGACGTGATGTCGGCGCACGAAATCGCCGAGCAGGATCTCGGCGACGCCGCGGCGCAGCGGCGCGGTGTTCATGAACGGGCCAGCGACGGTGACGCACTCGTCGCGGTTGCACATGCGCCATCGGTTCTCCGAGTGGCTGTTGCCGTACGCGGTTCGGAAGCTCATGGGCTGAGGGCCTTTCTCGAGGCATGGCTGTTGCCCCGCGCGCCGGGCTGGTGGCGGGGTAGAACTTGCTTGGGTGCGGGACTAAGCCGCCTTACTCCTTGCCGCCTTGCGGCAGGTGCGGCACTCGCGCGTCCAGTTCGGCGCGACGTGCTTTGCGTCGCGGTGCGGCGGCTTGTGGTAGGTATTCTCGGGGGTGAACTCATGGCCGTTCACGCAGTGAGTTTTATTGGCCTGGTAGTGGTTTCCGTGTGTCACGCGGTCGTGCCCATTGGAGCTAGTCGTATCCCACCGGAGATTCGACAGCTGGTTGTTCGCCCCATTGCCGTCGTTGTGGCAGGCGACGAGTCCATTGGGTCGGGGTCCAACAAAAGCTTCCAGGACGAGCACGTGCACACGTTGGTGTGAGCCCTTGCCGCTCAGCCACAGGGTCAACAGCTGGTAATTGCGCGGTGAGGATGTCGGGCTGAGCAGTTTGCCCCGCCGCCAGCAACGGGCACCTGCGCGGCCGTTGACCCAGCGGTCGAGTGACCGTACGCGACCGTAGCTGGATACCTCGTATAGGCCTTCGTAGCCGAGGATGGGGCGCCATTCTTCTGGGGTGTGGGTAGCATGCATCGCTAGCCCTCCTGTCTGCGGTGTCAGATGGGGGTGGTTAGCGGTCGGTGAGTGTTACCAGCACTCCCCGGGTGGCCTGCGCGTACCTCGCTACACACGCGAGCCCGTGCAATGACGATTGCGCAGCCCGCGGCCACATCGAACCGTGGTGAGTAGCCGACGCACCCGGCGATAACGCGCCAGTGCGCCTACGTGGACGTGTGGGTGCCCTTGGCTACGATCCCGCTATGGCGACGCGTGGACTACATCGAATGATCGCTGACGGAATCGTTCACGGCGACTCCACAGACCTGCTACCGAAGCTCCCGGCGGGCAGTGTTGATCTGTTTTTCACCTCGCCGCCGTACGCCGATGCCCGCGCGTACAGCCGGATTCACCCCGACCACTATGTCGACTGGTTCCTGCCGTATGCCGAGAAGATGCTCGCAGCGTCAACCGAAACCGGCAGTCTCGAGACGTACATCTGGGCTAAGCCGAACGCGGTACCGGGCAAGTTCGGCCCGCGGACCAAGGACGCATTCGAGTACGTGTATCACTTCGCTCGCGGGACACACCCGTACTTCGACCTTGACGCCGTGCGCGTGCCTTATCGGGCTGATGCGGCAGAGATTGCACGCCGCGCGCAAGATGCCAATGGCCGCCGTAACACCGCGGCTGGCTTCGGCAGAGACCGCACCAAGACGTATCTACGCGGCGGTGCCGACCCTGGCAACGTCATCTCGGTACCTCAGACCTACAACCAACATCGCGGCGTCGCACACACAGCAGCGATGCCCGAGGGGCTCGCAGAGTTCTTTATCCGCTGCGCCAGCCCCAAAGGCGGCCTCGTCGTCGACCCCTTTGCAGGCAGCGGGACAACCGTCGCGGTGGCACGCCGCTACGATCGCCAAGCGATCGGCTTCGAGTTGCACTCGGAATTCGTCGCCGAGGCGCGGCGGCGCCTCGCAGAGGGTTCTGAAAATGACGACCCGCCCGCCACGCTTCACGCGGTCGGGTCGTGACAGCGATCGACCAGGCCGTCGCGGCCGTGGTTTCCGCTGACTCATGGGATAAACGAGTCAACGAGGTCCGACTCATTCCACAGAAACTCGGCATTACCGATCAGCCAGCGGCATACGCGTCACTAGCGCCGCGTCTCAATTCTACTTGTTTGCAACGACATTGACGCGTCAGAACTCGATGGTGCTGTCGCGGGTCGACACCCAGGCGAGGACCGTGATCGGTGCGATCACCAGCACGCCGACGACCAGGCCGACAGCAACGCACCAGATCGGATAGTCGGTGCAGTGCGCGTTGCCCGGTCCCGGCATGCCGCAGCTGCCCTTTCGGATATTGCTCATCAGCAGTCGCGCCAGACGCCGTCGGTGAGGAACCCGTGTAGGCCGCAGTCGTCGCACCCGCACGATGGCGTGATAGTGACGGGATCGGTCGACACGACGGTGTGGCCGCCGCCGTCCAGCTGCAGCCGCGGCGCGACGATCAGCGTGCGACCATCGCGCGGCCGGGTGCAGTGGTGACGCAGCCCGACTTCACCGTTCGGCCACCAAACCGTCTGCACCTTGCCGTGATTGACGAGGCGGTCGTAACCCGGTGAGACGAGTTCAGGGATCGGCTGACTCACGGCCACCACCGCCGGAACAGGAGCGTGACCGCGGCGTTGACCCGGTGCCGCCAGCACGGGTGATCGGCGACCGCGATCTCGTCGAGCTCGCACCGATCCTCGGGGTGGCCCTCCGGGTGCATGCCGAACGCGTCGAGGCGGGCCAACAGGCTGGGCATTACGACTCGGCGGGCTCTTCGGCTGTGGGCCAGTCGCCGTCGACGTCGGGCCAGTCGGCGACGTAAGCGCTTGTGCGGTACTGGGTTCCGTTGTTCGGCGTGGACACCAGCCACGAGTTGCAGGGGCTGTCGTCGTTGTCGTCGAAGATGGTGCGGATCGCAACAGCCTTCTGCGCTGGCCAGTCGGGGTGGCGCTTGACGTCGCCCATCAGCGTGCCTCGTTATCGCGAGGACGAGGCGGCGGCTCGGGATGGCGGCGCTCGTCGCGCTGGCCGGATTTCTTCGGCTTCGTCGGGTTCTTCGACTGGAATGGCTTCCAGACGCGGTCGATGATCTTCTTGAATGTGCCGGGCATTGTGTTCCTCTCCTAGGGTCCTGCGAATCCGCACGCCGCGACTACGGCGCCGGTGTCTTCGAGTCGGCCGGTGACCTGAATCCAGTTGGGCGGCTGGTCTTCCCCACCGTGTTCGGCGGTGAACGTGACGCCGGGAACGGTTGCAATCGTGAATTCTGTGGCGTTGTCCATCAGTCGTTGGCGCCGTTCAGCAACGCCAACGCAGAATCAACTTCGTCGAGGAACGTGACTAACTCGGCGCGTTCCTCCTGCAGGTCGACGACGGTGTTCTGCTGCAGCGGCAGGTCGATGTCGATCTGATTGACCCGCGCCTGTGCCTGCGCTTTCGATCTTTGGAGACTGGCCATTGATGCCTCGAAACTCATTGCTATTCCATACCTTTCATTTATGCCGCTTCAACCAGCACGCCGGACCATGACGAGAACCCTTTGACATTGGTCACGGAGATGTCATTGCCGGCGGTCTGTGTGCCGCTGTAGTTTTGAGCGTTGCTCCTCGTAGCGGTCGGGTTGGGTACCGCGGCGACGATCCCTGGCTTGATCACGTTTCCGGCAACAAGCGGGATGTCGATCGATACGCCCGAGGGGATCGGGCCGGTGATCTGCGAGCCGCCGAGCATCACGCACCATGACGGAGCGAAGTTCGACGACGAGGTGCCTGTCGTTCCGCCGACCGCAACGAAAGATCCTGTGAGTCGATAGATCCCGTCGGTCAGGATCTGGATTTCTCCGGTCGCCAGTGTGTTGACAGTGACACCGACTGCGGTCACCTGAGTGCTGAAAAACGATGGCAAAGCCGCGGCCGCGCCGTTAGCGACTGACAAGGCAGCGTTGGCTGTGTTCGATCGCGTGAGGATGAAGGAGGTAGCCAATGTGGTCCCCTCGAAGTAGTCAGTCATGCTGAACGACGTCACGCGGAATGAGTCGAAGTCGACGAACGATGCTGTGCGGGTCTCGGACAGGCCGCAGTAGTTGTTCGTAGCGACGCTCTGGGTGACGTTGTTGCCGACGTTGGTGAAGCTCAGTACCTGTACGCCGTTGACCAGCACGTAATAGTTCAGGCCATAGCATCGGAACGTGACACGGTCACCGGAGCGGATCGTCGTCGCTTGCGTCGCAAGCTGATTGAACGTCCAGGTGCCACCCGAGAACGTGTAGTAGCCGATCTTCACGCCGTCGGATTCGACGTGACAGTAGGCGCCGTTGGTCAGGCCCGATGTCGACCTGATCTTGATCGTCGTCGTCTCCGAGCTCGACCCCCACGGCAGCTCACCGAGCACGATCGACGCGGACTGGTCGACCGTCGCGTACTGCTTGGTGGTGTACGCGCCATAGACGCGGCCAGATCCCTTGCCGGACTTCACGCCGATCGCGGTCACGCCGTTGTTGACGCGGATGCACATGTCGCCCGATGTCGGGCCCGTCGTCCACCCCATCAGCGCCGCGCCGTCGGAACCACTCGGGGTGTAGGTGCTGGAGTTACCGCCCGTCGGTGTCGTCGTCTCCTGCTCAGCCAGCGTCGCCTGCGCCGCCAACGCCGCAGCGTTCGCCGTGTTGGCGGTCGTCGTCACCACCGCCGCGGCTTCGGCTGCCGTTGTCTCCGTCTGCCCCGACGAACCAGACCCACCAGTGAAGGCGTCGACCAGTTTGTTCCACGTGCTCTGCAGGTTCGTCGCGACCGTGCTGGCGGTCGAGGTCGCCGTGGCCGCGTTCGTCAGCGCGGTGCCTGCGTTCGACAACGCCGTAGACGCATTGCTGCTGGCCGTGTTCGCGGTCGACGCCGTTCCTAGCAGGCTCGACACCAAGGACCCGATTGACCCCACCGACATGCCCGAGAGTAGTGAGGAGATACTCGACACTGCCGAGCTGGCATTGCTTTTCGCCGTCGCGAACGCTGAGCCGAGCGCCGCCACCGAGGCTTCCGACGCGTTCGACAGCAGCGTCGTGAAGTTCCCCAGCGCCGTTGTCGCATTCGAACTGGCCGTCGACGCCGTGCTCTTGGTGCCGAGCAGATCCGCCGACCACGCCGCCAAGTTGGCCACCGAGAAGTTCGAGAACAGCGTGGTGAAATTACCCACCGCGGTGGACGCATTCGACTTCGCCGTCGACAGCGAGGAACCCAGCGCGCCCGCGTTGGCATCGCCCGAGCCGGTGAGCGCCGACAGCCAGTTCGCAAGTCCGGTCGACGCATTCGAGTCCGCGGTGTTCGCGGTGCTCTTGGTGCCCAACAGGTCTGAGACCAGCGAGCCGATCGACCCGACGCTCATCCCCGACAGCAGCGAAGAGAAGTTCGATTTCGCCGTTCCGATCGCCGACGCGACGGCCGCCAACGTGGACTCGCCCGCGCCTGAGATCAGCGACGTGAAGTTGCCCAGCGCAGTTGTGGCGTTGCTGCTGGCGGTGTTCGCGGTCGACTTGGTGCCGAGGAAGTCGGCGACCGATGCCGCGATGTTGGCCCAGCTGCCCCCAGTGAGCCAGCTCGTCCAGTTGCCCAGCGATGTGGTGGCGTTCGAACTGGCTGTGTTGGCAGTGGATTTCGTGCCCAGCAGGTCGGTGATCCACGCGCCGACGCTGCCGAGGCCGAAACCTGACAGGATCGATGCGAAGTTGGTGAGTGACTCGGTGATGCCATCCCATTTGTCCTGCAGGAACGTCTGCAGGTCGGTCACATCACCCGTAGTGCCGGTGATCCATTCGACCAGCTGGGCCAGGCCGGGGATCTGGGCCACCCAGTCAGGCAGCTGGCCGAGCAGATCCTCAATCGCCTGCCCGGGGTCCAACGCGACGTCGAGGATGTTCTGCAGCAGCTCACGCA
>ERZ650304.241-NODE-241-length-34371-cov-7.712117_pt1 | contig 34371 bp, 51 predicted proteins | sample MGYA00376240_ERZ650304 | MGnify/ENA primary metagenome ERZ650304 (study PRJEB26733, sample SAMN07839271) | wastewater metagenome | biome: small river; feature: stream; material: water | place: USA: North Carolina | collected 2016-03-01 ... | reverse complement strand
CGTTGCGCGTGACCCGCGATTGATCGCGTTGGGAGTACCTTTTCACGCGGCAGCCCCGCCCGCGAGGGCTGCCCGCTCCCCCTCGAGGTCACGATTGATGGCATGCTCGCTGGTGAAGCGGTGGGGGTAGCGGCGCTTGAGCTTCTCGATGTTGGCCGCGCACACGGCATCGATCGTTGTGCCAAGCGCCTCGCATGCTACTGCGATATACCACATGAGATCGCCCAGCTCCTCGATCAGGTTCACCTCATCGAGCGCCTTGCCATAGAACGCACGCCGCTTGAGCGCATCGAGCAGTTCGCCACTCTCGGTGACAAGCCCCATCGCCGCGTGCAACAGATCAGGGTTGATAGTCTGCACAAAGCACTGATCCGATAGCGTGCGCAGTGCTGCCTGCTGGTATTCGTTGAGTGTGCCCTGCTTAACAGTGCTCTTGCTCACTACATCAACGCCATCTAGCTCCACCTCTATCACACCGCACTCAAGCGTTATAGTGTTCATTCCAGGATTGCGGGCGTCAATGTCCAGCGATGCACGCACCACCGGCAAGGCAAACTCCTCGCCATTGATAAGCACTTTAGTGTTATGTGGGTGCTCGCCTTTTAGTGTTACCTTTGATTGCTTCATGCGCTTACTCCCTGCTGTAGTTGCCCGATGATCTTGTCATTCATGCCACGCACCACATTGCCAACGTGCGTGGTGGATAGGTGGCTATAGCGCTTCACCATGTCGTAACTCTTATGGCCGAGTGCCTCGGCGATATCGCTCGGGCTCGCGCCATTCATCGCCAGGTAGGATGCGCTGGTGTGGCGCAGATCATGGAAACGGAAATCCTCCACGCCCGCGCGCTTCAATGCCTGCCGCCATTCCTTTTCGATGATGATCTTGCCGCCCTGCCTTGTGCTGAATAGAAGCCGCGAGTGTGAGCGCTTCACCATGTGATCGGCCAGCTGCTGGCACAGATACTCGCACAGGTATAGCTGGCGGTTGTCCCCGTTCTTTGTGTCATAGGCCACGGCCACGCGGCGCACCACATCCACATCCTTGCGGCGCAAGCCGAGGATCTCGCCCTTGCGCGCGCCGGTGCATAGCGCGAATAGCACAATCACATAGAGTGGCTTGCGGGTTTCCTGCTTGCATGCCTCGAGCAGCTTCACCAGCTCCGCATCGGTGAGGTAGCGGGCACGGCCACGCGGCTCGGATGGTTTGCTGATCTTGCTGATCGGGTTGCTGCTGAGCCATCCCCATTCTTTGATTGCGGTGTTGATCACATGATTGAGCGCGGCCAGGTAGCGGTTGACGGTGGCCGGTGAGCGCTGCGCGCGCCCGCCGCTCAGCAGCTCATCCTTGCAATCGTTGATGAGGAAAGGCGTGAGGTTAATCAGCTTGGCATCATTCAGGCGCGCCGCCCACCACTCGAGCTGGCGGCGCTGGGCGGCGATGGTGCCCGCGTTATCCGTTTTGGTGGTGAGCACGCTTTTCAGGTAGCGCTCAATCATATCGCGCACGGTTTTGCGGCGCGCAATCATATCGGCGCCATAGCGGCCTGCGCGCATATCACTCTCGATATCCCGCGCCCAATCCTTGGCCTCAGATAGTTTGCCAAAAGTGGCGGTTTTCGTTGGATAGCCGCTCACTGTCACCTTGGCGCGATAGGTGGTTTTGCCAGATCCCGTGATGCGTTTCTCGATGTGCGCCATTATGCCGCCGCCGCATCAGGCTTACGTGAATCAACTGGCGGCCATGCCATCTTCTTGATGGATTCAAGCGCCCATGTTTCCTTCCACAGCGGCGGTAGCATGGCATCTGCGTGCGGCTTCACCGAGACAAGCACGCGCTTAAATACCGATTCGGCATCGAGCGGTTGCTGATAGCGTGGAGCAAGGATCACATCGCGCTTAACGCCTTCCATCAGCTGGCGCAGCACTGCTGGTGATGCCCCCACTGTTACCTCGCTAAGCAGATCCAGCGCCTCATCCGGCAGCGTTAGAGGCAGCAAGTAGCGGGATAAGATGGCAAAGCGTGACTCATCATCCGGCTCACTGATCTCAAGGTGCATACCAAACCGCCGCCAGATTGCGGGATCGATATCATCGCCGCGATTGGTGGCGGCGATTAGTGTGCCCGTGAACGAATCGATCTTTTGCAGCAGCGCGATCACGATGCTATTGCGCTCCTGATTGGCACTGGCCTGATCCTTGGTGCGCTTCACACCAATCGAATCGAACTCATCAAGGAATAGAACGCAATTATCGCCTTGCTCTTGCAGGGCGTTAAACAGTTTGTTGACGTTTTGGCCGGTAGCGCCGAGGTAGCAGCTGATCAGTGAGCCCATGTTAACCAGCACCAGCGGCAACCCAAGGCGGGCGGCGAAGTGATGGGCGAGTGTGGTTTTACCGCAACCCGGCGGGCCGGATAGCAATGCGGTGCGGCGAGGCTTCAACCCATAATCCTTGAGCTGCTCCTCGGCGCTGAGCTCTACCATCCATTGGCGCACGGCGGCGCGTATTTCCTGCGAGAGGATCGGCGGCTCGGATTCATCGGGTTGCAGGATCTCGGCAAACTGCGTGATATCATTCGATGGGCGGAATGTTTCAGGTTTCATTGCCTATGCTCCTTTCTCGGCGGAGTCTTTGCCTTTTGGCTTACGCTTCCACGCGTCCGGCAGATCCATGCCATCCGAGCCCGTCGATCGGCACCACTCCTCATCCCACGCCGCACGGCGCGGATCACGGGCTGGAAATGGGTTTTCCGATACACCACGGCCATCCTTTGCAGCTTGTCGCGCCATTTCGCGGGCATCATCAATGCTTGGTTGCGGCTCAGCAGGCTCCTCGGGCGCGGCGGGCTCATCAACTGGCGGCGCATCATCCTTATCGGCTTTCTCGATATCCAGCTGATCATCAGGATCGGGCTTCTTTTTCTTCTCATCCTCTAAGCGGCGGCGAGCGGCTTCACCAAGCGGCGTGCCGTTCAACATGCCGAGCGCGCCCTTGTAAATATCTAATAGCGCTTCGTACTCCTCACGATCGGCGGGATCCATCGCGCGCAGTTTGATGAGCGCCTTCATTGTGCGCGTATCAAAGCCGCAGCTGCGTGCGGTGCCAAAAACATCAGTGATCAGATCCGCGATCTTTTGCTTTTCCTCGGTGAGCCTCTCGATGCTTTCGATGAAAGCGCGAAGGCGATCGCTCGCAACGCTTGATGTTTCCTTGTTTTTCTTGCTTGCCATAAAAAATGCCCTCTTTTTGTTTCCCGCTCGTTTCCTTTGAGTGCATTTTCGCTTGCGCGATTTGTGCGCGGGAGTGCCTTTTTTCTCTTTTTTCATCAAGTGAGGGGAAATCCTGTGGTGATTTTCGCGCATGGTTTTGAATATCCAAAAGAATATGCCTAAATAAAAATGCACCGCTCGCCGCCCCTTGCTGGTGGAGCGGTTTGGCGTTAAGTGCTGATGGCTGATAATGCTTAATGGGAGAAATATGGCCGCGCTCGATCGATTCCAATCAACCTACCGCTGCAAACAGTGCGGCGCTGAGGCAGTGGCTGAGGTCACTGAAAATGATTATCCGTTTATGTCGAGCGCCGATCGGCGGATCGATATCTCCGCGCCATTTTTCACCAAGCATGGCTCGCATGGCAATGATGTGGTGTGGTGTAGTAACTGCAATATCGAGGTGAGATAGGCGCTATTCGCCGCGCCCGTTATCATCCAGCCACATCATAAATAGGACGCAGCATGCTGCATGCGCCAGGTGTGGCAGCCCACTTTCGGGGTCCAACCGCTCACCCTTCAATCTGGCAAAGATGTGGCGCAGTGCTGCCGATGCGTAGCGTGTGAAGGTGCCCTTTTGCCAATTATCGCGGGAATATTTGCGGGCACCATAGTCGAGCACATCCGCGATGGTTTCAAGCTGCCTAAACGGCAAGTGGGCAAGCTCTCGCTTGCCCACATCGTGTTTAGTGAAGTTGTCGCTCACCGGCTACGCTGCTGGCGTGAAGTCCACATAGTATTCCTTACCGAGCTCAAACATGGCGGCGGCTTCTGCATTCACAGTTGCCAGCTTAATTGAGCCGGATGGGGTATAAGCGTAGAACTCTTTGTTTTCAGGGCTGCCATCGGTAACGGGATTGAGATTGATGGTTTGCAGCTCTTTTTTCGAGTTATACTCAAGCGAACGCTCGATGTTTTGAACTTTGAACTTAGCGCGAACAGACATATTTTCCTCATTGGTTATCGTGAAACCGCACCCCACCGCCTGGGCATAGGCGGTGGGGTGCGGTGAACTGCATCACGGGCGGGCGATGCAGCTGCCCATCTCTAACTAGGCATAGGCTTACTATGGCGAATAAGGAGCCTTATCGGGAGGGGCGTTTTGCGGTGGCCAATGCCTGTGAAAGGCGCATCTTGAAATTGGTTTCAAAGCGGCGCATCACGGCGGCCTTGCAAGTGTCATAGAAGCGAAAACGCGGCTTTACCTTGGCCGTGGGCGTGAATGACCACAGCAGCTGGATCGGGTAGCGCTTCTTGCCGGTGCGGCGGAATACGCCTTTCGGCGTGCGGAATACGTTTTTCTGCGCATCCATCATTTCGCGTGCGCCGTGGGATGTGCGGTATTTCTTTGCCACCTTCGCCGTGGGCACCGCAAGGTTTTTGGCCGTGCGCGGTTGCTTCACGCCACCTTCCTCCTGAATCTTTGCGAAATAGGCGCTGGTGTGCACCGCCGCGTGGAGATTCGCCTTGTTGGAAAACCTCACCTTGATGCCGGTTGGCTGCTGTTTAAGCCACCAGCGCTTGAGGTTTTTGAAGGTGCGCGGGATTGCGGCGATCACATCATCCTGGGCATTCACCGCCGTGTCATTGATGGCGCGCGAGGTGGCATAGGGCACTTGCTGCTTTTGGATCGCGCTGAGCTCGCGGGTAAACTCCTTGATGTTGCTGTTGACACGAAAATCCATGCTATATGGCCGCTAATAAGATTTTATACTGTTAGACCGTTGGCCCAAGTTGTCACAGCCTGCGCCGCCAAAATATGTGCAGCCGATCTCGGGTGAAGTCCGTCTGATGTAGCATAGGTAACGGTGCCTGAGGTGTCCGATGTATTGGCGGAAACTGTCCACTTATTACCGCCTACATACTCAACATATTGGTTGGGATTAATAACACTATCAATGGTAGTTCCAACGATAGTATCGAGCCATGCATTATATTGATCACGTAACCCGCCGGGCTCCCAACCTGAATAGTAAACGGTTTGCCCTGCAATAGTAGTATAGCTATCAGTTGAGGTCTGGATCCTCGGCATCAGCTTGCAAACTGCTACCTTAATTTTGTCGCCATAAGGCCCTGTAGTATTTTTCAATTCAGCGGCCATCGCAATTAAATCATTTTGCACTTGAAGCAGCGTTCTGCCATTACCAAAATCATTGGTACCCAATGCAATAATCGCGTGCGTAAAATACTGGAAAGCAAGACGTTTACTTGCGCCACCCGCCGCTGTGTCGTATTGAAAGCGATTACTTGATACAGCAAAATTCACATACGGGATTCTGCCTGCGCTGGCGGCTTCTAACCCTCGCGCAATGAATGCACTGCCTCCGTATGTAGATGCCGCTTGCGCATCATTCTGCCCATCAGCGATGCTGTCGCCAAAAATAGCCACCGATGGAATTGGCGTAGCTGGAAACCCGAGCACCATATATGGCACCGCGTTTTGCACTGACGTAATTCCGGTGCCTGGATTAGTCATTGCACCAGTCCCCGCCGTCTGACTAGCAACCTCTGGATTGAAACTCAGAAAGTCGCCGCTCCCTGCACCCCACGCTAAACTCGCGGTTGGCAGCGCCATAGATGAGCTTGCTACAGTAAGCCCCACGCGTGAATAGAATAGTTGATTGGCGGGAATAGTTAAATTTACTTCGTCACTAATTAGCAGTCCACCGGCGCTCACCACTCCAGTGCTAGATCCAGAAAACAATGCTGGTGTGTTATCAACCGGTGAAGATCGTTCAAAAGCATACTGAGCTGTGTAAGCATTTGCCAGATTTGCTTCAACACCAGCTGCCTGTACCACAACCCCGGAGAATGCCACTCTAAGCCTGCTTATTGCTACTTTAGGCGCATACATTCTCACTCGAGTATCTTCGCGGGTATCGCTCCTGCCTGATGCGGTGCCGACCCTAGACGCCTTTGGTGGCTGTAGGCGTGTAGCAACAACCTGCATTGTCTGCGGGGCTTTTTTTGAGCCAAACACAGGAACAAGCGCAGTTGATCGATTCAATAATGGGTGCCCGTAAAGCGCCATGATCTATTTCCAATTTTCATAAGTTGCGGTAGCGGTGGTGTTGGTGGTATTAACTTTTTTAACCGCGCTGTAGAAAACGTTAAGGCCGACCACTACCGGCAGCACACTGATGCTATCGTCACTATAGGTGATAGCGACGTTTCCAGCTACGGTGCACTTTACCGCAAAGTAACGGCCCACCGCATAAACAGTGTCGAGCGATGGCATAGCGATCATGCCGGTAACAGGCCCCAATAAAGCAGCAAGGGTTGCCTGATTGGCTGCTGTAGCCACCAACCCGGCCAGCGTATCCTGCTTATCCGCCGTGGCAGGATTGATCAGTGCGCCAGCAGCGTCAACCGCCGCATGCGCCAGGGTGTTGGTGGTGCCATCATTATAGGATCGCATTGGCTTTGAAGCCGCCGCGCCATCTAAAATGTTTATCGGTGTAGCTGTAAATGTCATGTTAGATCACTCCTAGATATTGTGAATTTGAGCTGATGGAAAAGTTAAGTAAGGCACCGGGTACAACTACTGTGTCGCGCGTGACTGCTTTCTTTACGCATGCTTTGCCTTGAGCATAACGAATAACGGTGCCGTCGGGAGCTATTAAAATGATGTCCCAAAGCCCATCACAAACATCCATGTTGATGGTATCATCGTCGGATATATATAGCTTTGGCGCATCCGTTCCATTCAGGATGATGCCGCCGTTAGCTGTAGAAATATCCATAAAGGCCGTGACGCTATCAAAATCCTCACGCGCCATCGCGCGCGCAGTGTAACCCGTCAGATCCACAGCAACGCCCGCGCTATCAACGAATTGCGGCAAGGTTTCCGTCAATGTTGCTGCCTGATAGATAGCCAGATCATAACGTATAGGCTTAATAGTCATGCGCTCCCCTTCATGCTGCGATTATCGGCAATTAGATGGTGACTAGGGAGTACGTTTTTTTAGTGCCTGCCGCTGATCATGAAACGCTCATAATCGCGCATATATTCCCAATCACTCGGGCGGCGATCCTCGGCGTGTTTCTTTGAAATGCTCACATAAACCGAGCGATCAAATGGTGGCTTGTTGCCGCGCTCGATGATGTTTGCAATATCGGCGGGCGCGGGCATTTCCGTGTTGTGCTTCATGTAGAAGCGCATGGCCGCCTCAATCGACTCGATCGGATAATCGGCGAGCACCAGCTGGAATAATTTGTTGAGGTTATCCAGCTGCTCGGGATCCTTGCCGTAAACCTTGAGCCCGTCATAGCACACCAGCAGCATGTTGGTGAGTTTCTCCCTGCCGATCGGATCCTGGTGCAGCACCATAGCCGAGATCGGTTGCGGATTTGCGGAGGGCGGCTTTGGCGCGCTCGGATTTGTTTTGGCGAGCACCTGGGGCATGTGGTTGGCTATGGGCTGCATTGGATTTTCCTTTCGGCATGGGCTGTGTGCGGGTGTGGATGGAATCGGCGATGGCCGTGGTGAAATACCCCAATCCGCTGGGCGGCCTGTCACGGCGCTTGGCCATCATCCGCTCGATCGTCGGGTAAATATCCACCTCGGGGATGGCACCGGCTGCCAACCAGGCATGCACCGGCGCGGCGGAATACGGAATGGGGGCGCTGATGATTTCCGTTGCGCGGCTATACACCGCTGCAAAATCGGGTATCGGCTTTCCCTGTTGCTCGCGCGCATCACCCGCATCAACAGGTGCAGTAGTTAAACTAGGATCATTACGGTGTAGTGGCTGGGCTACAGGGGGGGTAGCTGTGCCACTACAGGGGGGTGTAGTGGATTCACTACAGGGGGGTAGTGAATCGGCTACAGGGGGTAGATCCTGATTGAGCGGGATGGTGAGCTCGAATTGCCCTTGCTCGCTCGGTGCATCAAATAGGATGCGATACTCGTTGCTGGTTTGCCCGCCATCCTGGCGATAGCGCTGGCGGCTTTCGATATAGCCACACTCCACCAGCTTGGCCAGCGCATCACTCACCGAGGTGCGGTGCGAGTTGATCATTTCGCCGATTGTGCGCGTGGATGGAAAGCTCCACCCGTGCTTATCTCCAAACATGCCGAGGGCATTGAGCACCATGATGTCGGTGCGGTTGAGGCGCTTATCACCGAGCGCCCTGGCGGGAATGATGCAAAAACGTGCGTTTGTCATGCTACTTATTCTCCGTTTTCTTCGATATCGGCTGCAACCGCTTCGCCAATAATTTCAGGGATCTTAGGCGTAACTGCGTTTCCGCATCCTGTAGTACGCCCCACCCTGTCGGGTATCCCATCATCCACTCGACAAATGATGTGTTCGGTTTGAGGCCATTGTTGGCCGGCCCACGTTGGCCAGTGATCGACTCCGTTAGGCTCGGGGCGAATCCCGTCCCACCATAGCCCGTGTAACCGCGTGACGCTCTCGGCGTTGGCAAAAGCAGTCTGCTCGCTAAACTTGGCGAGTTGCGCCGCGATTCGCTTGGTGATCCGCAATCCTTCCAATCGCGCGCGCACGGGGTAGGCCACAATCCAGCACCTATCTCGCTCGTGGGGCGCGCCAAGTCTGCCCGCCGGAATGCAATGCCATTCCGTGTCATACCCGATCGCGGCCAGCTCCCCGAGTACAATGCCCATCCCCCGATTAAGCAACTCTGCCACGTTCTCCAGCAGCGCTCTTGCCGGTCGTACCAAGCGAATGGTTCTAATAAGCTGCCCGAGCAATCCCGAACGGGTAATGGCCTCGCCGGTGGATTGGTCAAATTGTATCCCAGCGCCTTTGCCCGCCGTGCTGATGTCCTGGCACGGGAATCCGCCGGTAACGATATCAACGCCCTCTCTAAGTAATCGTTGAGCTTCACGATATCCCGCCAAATCGGGATGCTCGGTTTCTTCTCCTTGATCAGCGCCTGACAAAATGGCTCGATCTCGCAAAAGCCCACGGTTTTGTACTTTCCGGTTGCTTCGAGCCCGAGCGAGAATCCCATGATCCCGCTGAATAGGTCTAGATGTTTCAGTTTCCTCATGCACGCGCGCCACGCTCGCTGAGCAAAGCATCCACGTTTTTATGGTGCACCTTGAACTTGATCACCCACACCCACGGGTTATTCGCCCAAGTGCCAGCGCCGTTGATGGATTCCCATAGCTCACGATAGGCTGGATAATATCCAACCGATAACGCGGGGCGATCTATGTAATGGCAACCCTCAGCCTTGGCATCGGCCTCACTAATATCCTGCAACCGCTCCACGCGCACGCCGGTGATTTCCAACGTGAGGCGTGATGCCCAACGCGGCATGTGGATGGATGGGTGCCATTGATCGGGGTAGTTTTTTTTGTCAGCAGCATAAACGGGTGAGAGAGCGCCGTGATATTCCGCGCGCTCCGCTGCTGTTGCTACCTGTTCCCACTCGTCATATTCATAGCTTATTAAGCGATAACATGCCCATGTCTCGCGCACCCAAAGCAGATCACCAGCCATGCCATAGGGGCAACGCACTCGGTGAACGGTATCCTCACCATAGCGGGAAACCTTAAAATACTCGCCAGCACCAAGCCCAGGGTCGCGCCAGTGCTCCTTGGTGAATGATGGAAATTTTACCGCCCTCCGCGTTTGCGTTTTACTGCCATCAAGCAGTGCGCGCACCATCGCGCCGGAAAAAAGAATTGGGTGGGCTTTCATTTTTCCCCCATGAGCATGTTGATTTCCGCTTGCGATACAAGGCGGCGGCGCTCCACTTGCGGCCAGTGGCGCATAAGAATGTAGGGCGGGCGGCGGCGCTCCTCGATGCCGCGATCTTCCACACGGCGATCGGCACCGCGTTTGATGCAGGGCAGCGCCCCGCCGATCTGGTTATCCACTTCCTGATTCATCGCTTGCGCCTTTCTACAAAATCCACCGTTGATTCATGCTCCACGCCGTTCACTTGCGGCGGTGGCGGCGGGGTTAAAAACCGTTCCATGTGCTCGAGGCTGGAAAAGCCGCGTGCGCGGGCATAATCGTGCATCACCGCAATCACGATGTGCCGATCCATCGCCCGATCCTCAAGGATCGAGGTGTAAGTGGGATTGCACCGCACCGAGTAGGATGTTTCGGCCAGCCGTTTTACCAGGGTTTCACTTGTCATGATGCGCGCTCCTTCAACATTTCCAAAACTGCTGACCAGTAGGCCAGCTCCACCTCGGCGATGTGCCATTGGCGGGAATCGATCACCTGATCATCCTGGTGGCGCTGCCATGCGGCGTGGTTATTCAGCGCCCATTGGGTGAGCGAGGCGTGGCGGTTTTGCAGGATCTGCGTGAGCTGGTGCGCAGTGGCTTCGCGGCGTGTATCGTGTCCATTCATGCGCGGATCCTCCCCCATGGTGAGCAAAGCGCCGCGATCACCACCTGCTCACGCATGTAATGCACGGCGGCATCGAGCAGCTGGCGCAGGGCATCCTGCGTTTGCGGATCCATTTCCTGATTGGCGAGGCAACAGGATATTGTGGCCGCCTTGGTTTCTGGCATCGTGATCATGCTGCATCACCCCCATCCCTGGGCACGATGCCGATCGGGATCACCTCGGCAGCACCTTGTTTACGGCGGTTGGCCATGATGAAATCCACGATGATTTCCGCATCGCGCAGAACTTCCTCGAGCTTGGGCGCATACTTGTGCAGCTGGCATGCAATTTTTACAGCCTCCGCGCGGATCCACTCGGCATGCTCATGCTCATAATCGCCCATTTCAACCATTATCATTTCCCTCCTCCGTGTGCCGATTGCCCTGATTGGCTGTTGCATTTACGCGGCCAGCTTTGAGATCCCGCACTGCCGGAGTCCAAACGGAGCAGTGCTTCACCATCAGGGCATCGCTGATCCATCGGCGAGATCAGGAAAGGAGACGCCGCAACCGTAACTCTTGAAAGCTGGCTCACAGGCTGGCCTCCATCAATTCGTGGTAGTTAAAACGATCGCCGAGCGCCTCGCCGATGGTGATGGTTTCGGCGCTCATGCCGCGCACCTCGTCATCGAAAACGTAAACCTCGCGGGGGATGCGGTGCAGGCCACGCACAAACAGGCCGCCCGCTGGCGATAGCATCCACATGCCGCTGCTTTTGGTATCGGGGTTGGTATTCACCAGCTGCTGGCAGATCAGCCCCCAATACTTCGCCTTGCTGAAATCGCCCGCGCCGGAAACATCCGGCAGGATGAGCTTGCTGGCGTGGATGTAATGCGCGGTGCCGCCCAGGCGATAGAGCCGGATCAGCTGGCGGGCGATGCTCGAGTGAAACTTGCGCCGATAGATCTGCGCATGGCGGCCACAGGTGGGGCAATCGCACGCCTCGCCCTGCTTGAGCGCATCCATAAACTCGGCACTCACCGTATTCGGATCATAGAAAAGCTGCCCCTGCATCATGCCCTCGCCCTAAAACGATTCCAACTGCACAAACCGCGTCACAAAGCCGTGACGCTGCCTCCGCCGCTGCCGTTGCCCAATGCCCATCGTGAGTAATTCCGTGCGGCGTGATTCACGCTCGTGTTTGGTTGGCTGCTGCCCATCACCGGCGCGCCAGATAAAGCCGCGCTGTTGTGCCTCGCGCACGCGGCGGCGCAGATAATCCGGCTCATAGCCCGCAAACTCGCACACGGTTTTGAAATCTTTTTGATTGCTGAGCAGCCAGTTGAGCGCGCTGTGGCGGATGTAATCGTATTCCTTTTTGGTGCGGCGGCTTTTCGCATCCATGATGGCCTGCGCGAATACCGCCCGCCACAAGGCAACATAGCCATAGAGATCCTCATCGGTGGCAGGCTCGGCATCCTCATGGAATGAGCCACGGCCATGGGCGGTGACAGTTCTCCCCTCGGATCCATACGCATGGCCAGCTGGTAGTTTTTTAATTGCATGGCTGCGCCGCCGCTTTTTCACCATCCGCCACCCCCGTTGCTAGATCGTTTGCGAAGCGCTCGGCATCCCTGCGAAGGGCAAACCACTCGATCACCTCGCCATTGCGTGAAACCGAAAAGGCCATCGCGCCCTCGCACCAATCCACGCTGATGCCATCGCCATCGGCCTGCGCTTTCAACTCCTCGCGCGGCTCATTCGAGTTGGCTGCCTGAGCGTTTTGCAGCGCAATGCGCAGCTCGCCGGATAATTGCAGCAGGTAGGTTTGCGTGGCCGTGGGATTTTTCACCACCACCAGGCTATGCGCCTTCAAACAATCGGCGATTTTCTCGATGTAGCGCTCGGATAGCTGGATCGTTTTCATGCGTGGCCTTTCTCGCGGAGGGTGGTTTCAACGGCGGCGAGGCTATCGAGCGCCTGCCGCAACTCATCAATGCTTGGCCGTGGCACATAGCTGTGCAGGCGGCTTTGGATCTCGCGCTCAACAATGCGCCGCGCAAAGCCAAGCTGTGATGTGGGGGTGAATGCTGCGATTGAGGTGCTATGCGGCATGGGTAGCCTCCCGCGCTTTCTCGATCAGCTTGTGCACGCACTCAGGCATCGCCCAATACGCATCATGGTTTCTTAATGCAGCGAGCTCGCACACGATGGCATCGAGCGGCAGCGCATGATCGATCAGCTCATCACGGCGCATCAGCTCGATCGGCTTTTTGAGGTGCTCTCTCATGCTGCGCTCGCTATGATGCGTTCCGGCCTTAGATCAGCGGGCACCTTGGGCGCGTAACCAGCACCGTGAAATTCGGTCACATACTCGCGCAGATCTGCAAGCGCCTCATCACGAGTTGGCTTCCCGCTATCTGCGGTGATCGAGCATCCATCTTTTTTGAATGTGTAGCTATAGGTAAGCATGACTAGCGCTCCCCCCACAAATGCTGCACCAGAAAGCAATCATGCGTGATGCGATTGCACTCGGGGAAAAACATGAAGTTGATCAGCGCCACATCAACGATCGCCATCACCATCACACACGCAAGCGCACGCCCTAAGATACCTCTCAGGGAGTTGCGCTTGCGTGGCTGCCTTGCCGAGGCTTGGGGTAAAACTTTCTGAGCAGCATCGAGCGTGCTGCGCGGGATTGGATAAGCAGCGCCGAGCTGCGATGTTTTTACGGATTGAAAACTTATCTGATTCATGACCTGCCCCCATGAGTTATGGGATGATGTTACGAATACCGTAACAATGGTCAAGCAACAATGTTACATTATCCATAACATTTTGCGCGTGAGAAAAAATGTGGTGCGTTTGCGCCACACTGGTTAGTCGATCATGTTATGGAATTTTTAGGCGGCCATATAGGTGAGCAGCCGCACCTCATCGTTTTCCGAGCCAACATAGCCAACCACGCCGATCACGCGGCCATAGATTTTCCATGGGCGGTCTTGCGGGAAAATCGTATCGTATCCTGGCTCGATGCTATAGGGCTCAAAGCGATCGGGGTTGCGCTTGTATATCTTGAAGCTGCACTCATGCTCGCCGGTGGTGAGGCATTCGATGCAAACAATCACCGGCTGGTTATGTAGCCGCGCCGGGTCTGTCTCATCAAAATCCACCACCACATACATGCCATCCGGTGCAAGGCGGCTCATGCTGTTGCCGCGCACGCGCAAGGCACGAAGGTTTGGGCGGGCACTGCTGAATTGCACAAAGCCATCCGGCGGGCTGCTCAACGCTTGAATCAGATCACCACCAGGCACCTCGCCGAGGATCGGCACATCATACATAGCGCCGCCACCGATCAATTCGGATGGCGAGCAGTTGAGTGCAGCCGCAAGCATGTTGAGCCAATTCTCGGATAACTTAATGGCACCCGATTCGATAGCCGAGATCTGGCCACGGGCTTTGCCTATCTTTTTTCCTACCGCTTCTTGAGATAGGTTTCTTGCTTCGCGGATCTCCCGCACCTTGTTGATAACTTTTTGTGTCATGCTGCTTACCGTTATTTTTTATGAGGCTTATCCTTGGTTTTCTAGCAACATGTTACAAAAAATGATACACAATAATAGCACGGAAAATGTAACATCGGCTTGACTACTGTTACGGATTATGTAACATCGCGCTGCAATTCATAGCGAGGCGGCGATGAGCATCATAATCAAAACATTGAAACAAAACAAAAAAACCATCGCTCAGTTTGGCAGGGATATTGGTTGCAGCAGGATCGCCGCTCACCGCATAGCGCATGGCTCGCGCTTCACTGCCATCCATCGATTATTCAGCAAAATCTATGAGGCAACCAAGCTAACGCCAAACGAGATTTTGGGTTTCCCACCAAAGAATGATGGGGGCAAGTGATGCCTAATCCATCCCTTGTTTCGTGCAACGAAAGCGCTATGCTCACCGATAGTGATTTCCGAGCGGTGAGGGATTTTATCCGCATCCTTTGGGAAATGGATAAAGAGCAGCAATTCAAAACGCGGGCGGGCGTGAATGAAGGCGATAATACTGGCAAGGGTATCAAGCCGCGAGCAGGAGGAAGAAGGCCACTCGCTGGCCGCTCAAGTGCAGCGGCTGAAAGATTACTGTCATCGTAAAGGCTTGCAGGTGATCCGCACGGTGGAGATCGTAGAGTCATCCACGCGGGGCAAGCGCAAAGAATTTCATGAGTTGATCAATTTCGCAAAGAAGCAAAGCGGCACCACTGCCGTGGTTGCCGATGCTGTTGATCGGGTGCAGCGAGGTTTCAAAGAATCGGTGATGCTCGATGAGCTAATCCGCGCGGGCAAGATCGAATTGCATTTTAACCGCGAAGGCATGGTGATCGGCGCGGATGCAAAGGCATCCGATATCATGCGGTGGGATTTCTCGGTGATGGCCGCAAAAAGCTATGTGTTGCAACTGTCCGATAACGTAAAGCGCAGCATCGAGTACAAGCTGCGCAATGGGGAAGCCGTTTGCCAGGCACCACCTGGCTATCTCAATGTGCGCAATCAGTTTACTGGCAAGGCCACGGTGGTGATCGATCCTGAGCGCGCGCCTATCGTGGAGGAGATTTTCCGGCGCTATGCCACGGGCACCAGCAGCTTGCCTGAGCTATCGGCACTAGCAAATAAAATGGGCTATGCCACCCGTAAGGGAGGCAAGCCGATGACGCGAGCGGCAGTGCACCTGCTTATCCAAAACCCGTTCTATTATGGGCAAATGCGGATTAAGGGGGTGCTATATGATCATCACTATCCCCGCCTCATTTCCAAAGATCTGTTTGATGCCTGTGAAGCGGTACGCCTAGGGTGGAATAAAAAGCCCTTTCAGTATCGCGGCAAGGATTCCCTTTTCCGTGGCATACTGCGCGATGCGGTGACCGGCCACATTGCCACGATGCAAACCAAAAAAGGCCGCTACAACTACATTAAGGTGGTTGATCCAGCCAATCATAAGCTGGCGATATACGTCAAAGAGGATGAGGTGATCGAGCAGGCGGGCGAAGTGCTGCGCCAGTTTCAGATCGGCGAGGCACACATGGCGCAGATCCGCGAATGGTTGCGCACCTCATTGGATGCCGAGGCGGCTTTCCATCAGCAACAGGTGGGCTTACTCACCAAGCAACTGTCCACCGTCAATACCCGCATGCGCCGCTTGGCCGAGCTGCTGCTCGATGGTGCATATACGGTTGCAGAGCATCACCAGCTGCGTAATGACTTAACCGAGAAACGTGCCGAGCTGGAAACGAAACTCGCTCAGCATAGGGATGGGGATGATGGTTTTATCTCCACAATGGAAACCCTCCTAGAACTGCTGAATCGCGCGCACAGCCTATTTGTGGAGGCTTCTGCCCCTCTAAAGCGGCAGTTACTGAATCTATGCTTTGAGAACTTATCTCTAAATGGCCGAAAGCTAGAGTATGCCTTGCGTAGGCCGTTTAATTTATTCACAAAACAGGCGTCTGTTGTGAATGGTGACCCCTACCGTACCGAATTAGAACTAATTGCGGGACTCGAACTCATCCGCACCACTGATGATTTAAGGGTCATTTTTACTGTGCCGCCTGTTTCTACCTTGGCTAAGGAGATAGGGCAATGCTTAAAATTGGCGGCATGATGTGTAAAATTAAAACAGCGTGGCGAGAGGTGTGCTCGATCATGGGCTGGGCGCTTTGCATCTTTATAGGCGGCTCGGCATCCATGCTGGCATGGATCATGCCGCTCACGGGCATGGCACCAAGCACCTACCTGATAGGCTGCGCGATCGCCTCAATCGCACTAGCCGTGTGGATTCATTTCAGCGATCGGCAGGATTAGGCTCACCGGCAAAAATGCGCGCTTCCTCGGAGCGGCGGCGGATCAGCCCGAGCAGCTTGCGCCCGCCCGCCCATACCCACCGGCGAAATTGCGCAGGCGCGGCAAGCATATCCCCGCGATTGATCACTTGCCGGAGGGTGGAGCTGTAGAGCGCGGCACCGCCCAGGTTGAATGCGAAGCTCACCAGCGCATCGAATTGGGCTTGGGTGAGTGGCACCTTGATAGCACGGTGCACGGCGCTCTCGGCCAGCACCACATCCATGCGCAGCAGCGCCATCGCCACCGGCTCGCTGATGCCCGCCTTGAATTTCTCACCATCCGCGCGCGTGATTAAATGGCCATAGCCAATCGTTAGCCAACCGGCTGGGCATCGGTATGGCACCGGCGAGAAGCCCTCAAAGCGTGCGATCAGTTCTAAACCTTGGGCGCTGGTTTTCATGGCTCACCGCTTGCGGATCATCCGATCACCAAACCAGAAAGCTACCACGGCGCTGAAAATGGCAACATCCTCATCCGTCCAGATCGCGGCCAGCGCCTGGGCAATGGTCTGCGTGGTTTGCCACGGCAAGCTCGGATTCATGAGCAGCCAGAATTGCGAGAACTTCACCAGCGCATAGAGCAGGAAAAACGCATAGGTGATGGTGGGGCGCACGGAGGCGGAATAGGCCGCAACCCAGCTGCCTTGATTGGCCTGCACATCGGCGCGGTAGCTTTCCTGCACCGCCGTGGCCTGCGCGCCGAGCGCCAGCTCGATCGTTTTCTCGAGATCAGCAGCGGAGCGCGTGGCCTCGAGCGCGGCTTGCCGCTCGAGCAGCGCCAGCTCGTGCGCCTTGTCGCGCTTGTCCTGCCCCTGCTTGAAAAACTCCGGCAGTATGCTGCTGCCGAAACCGAGTAACGCCGAGAGAAACGCAATCATTATTGCCCCCCATTAAGATGATGAAATCCTGCACCCTTCACCGCGCCATAAGCGGCGATCAACACGGCGGCCACGACGATAGCGCGCCACACCAGGGCGAAAACCCCCTTGCCGAGATCCTGATAAAACGCACGGATCCATTTCTGGCGCAGCGCCTCGGTGAGCGCCTCAACATCGGCATCGGTTAAAGTGCGCGTGCGGCGCTCATTCTCATCCATCGTTTCCCCCTTAGAGCGAATACCATTGCGTGGCGGTGACTGCGAAAAACAGGCGGCGCGCATCCGCGCCGATGCTGAATCCGGCATTGGTTGCCAGGTTATTGATCGCGCCGCCCGTGTCGGGATAGACAAGCAAACTGTTTGCCCCTTTGTTGGCCACCAGGAAAAACTCACCCGCCTCGGGGGTGGGCAAGCGCCCGCCTGTGGAGGCGGCCACGGTGGTGAATGCGCTCAGTGTTTTGGTGATGGCGGTGGCGGTGGCCTGGTTGGTGCCCGCCGCCGTGAGCCCACTGGCGATTGACTTAAACGCCACACGGCCAGTGGCCGCCATCATCTTGATCACGTCCAGCCAGGTGCTGCCATCCGGCGAAGTTTTGAGGCGGAAATCATCATCGCCCACCATGCCGAACTCAGCGCGGCCAGAGTAATCTTTTTGGAAAAGCACCGAGGCGGTATCGCCCACGCCCTCTTTGTTGATCTTGAGCTGCGTATCGCCGGTGCCCCCATCGGCGGCGTAAATCGCGGTGAGCAGTGCGGCAAGGCCGCGCACTGCGAGGCGGTTGGTGCTATCGGCGGTAGCGCCATTCACGGCCAGCGTAGCAAGCGAGAGACTGCCTGCGATGCTCGATGTCCAGGCGGTGCCGTTGTAAACGTAAAGCAGATCCTCATCGTTTACCCATACCATCAGCCCCTCGCCAGGGTTAATGAAGCGCCAGCCGCCATTGTAATAGTATGCGATGTGTTTTGCTTTGCCCGTCCAGGCACCCGTTGGCGAGGCGGCAACGATGTAGCGCGCACCCGCTGCCGGTGATCCTGGTGGGGTGGCGAGATCCTTATCGATGACGCCGCCGCCGATCACCGAATCAAGGATGTTGATGGCCTCATTCATCGTCACTTCTTTTTGTGACTGGCCTTGCTCGATGAGCGTGATTGCAAGATTCGGAGTTGTCGCCATAATTAAACCGTTGCTTCCCCTGGCACGCCGCGCCCGATGATCGTTGATAGTTGGTAAATTCTAACGGCGATGGATGATTGCGGGGAGCCGAAATCTGTCGTTTGCTCGGCGGCGGTATAGCTGGCGGTGGCGGCGGTGAGTGCACTGAGCGTGCGCACCACCGTTGCGCCATTCATGATCTCCACATCATAGCGCTCATTTTCCTCGCCGAGCGGCACATCCACCCCATCGCGCCACTCGCCGGAAATGCGCGTGCGCCGGATCCAGGTGATGGTGAGGTTGCTGCTGCCATCGCGTGTGCCACGGATCTGCACTGGCGAGAATGGGCGCAGGGTTTTGCCGGTATAGATAAACGCCGCCTCATCCGTATTGGCCAGCGTATCCGTGACCGTCACCGCCTTGTAATGGCGCAGCAGGCCAAAGTTTGCGGGCGGCATGATGATATCGGATAGGCCGCCATCGAGCAGGATGAAATTGGTGCCCGCCAGGTGCGTCACCATATCGCGCTCGGTGCCAAGCCGCCCGCGCAATAGATTCGAGAGGGTATAGCGTTTCTCGGCGGTGAGGGTGGCGGTTTGAAACTGGATGATCTCATCACCGATCACCGCCGCGTTGGCACCGTTGAGCAATGCCAGATCATTCACCGAGCTGAGCTCGCCATAAACCAGCGCCACGTCAATCGTGTTAGCGGTATCGATCACATTGCCGCCCGCCCAGGTGCCCACGTTATTCAGCACCGATCCTTTCACGGCCTTGCTGGTGGTGGTGCCGATCTGTGAGAATGTGTTGCCGCCCGCTTCGCCACCATCGGCGGAGCGGTAAAGCGTTGCGCCCATCCAGCCATCGCTCAGCGCCACGGCAGCAGCACGCATGATGCCATCGCTGCCGGTATCGGCAGGGAACGGCGGCAGATCCAGCAGGTAAAGCTCGGTTTGTGGAATGGCCACGCCCTGGCCATCGCCAATCGGGCTTTCGCCTGGTGGCGTGTAGAAATCATAGGTGGAAATATCCTCGGCCACGGCCTTGATTTCCTGCGAGCCGTTGCGCGTCATCGTCGCGGTTTCGATCCGCAACACATGGTTGACGTTATTCACCTGCACCGTGATCACATCGGCAGGCTCCACGATCAGGTATTTCGGCGGCAGGTTGAAGCTGTATTTCACCCGCGCGATCCATTCATTGTAGAGCTTCATATCCGCCAGCTGCTTGGCGAATTGATCGCTCATCACGATCGGCAGGCTGATGTTGATCTGCTCCTTGGCGCGCACGGTTTGGCGCTGCGATAGCTGCGTGCCGGTGGAATAATTGTTGGTGCGCTTGAGGTAGCTGATGCTCACCTTGTTAGGCATATCCAGCTCTTGCGCACGATTGATCTCGATCGGCTTGCGGATCATATCGTTGCCCAGCGGCAGCAGATAATCCTCGGTGATCGTGAGCACCGGCGTACTGCCGCGCGGGATGAATTTCAGCAGCCCCTCACTCTCCACCATGTCGAACATGAAAGCGGTTTGCAGCACCTCGCATGCCTCGCGCGCGGTGGTTTGGGTATCCACGATGAATCCCTCCACCGCATCTTGCAGGCGCGAAACATCATAATCCGCTGGCGTAAGGCCAACCCGTTGCAGCAGCTGCGCCACGATCGAGCCAAGCGTGGATCCGCCGAGCTTGCCATTCACCCAATGGCCGGTGGGGTAGAGCAGATAATCCGCCCAGGCTTTGCGCAGATCAGGGAAAAACGGGAAAGGCCGCGCATCCCACGTCCACAGGAAACGCTGCGGCACCAGGTTGGCATTGCCGCTTTCCAGGTTGCGCGCTTCAAGATAATCCTCGGTGGCGTTGATGGCCTCGCGCTGCGCCTGATAATCGATGCGGCCACGGCCTGCGCGTGGAAACAAACTCTCGGCGCTGCGCGGATCATAGAATACGTTTGGCTGGTTAGCGCAGCCATCCGTTGACGGGAAACCATACTCCGTAAACCACACCGGCTTGAGCTTGGCAGTCCAGCCCGTGGCACCACCGCCGCTCGGGTTGGTGTGGTTGCTGTTCCACCAGTTTTCCACGTTTTTCCATGCATAGGTGGGATCGCCGCCATAAGAGGTGAGGCCGGTGCGGGCGATCGAATCGGTGTAAAAATAATCCCACCCCTCGCCCTTTTCCCAATACTCCTTGATTTTATCCTCGTTGATCTGCGATTGCGGCAGATCCGGCGTGATCGGGAAATAGGCATCAATGCCCACGAAATCGATATTCGCATCCGTCCATAGCGGATCCATGTTATACCAGCCGCCCGTGGAGTGATACTCGCTCCAATCCGCCGCATAGCCCACCAGCGGCGTGCCGCCGAGATCGGTTTGCACGTTGGCCGCCAGCGTTTTGAATGCGGTCACAGCGGGATAGGTGTGGCTGCCAGAGTCATAGCCGGTGAGGCCAACCATTTCCGAGCCGATGATAAACGCATCGATATTGTTTTTGAGATACACGCCGCCGATATTGAGCTGCGCATAGTGCCGGATGAAACGGTTATAGCCGTTGGTTTGCGTAAAGAAGGTGGTCACATCGCCGCTCGATGCTGGCGTTACCCTGCCGCGCCATGGCTTATCATCCTCGCCCGCCTCGGCGGAGGTAGTGTCGATTTGCAGGAAGGGGTAAAACATCACGTTGAGCCCCTTCGATTTGAGGTAAACGCAAAGATCGAGCACGCTTTTATCGGTGGGGGTGCCGCCGTAAGTGGGGGTGCCATCGCCAAACTCTTTTACCACCTCGGCGGTGTTGCGCGTGTAGCCTGCCACGCTCCACTCGAGCGGCGTGGTGGTGGCCTGCGTTTCGTGATATTCCACCTTGGGGAATATCTCACACAGCGCCGCATCTTTGGAATTGCCATACCAGGAAACGGCCACACCCACCCATTCAAGATTGGGGAAGGTGGCAATCATTTGATCCACCGCCACCTCAACATCGGGGCGGCCTTCATAGGTGTGCAGGTTGATGGCGCTTTGCTCGCCGGTCTGCCTAGGGATGCCATTAACATCGAGCACCACGTTATATTTTGAGATCACATCGCGCGAGTAAACGAACTCCCCCGAGCCTGGGATCATCATGATCGATTTCACCTTGTCCTCAACGGATGGCGAAAACTGCGTTTTGCGCAGCACCTCAAACGTGAAATTGGGGATGCGGTTGCCATACTCCGCCAGCGGCATATCCTCGATCACCACATAGGCGATGCCGCGATAAGCGGGCACATTGCCCGCGCCTTTGTAGCGCTCCATGATGGCGGATGGCGTTTGTGTTTCGCTGCCTAAATAGGATTCGTATTTCCCTTGCGCCACCAGCAGATCATCGCCGGTGAGTGCCTTGGCATCCGCCCACACGCGGATGATGCTATCCAGCTGCCCCTCGCAAATGGCGATCGCCAGGGTGGCATAGTATTTGTATTCGATCGTGGTTTGTGAACCGCCGCCACCACCGCCGCCGCCACCTTTGCCACCACCGCCGCCGCTCGAGGTGGTGGTGCGCGTTTCTACTTCCTTGATATCGAGCGCCCAGATCACGTTGCCCGCCATGCGCGCATACCCATACACATGCGGGATCGTGCTGCCATAGGTGGAGACTTGCACCGAGAGATCCTCAAGGCGCGAGCCGATGCGATCGGGCTGCTTTTTGCTGCCACCGCCAAAGATCGCCGCATCAATACCGCCGCCGATAAAGCCGCCGATCGCGCCGCCGATGCCTGGTGCGATGTAGTTGCCAACCGCCGTGAGAACTATTTTAGCCATTATTTACCCCTTTGAAACACTCGCGCGGCACGCGGTATGCGGCCACCGTGCGCGAAAGCCAGCCCTTGGCGAGCATTTCCTCAACCACTTTGCCAGCTGGTGAATACGCATGGATCAGTGAAAGCCCGCCGCTCGGATGATCACCCACGATGCCAACATGCTGCGGCAGGTGGATCACCTTGAATAGCAGCACATCGCCCGCGCGGATGCGCTCGAGCGGGATCTCGATCAAGTGCTCATCGAGCGTATGCTTGAGCCGGTCACTATTGGGATCCGTGGAATAATCGGTGCGATCAAAGGCGGTAAACGGTATGGGGTTGCCCGCATCATCGCGCGCACGCGAGAGAGCGCCCGCATTGTGCAGGGCACCGAGCACCATGCCGATGCAGTCACAACCGGCCTTTTTAACGCGGCCTTGATGATGGAATGGGGTGCCAAGCCAGGTGCGTGCCTCGGCCACGATTTCAGCGCGCATGCCCTATCTCCTTAATTCAGCGGTGCCAGCGGTTTCCAGGATTGCATCGGTGCCTGGAATATCGGGGAAGCCGCGAAAGTTGATGAGGTTGCTGAACTTGGCGGCGCAGGTGGCGGAGGTTTTATCGCATCCGGCCACGATCGAAATCGTATCGCCCACCTGGATCTGATACGGCACCGGCAAGGCCAGCGTGATCTTTGTGCCCTCGAACTCCTTAACTTCCATTTCGAGATCATCGTTATCGCCGGAGGTGAATGTCACCACGCCGCCCGTGAAATAACCCGCTGCCTGCGTGAGGGCGGATGCCTTGAAGATCTGGCGATCGGTAACGCTGGTGACGGTGGTGGCGAATGTGAATGCGCCGAGGGCTTTGGTGCACCGGCTATCGCCCAGGATGGCATCGCACGATGAGGTGTAAACGCGCCCGATGTGCTGCTGCAAATGTTGCGATAAGCCGCGCAGCTCGGCCACGAATTGCGAGCTATTCACCTTCACCTCGCCCATGCGCCCGCGCTTGAGGTAGATTTTGCCCTGTGAGAGATCCTCATAATTCACCATGAAAATCTCAACCTCGGCATAATCATAGCGGCCATTGAGGATATCGGTTTCCGAGATCTCGTTGCTGCTGAGCATGCCCTCGAGATCCATGTTATCTACCGAGAAATCCGCCTTTGATTCCACGCTGGTGGCGGTGAATCCCGTGGCGGCTTTGTAGAGCTGCGCATCCACGGTGAGATCCTGATCATGATCCGTGAAACCAAGCTCAACGCCATCCTCGCGGGTAACGTGCCAGCAGGTGCAAAGCGTGGTTGTCGTGCCGTCCAGGTGCAGCTGCAAATCGGGATCGATATTTTTCACAGGCGGATCTCCACGATCGGGATGCTATTCCATGATCCGAGTTGGAATGTATCGAGCGAGATCCCGAGCTCATCGGTATCGAACCGCGCGGGCACATCGAACTGGAAATTGGCCGTGACCACTACACCGTTGGCCGGTGCCACCGTAAACGTCACGATGCCGGTGGTGAGATCGGTGCTCACACCGCTTACCTGCAACACGCCGTTTTTATAAACCTGGATGGTGCCGCTCACCGGCTTGGTGATTTTGCGATCCACGGTGATGGATCCCGCCGTGTAGCTTTTCACCAGCTGGAAAGCGGTGAGCACGCCATCGCCGGTGCCGATGATCTGGTTGGCGGCGCTATAATCGCTCCAATCCTTGAAGCGAAAACCGATTGCCTTGCCTCGGCATGCACGGAAAAACGCGATCAGCGTGGCCAACTGCGATTCCGTTTTTACCCCGTGGCTCACATTCCACTGGCCGCGCGATTCACTCCAGTTGATGTTGCGCTGTTCCCACCCGCTGAATGTCTCCACCACATCGGTGGAGTAGCGCGCGCCGCCCACCGCGCCGTAGGCAATATCATTGGGAAATTGTGTCTCGTTAAACGCCATGCGTAACCCCTTACTGATTACGCGATTTTACTGGTTATTTGCCGAGTGCGGAGGGTGCAAACTTACAAATTGCGCGAGCCTTGCTGCACTGCCTGAGCCATTGCCGCCGTGATCTGGCTTTGGCTGCGCCGGAAGCTGTTGGCATCCGGCGTGGTGATGTTCATTTGCACATTCACGGGGCGGGCACTTGCGCCCGCCGATGCACCGGCGAGCATGCTTTGCGTTTGCTGCGCGTTATAAATGCGCGCCTTGCCGGTGGCCTCGAGCTCAGGGCCATTTTCCCCCACCACGCGCAGGCCGCCCATGTGATCGCCGCCGCTCGCAAATGACGGGAGCATATCCCACAAGCTGCCCAATGCGCTGCTGACAAAGCCACCGAATCCGCCGCCGCCACCGCCGCCGCCGCCACCGCTGGTGCCAAGCTGCTGGTTGAGGATATTTTTTAGGATGGATTCGCCGATCGCCTCGAGCGCGCGCAGCGCGCTGCCCTTGAGATCGTTGAAATCCAGGCTCATGCCGCCGAGCGCGCCGGAAATATCGTTTTCCATCGATTGCGCGGCATCGCCCCATTTCTTTGCCATATCATCAGCGGTATCTTTGGCCACTTTTCCAGTGTCGCCGAGATCCTTTTGCATACCCTTCAAGCCGCCACCAGCTTTGCCAGCGCCGCCTTTGGCAAGCGCCTTGTTTACCTTATCGATCGATGCTGCCGTTTTATCGATGCCAGCCTGATAGCCCGCGTTTGTCTTTGTGGCTTCCTCGGCTTTCGAGGAAACGCTGGTGAGCACATCGCCATAGTTGCTGAGCTGCTCGGAGATCTGTTTCATGGCATCGCCAGCCTGACCAGGCAGGATGCTGAATTGGCGGGTGAGCCAGGAAAACGCATTGGCGATGCGCCCGATCACATCAAGGATGGTGGCCACCAGGCTTTTGAAAATCGATTTCACGATATTGACCGCGCCCACCAAAACATAAGTGAGCGCATTGGCGATCGCCTGAATCGCCGGTGCGAATAGGCCAACGAAATCCTGGGCAACGCCCTTGGCCGCGAGGCCAAGCTCACCAAAGGCATCCATCATGCCATCGATCGCACCAACCTGCGTTTGCGTCATGGTGATGCCGAGCTCATCCGCGCGTTGCTGCATTTCCTGTAATGCTTGGCCGCCACCGGCCATCACCTGCAACATATCCGCGCCGGATTTCCCCATCAGCGTCATGGCCAGCTCAACGCGCTTTGATGGATTTTCCACTCCACGAATAGCCTCGGCGAGCAGTTGAAACTTGGTATCGATGGGCATGGCAGCAAACTGCTGCGCATTGATGCCGAGATATTGCAGCGCTTTGGCAGCCTCGCCACCACTCTCTACGGCATCAATCGAATTTTTGGCGAGGTGCTTCATCGCATTGCCAATTTCATCCAGGGAAACGCCGGTGTTATTCGCCACCAGCTGGTATTGCGAAAGCACCTCGGCACCGATGCCGAGCTTGGTGCTTAGATCATTGATCTGCTCAGCCGCCTGCGCGGCTCCTTTGAGGTAGTTGACTGCAAAGGCACCAACCAATAGCGCTTTGAAAGCACCGATGGTTTTGCTGATGTTGCTGAAACCTTTATTCAGCCCATCAACATTATTTTTAACGCTGGCAAACGCTTGGCCTGTTTTGTCGCGCGCGAAAATATCAAATGTTAGGCTGGCCATAACTCACCGCTGCTGCTTTTGTTTGCGTTGCTTCACGTTGAAATAGGCCACCCACCCAAAGAATTCCTCCGTGGTCATTTCCAGTATTTCGTGGATCCTCTTGCCCAGCAGCTCCGCCAGCATATACGCCATGTAGAGCTCAGGATCCTCGGTTAGTTTTTTTCCGCGTCATCCACAATTTCTGCATCAGGGATGCCAACGATCTCGGTGGTGATGCGGGCGATCACATCGCTGGCCACTTCGCGCATGAGATCAAACTTTTCCTCCTTCAAGAAAAGTGGCGCACCGGCTGCATCCTTTGCTTTGAGGATGAGCAGCTCTGCCGCCATTTCTTGGGGGTTCTTTGCGAAGCGCCCAATTTTCGCACGCTCATTGAGCGTGAGAGGGGTGGCATAAACAAAGAACTCCTCGCCTTCATCCGCCCACTCGGGCACGGGGATTTTCTTTGGCTCGGCAGCCAGCCGAGTATAGTGCGCACGCGCGCGATCGATCGCTTTCATGATTTACCTCTTATGGTGCAACTGCCTGTGTTAATGCGCCGGTGCCTTTGAAGCTGAAACTTGCCTCAACAAACCCATCCACTGATGCCTTGCGGTTTACGGCGGTGATGATGGCGGTGCCGCTGAAATAAGCAGCGCCCACAGCGTTACCCTCGGGATAGAGCTTGAGGGCTATCTCGCTGCCCACATCCAGCGTTTCCTGGCCGTTGGTATCTGTCTCATCCCAGAAACACGAAACCGAGCCTTCCCAGCTCAGGATGGTTGCTTTGTGCGTGCTCCACCCACCGTTTCCTTGCGCGGTGTTAATGGTGGTATTTTCGGCGGTGGCCGCCGTGGTATCGAGTTGCCACTCGCGCACCTCCGCAACGGTCGTGGGCGTACCACCTACGCGAACCATGCCCTCTTTACCTAAGTGTGTAGCCATAATAATTCCCCTTAATTTGTGACCTGTGGATCATTTTCCGGCGTGTTGTAGTGCGCCGTAAAACTCATGGAAACCACCGCCACTGGCTTTTCTGCTTCGCCAAGCAACTTGATCTCCGTGCTTGATAAGAAAATATCGCGCACCAATGTTTTCAGGGAGGGGTTATTATAAATCGCCGTTTCAACCTCCACCGCGATCTTATCCAACTTGTCGTCATAGCCCGTGGTTACTTTCACATAGCCCTCAACCATCACGGTGAGCATGCGCTGGATCCGGCGTGGCGGGCTCAGCGTGATCGGCTCGCTCGATTCATTGCGGGTGAATACCAGCACGCACGGGAGCTCATTGTCATTCACGGGGTGCACGCGCGAGGCGAAGGCGTTTTTCTTGGTGGTGGTGAGGCCGGTCACGGCTGCCAGCACTGCATCGCGGATCTGATCCCTAGCATGCGTCATCGTATTTTTCCAACATCAGGGTGGTTACGCCGGTGCCATCCGGCTCGATGCCAACGATGGTATAATCCTGCCCCTTGAAGGTAACAGTCTCGCCATAGATCGGGGCATCGGGGATCGTGGCGGATTCGTATTGGATTTGCGGTTGGTTGCTGGCCACGGCAACCTCGCCGCCTGGGGCGGCATAGTAGCCAGCATCAAAGATGCCGATCAGGGTGAGTGAGGAGCCCACCTTTGGATGATAGGTAAACTCCTCACCAAACCCGTTGGTGTTGAAGAAAATCGAGAGATCTTCAACGAATGCCATGGCTAAGCAGCTGCCGAGCGCTTGAGTAGGATCGCCTCAGCAATCTGCTCTTTATTGGCGGATGCCTTGATCTCAACTTCCTCAGCTGCTGCCAGCTCGAGCAGCTCAGCCTTGGTGAGTTTGAGAAGCGCATCGGCTTCGCTGGTGGTTTCATCACCACCGCCAGCGCCTGGCTCAGCTTCCTCATCGTTGACCGCGCGGCCAAGGCGAATGAGCGTGATTGCAGCGGCCTCGGGATAGTCAATCGTAGTGCCCTGCTCGAGGTGCTCGCCATCCTTGCCTATGCAGGATGCTTTGATCGTGATTTTCATGGTGTCCTCAATGGTTGGATTAATGGGTGATTTGATGCCTAAAACTAAGGCGCAGCAACGAACAAAAGGGGCTGGCGTACTGCTCCGCCAGCCCCTTCCTTTATGCGCTCTTAGAGCGCATCCTTCATCGCGGCGAACGATTCAGGGTGACGCACTGCGATATCAACATCTTGCAATGCGACAACGCGGAGCGTGCCCGCCGAAGATCCCGTGTAAGGATCCACCAGCAGATCAAGGCCACCCCACATGCCGATGATCAGATCAGCCCAGTTGCCGAACAGGATCGCCGAGCACACCGCACCCGATGCACCTTTCACCAGGTTGCTTGGCACCTGGTTGCTGATACCGCAATTGTAACCATTGACCGGGGTGGTGCCGTTATCCCAAATGAAGCTGGTGGCAGGGCTGGTTTTGGTAATACCCTTGAACTTGCCACGTTGCTTGGCATTGGTGAGGTAAGCCAGCTTGCCTACATCGGCGTTGGCGTTACCTACAGCAGCCTCGAGATCAACGATGTTCTGCCATGTCACAAGCGCGCCGTTGGTGCCGCCTGCTACCGAGCCGATGCCCGCCGTGTTGAGCACGCCGGTTGGCTGGTTGCTTGCGCCGGTGCCGTTGATGCCCGCGCTATCGATAGCGATAGCGAGCACTTTTGCCAGATCGTTCTGCACAAATTGCTCGATATCGATGCTCGATTGGCTGAGCAGCTTACGGCTGATATCCGTGTAAGCACCCACCGTTTTCGGGTTCATCGTCACCTGATCGAACGCCTGTTGGCTTTCGGTAGGCGCACCGTTCTCCGCTACCCAATAGGCAGTGGCACCAGCGGTTTGACGCGGGATAGCCACTTGGCCTTGCAGGTCAGTGAGCATGGTAACGCCGAGTGCATTAAGCGACATTGCGTTGCGCAGCACTTCAATGAAGCTGCCAGCAAGCACATCGGTTTGCACGGTGTGGCCACCTGCTGTGGCAGTGCCAACCAGCAAATCACGTTTCAACACTTCGGTTGGAATCATGAAGCCCTGGGCGGTTTTGCCATAACGCTTGGCAGCGGCATCGCTTGCCTCACGCTCAAAGCGTGCAGCTTCCTGCGCGCCCCGATCGTGCGGGTTAGCCATCGCGTTGATCGCACGCATCAGGCTGTATTGCTTCACCTCTTTATCGGTGAGGCCAATGCTGTTATCGGTGCGAGCTGCATCGATTGGCTTGACCACGCCGAGGTTTTCCAGCACATGCGTGCGGAATTCATCCGCCGATTTGCCAGCCGCAATAAACTCAGCGCCACGCTCGAGCATGTTATGGCGCTTAGCCAATGCCATGATCTCGCTGGTACGAGCTGCGGTTTCTTGTTGATAGGCAGCACGAAGCGCCGCTTCGTTGGCTGCTGGTGTGGCCGCGATGGCCGCGTTTGGTTCAGTAGGCATAGGTTTATTCTCCGTTGGTGTGTGATTAGGAATGATGATTTCGATTGCCCGTTTCTCCTCCGCCGATCGCCCGATTCCCACCGATTGATCTGCTGGAATTGAAACAAGCGAGATCTCCAAGGGCTCCCACTTGGTGACACGATACACCGCGCCACTTTCGCCTTCCTCCTCAAGGATCATTTGATGTATCCGGTAGCCCACAGAAATGTTGGCGCGGATACCATCCTTCACATCCTGAAAATAAGCATCGGATTGTGCACCTTTCCCAAAGCGCACAACCGCGCGGCCAACGCGGTCTTTGCCAATTTCAGCACGTTCGATAACGCCGATCTGGATCGATAGATCGTGATCAGCAAGCAATGGTGCGCGGCCAGTATTCAGCCAATCCAGCACTACGCTTTTATTTGAGTGATCGAGGATCTCGGCACCGAAATACCGATCCACGGCGATCTCGCTGGAAAATGCGAGCTCAACGGTGCGGGCTTCCTCATCGATTGCGCCAAGCGTGGCGGCGCGATAGAGCACGCCAGCCTCAACAGTTTTTTTGCGCACTGCGTCATTTTTCATTGTTTTCCCCCATGTTTAATACCGATTGCAACCCCTGCAAATCCGGTGTGCCGAGCACCACGCCATGTTTCTCGCGCAAGGATTGCTCGAGTGCCAACTGCGCATAGACATCTTCAATGTCCTGCCCTTGTTGGCTCGCCACATCCTGTGCGCTCATGAAACCGGCGTTCACCGCTTCGATGTTGGATTTCACCTCTTTGAGAGGATCCACCCATGACCAACCGCGAGGCCGCCACACAGGTGCATTAAACTTCTCAAACTTGGTAAGCGGGAGGCTGATTTTTTGTGTGGTGAGCGCCATCAACAACCATGACTCAAAAATATCGGTGCAGAAATGCTCGATCATCCAGGTTTGCATAAGCCGCCACGCATCGCGTTCCTCGAGCGTTCCCTGGCGAATTGATGAATAACTCACCCCCTCGAGATCATTCGATAGGGTGGTGTAGCTCACACCGATGCCGGAGGCGGCACCGCGCAGCATTGCCTTGATGAATGCGCCGAATGATGTGGTAGGATGCTGTGGATCCCACGCCTCGAACTTCACGCCCGCTGGCAGCTGCTCAAAAAGCCCTGGCTCAGCCTCGGTGATCAGGTTGCCATCCGCATCCTCATCGGTGCCCTTGTATTGCTCGCCATCCGCCGAGGTAAAGAAACCCATTTTCGAGGCGGAGACACCTGCCGCCACCAGCTCGTTTTCCTCATAGGTGCCAAGCATCCGCATGCGGCGCATGGCGGAAACCATCCACGGCACACCGCGCGATTGCGAAGGGCGCTCCGAAACATAAAGGTGCAGGATATCCTCGGCGGGGATACGCTCATAACGATTGGTGAGCGTGCCAATGTTGAGCAGATCACCAGGGTGGCGGGTGAGCACATGATAGGCCACTGGCCGATTCCATGCGTTATACTCAATACTCATGCGGATGATGTTGCCGTTATTCAGCGTGAGGTTATATTTCTCATCCAGGTGATCCGCCTCAAGCAGCTGAATCGTAAACGCAAAGGGGTTGCCAGCAGTTTTGCCACGGATCTTGCGCACCAGTATCTCGCCATCCTTGGCAACCGTTTCGATAAGCATTTGCTGCACATCGATAAAGGATAGGCGGCCATCGATCGTGCAATACTTTTTACTTGCCCACTCATACCAGTTTTTTTCAATCAGCCGATTCGCGTAGTCATCAAAAACTACGCCTTTCTTGCTTTCGGATTCGATGGCGCGCACCTGCATGCTGATGCCCTGCGAGCCAACCACATTGCTGCGCAGCAACTTATAGAAGCGGCGCGCATAGTCATTATCAGCAGCCAGCTGGCGGGAGCGGGCGCGCAGGCGCGTGAGCGTCATTTGCACGCCGGTATCTGCCGAGCCGGTGATGCCGCGCCAGCTTTCGGTGAGGCGATCAATTTTTGCGGCAGCAAAATGGCGCTGGCGCGGTGCGGCGCGCAGCTGCTGCTTGCGCTTTCTTGTGATGGAAATACCAAACATTAGTTAAACCTCACCCGAATGAGTTTGCTTGTGCCTTTGCCGCGCCGAATTTTCTCGGCATCCTTGAGGTTTTGCAGCTCGCTTTGCAGCCGCCCGCGCAGCATGTAGAGATCGGCGATGGTGTATTTATTGAGCGAGCGGCCACCGATGGAATAGCTGGCGAAGCTGTAGTTTTTCCCGAGCCAGGCATTGATCGCATCCACATCGGCCTGCAACGTGAGCAGGCGATCGGTGAAGGTGGTGGCGGTGGCGAGATTCTCTTTGATCTCGATGTAGCCGGTGCCAACGGTGTAACGCTCGGCGGCCTTAGTGACATAGGCGCTAAAGCTGTATATGCCCACCTTATAGGCTGCACTGGCGGCGGCGGTGACATCCACCTGGTGATCCGCGCCGGAGGCACTCGCGGTGATGTTGATGGTGCCCGCACCGCGCAGCGCATAGGAAAGCGTCCAACCATCGCTGGCTTTGTAATCGGTGAGAGTTTTTTTCCACTTCACCGTATCACCGGCAACGAAATACTCGGGCTCAGTCGTCGCTATATCAACCATCTATCACCGCCACCTGTTAACGAATCCTTGGCCGCGCCTGCTGCGTGTCTTTTTTGCAGGGGGCTTTTCGGTAGCAGTATGCGGCATTGGTTGCGTTTGCGGGGGTGCCTTTTTTTGTGCCTGTTTTTCCTTGAGCAGCCTGATCGCTTTCCAGTTCGGATTGAGGATTTTGAGCGCGGCCAGGTTATACACGCGCAGATCCAGCGGCTCGTTGCGGGCGCTCGATGTTTTCTTAACGTATTGCTTGGTGGATTTGCCCTTGTGGTAGCGCTTCACCAGCTTCTCGGAGGTGAGGCCGGTGAAATAACTCTCGGGATAGTGGGCGGGGAAATGGCAGTAGCCAGCGCCTTCCTCGGTGAGCTTGAGGCGTGAGAAAATAGTATCCTTCGCAGTATCGGTGCCGATAAAAAACATCTTCACGCGATGTGAGTTGTTGTTGCTCGATTTACTGATCACTGGCCGCCAGCTTTGCGAATAGCCTCGGATGGCATAAAAGCGCCGCCCCTGCTTTTGCTTTGTCTTTGTGTATATGTAAACTGATTCGGCATGGTGGCCGCCCGCATCCACGCACACGCATTCGATGCGCATTTCGGGATAGCGCTCATGGGCGATCGGCTCCTCGAGCAGGTGATCGAGATCCTGCCACACCTCGCGCGTGCCAGGATCACCGTGAATCACCGCATATTTCAGTGACCAGCTTTCCTCATCCACACCCCAGCCAACCACCTCCACCTCGAGGCGATCATCCTGCACATCCACCGAGGCGGTGATCAGCAGCACACCAGCTGGTGCGTTTTCATAATCCTCCACGCGGTTGAGGATTTCACGATCATCCACACCCTCACCATCAAGATTTTCCTCGTAGGTTTCCGCCAGCTCGGTGTTGATAAAAACCTTGAGTTTCTCGGGATCGCCTTTGGCATCCACGAACTTTTTAGCCAGCTCGCCAAACCGCACCCACGGCGAGTAGAGCGATGACAGATAAAAACCGGCGCGGCCTTTGAAGGGTGCCTCCGCACGCCACTCGCCATGCGCCAGCATGTGGTATTTATCGCCATCGCTCATGATGCAGCCATTATGCACGCACACATAGCTGGCCTTTTCCGGCTCACCGTCCGGCCACTTGAGTTGCTCGAAAACCATCTTTTGTTTCTCGAGACAATGCGGGCACTCGATCCAGTAAAAGCGGCGATCGCTTCGCTCAAACGCCGCCTCGATCTCACTCTCGCCCTTGATGGTGGGGCTCGAGGATCGCAAGATTTTTCGATTCCAGAATGTAGCGGTGCGCTTGATCGCCAGATCGGATGGGCTTCCCTCTTTTTTTGCCGAGCGGGGGAAGCGATCCACCTCATCGAGCACCAGGATCCGCTTTGGCCTGGATGCCAGCGATGCCGGTGAGTTGGCACCGGCGATGGTGAGGTTGCCGCCAGGGAAACGCTTGTGCATGATGGTGTTTTCGCCATCGCGCTTGCTATCGATATTCACCAGGGAATTGAGCACCGGCGTGTCGCGCACCATCGGCACAAAGCGATCTTTGCTCCACGCTTCGCCCATTTCCTTGGTGGGCTGCACGTTGAGGATTGGCGCGGGATCCTGGTGGATGTAGTAGCCGATGGCCGCGTTGAATATGGTGGTTTTGCCGGTTTGCGATGCCCAAAGGAGATCCACTTCCTCCACCTCAATATCGGTGCAGCAATCCATCGGCTCACGGTGATAGGGCGTGCGCGCGAGATTATACTTTCCAGGCTCCGCGCTGCTTTCGCTCGATAGGTAAAAGAATGCCTCCGCCCATCCCGAGAGTTTAAGCGGTGGCGGCGGCGCGAGTACCTTTAGCGTTTCCAGCACGGCTATGCGCTGTTTTATCGTGAGTTTCGGGATCATAATTTGCCATATCGCTGAGGGCTTCCGCGCATGCTTCTTTTAGAACTTTCTCGATTTTCTTCGGATCGCGGTGCGTGGCGATCACGGGTGCCAACCGGCTTGGCATCGAGAGAATCCGCGCGCGGCAGCTGGCAAACACACCCGAGAAAAGATGCTTCATTTTATCAAGCGGGATCAGCTCCTCTTTTTTCTCGAGCACTTTCAATTCTTCCATTTCCGCCTGCGCCTCAGTGAGGCGCAGCTTGGCTTTTTCCATCGCGGTGTTGGTGTCGCTCGAGCGCTTGATCAGCCAATCAATCACGGCGGCGGTGTCATAGGTATTGGATTGCCCTTTGCGCTCGCCCAATTTTTTGATCGGCATTCCCTCCTTTTGCCACGTTGTTAGCGTTGGCTCGGTCTTGCCTAAGATTTTGGCGAGCTTCGCTTTATTGACGATTTCTCCCATGGTTGCCGCGCCTCTTAAAGTAAGAAAGAAAGTTGCTTAAAATTTTCGTACCTAGAAACGAGTCGCGCGTTGCGCGTGACCAGATCGGAAGAGC
>ERZ650304.240-NODE-240-length-34382-cov-8.178431_pt1 | contig 34382 bp, 37 predicted proteins | sample MGYA00376240_ERZ650304 | MGnify/ENA primary metagenome ERZ650304 (study PRJEB26733, sample SAMN07839271) | wastewater metagenome | biome: small river; feature: stream; material: water | place: USA: North Carolina | collected 2016-03-01 ... | reverse complement strand
AATAATTTATTTCAAAAGTATTGCGCGAAGTCCTGCTTGGAAAAGCGTATCAAATGCTCCAAGTGTGTAGCCAAGTCCAATAGAAAAAACAATAACGACCAGTGTGTATATAACCAAATGTCGACGCTTTGGCCATGTAACCTGTTTCATTTCCCCTTTTGTCTCTCTTAAAAATTGTGTGATGTTTGCCATGGTTATTGTTACTTTAAATCCTCTTACTAATAAACAAATAGATAATTCTATTAAATTACCTAATATAGATAATAGAGTAGATGTAAGTAAAGTGATTTCTCCCATTAGGAAAATAGGTAATTCAAATGGATTAAATACAGATGATTTAGCACCAGTAGTAGGTTCTGTTATGAGTGGCATTAATTACTTTGCTAATCAAAATATGATTAACAATTATAAAACTCAAACTCCTGCAAGTCTATTACAGAATCCTAATTATCAGTATTTTGATAGAAGTGGTACAGCTAGAAATAGTGTAAGAGGGATTACTAATACTATTATGAATAATCCTTTTTTAAATCAAGGTACTAAACAAGCAGCACTTGCTAATTCTATGAATGTAATCAATGATGTAAATCAACAAGAATTAAATAGAAAGCAAGAATATGATAGAAGTTATAGAGGTCAGCAAATAGAAACTGAAAATCGTAATGCGATGATTCTTAATCAAGCTAGACAACAAACTATGCAAAATGAGAATCAGAAATTAGGAATGAAACAAGATAATCTAAATAATCTATTTAGTAATATTAATACTAATCTTGCAGAATTTCAAGCTAATAAGCAACAAGATAAAGCAATGCAATATATGTCATTACCTTATTTTAAAAGACTTGGTTTAACACCTGCTGAACAAGAACAGTTTAAAAAGAATCCTACTTCTTTCCTAATGGGAGAAAGTGAAGTACCTAAGAATAAAAAAGGTGGACGTATTAAAATGAAATATTGTTAATTATGTTACCAAAACTGAATTTATTTAATTATAGACCTATATCAGCACCAGAACCATTAGATGCTTATCAAGCAGCTATGAATGATGCTGTACAAACTTATGATAAGAATCTACAAGAAGCAGGTTTATTAGAAACAGCTTTATCTAAAGTTAGAGCATTACCTGCTGATAAAGAATATGTAGATAAAGTAACAGATAAAGTAAAAGGTACTTTAGCTAATCTTTCAAGTACTGTACAGAATAATAAGAGATGGGATTTAGCAAGTGATACTTTACATGAACTTAAATTAGCATTTACTAGTGACCAGAATCTACAAGGTATTCAAGAAAGTTATAATAATTATTTAGGAGAATTAGAATTAGAACAGAAGTTAAAGGCAAGTGGTAAAACTCCTGTTAATCTTAATATGGTTGACTCGAAGAATCATAGAACTTTATCACCAAATGGTCAGTTAAATATATATAGAAGTAATGTTCAACCTAAAGCTGATTATAATGCAGAGATGTTTGAACTTGCTAAGGTAATTCCTTTTGATACAATTGAAAGTGAATTAGAAGCAGCAGGTTATGAAGGATTTCTTAAAGCTACTAAAAGAAAAGAACTTACTCAAAAGAAAATTGATGAAAATCTACCTTCTTTATTTAGAAGTTATGCTAATACAGATACTTATCAACAGCAGAAACAACTTAAATTAAAAGAATTAAATCAACAGGGTATTACGGGAGAAGCAGCTAATAAAATAGCTAATACTCAAATAGTACAAGATTTAAGAGATTTAGCAGGATTAAGAATAGGTAGTGAAGAAGATAAAACTTTCATGCAAGACCCTACTTATATGAGTAATCTTAGATTAGAAAATCAATTAGCAGTAGCAAGAGCAAAAGCAGAAGCTAAAAAGAATGGTAATTTAGCTTATGAAGACGGAGTATTTCAAAAACAAGATGGATTTTCACAAGACAAAAAACATTTTGATAGAGTAGTTGGTATAGCTAATCAAAAAGTAATTACAGGATTAGGAGCTACTAATACAATACCTAATAAATCAGAAATATTTGTATTAGATGATAAATCTAATATAGATTTAGATGATTATCAAATTGAAGGATTTAAACCAAAAGGATTAGTTACATCTAATGTATCAGGAAATCCTGATTTTAACGGAGCTTTTTTAGGTGATTTAACTTTAACTAAGGGTGGTAAAGAAAGAATTACTATTAGAGCATATACTAAAAATCCTAATACAGATGTAAAAAATAGTTTTAATACACTCACTAATGTACATAAAGCTACTCAAGATTTACCAGAAGGTAGAGCAAAAGTAATTGATGATACTTCTGGTATTCTAGGTTCTCCTATATTTAAAATTGAAATTGTAGGTAGAAAAAATGGTTCTTATGTGATTAAACCAGTCATAGTTAATCCTACTAATGGGCAAAGACATTTACCTTCTCAAACTGATTTAGATGCTTTTGGACTTAAAAAACAAATGACATTAGAAGAATTAGAGAATAGAAGTCTTAATAAACTAGAACCATATATTGAACAATTAAGTAAAAGTAATAAGAATCTAATAGATGAATCATGGGAAAACAATTAAGTAAACAAGCTAGAGAAGCATTATCTTATTATCAAGGTCAAGAGGTAATTAATGCTCCTGATATTGAATTACCTGATGATAGTAAATACTACAAAGGGATTCGTAGTACTAACTTAGGAAGTTTACAAGATTATAAAGCTAATCAACAAAGTACAGCAGAAGCTCTTACTAACTCATTAGTTAAGAATACAGCTAAAGCAGGTACTAGATTTGTTGATGGTTTCTTAGGTATAGGTTCTGCTTTATTATATGATATTCCTAGTGATATTGTAGGTAAAGATGATACTACATTTACATCTGTACTAGAAGATGTATATGATAATTCTTATTCTCAAAATGTAACTAGACCATTTGAAGATTGGTTAGATAAAGAATTACCTGTTTATCAAACAGAAAAACAACAAAACTCTTATGGAGTAGGAAATCTAGGATTTTTAGATAAAGTTTTAGATGGGGTTGCTTATGTAGCAGGTATGGCAGGAGGTGCTAAAGCAGCTACTTTAGTAGTAAAAGGTTTAGGTAAGATAGGTAGTTTAATGTCAGCAGCTGCTAGACAAGGTAAAGATTTAAACTATGTTAAGAATCTATTTAGTAATACAGCAGATGATTTAATAGGAGCATTGAGCAAAGGTGATAAATCAGTTGTTAAAGACATAGTTAAAAATGCTTGGGATGATTTATTTGGGGCAGTTGTAGAAAGTGGAGCAGAGGCATCTGAAACTAAAAAAACTATATTTGAAAATCTTAAAAGAAAAGCTATTGTTGAAAATGGAGGTAATCCATTAACTAAAGAGCAAGAAGCACAATTAGATAAACAAGCGAGTGTAGGTGGAGCAGCTAACTTTATGACCAATCTTATTACAACAGGAATGGTTAATAATGTTGTGTTTAAACCACTTATTAAAAGTAAATGGTTAGATGATGCTTTTGATAATAAAGCTATTAATAATGAATTAGTTAATCCTAATTTTATTGGTAAGAGGGGTACAGAATATGTACTTGATAAAGCTAATAAGAATCAGAAATTATATCAGAAGTTATTTCAAACTAATGTTGCTAAAAATGCAGCTTTAGAAGGAGGTCAAGAACTAGTACAATTTGCAAGTAATGATTATTTTGTTAATCTTTTATCTGACCCTAGTAAACAATCAGTACAAGATATAGCTGAATTATATGATATAACTAGTAAAAATGGACTACAAGCATTACTTAAAACAGGTAATAATTTAAGTAGTGTAGATGCAGTACATTCTGCTTTAATTGGAGGATTAATAGGAGGAGGTGCAGGAGCATTACAAGATTTCTCTAGTAAAGGGGCAATTGATGCTAATACTCAATATGCTATTGATTATGCTAATCGTAATTCTTTAAATAATAAAGATGTTACAGCAGCAATTAAGAATTTTGCTAAATCTAAAGAGTATAGTCAAGTAGCAGATGCAGCTTCTAAGAATGGAGATAGATTAACTTATGAAACTGCTAAATATCTAGGATTTGCAAACTATGTAAATGCTAGAGTTAATATGAGTAAATTTGAAGATGTTTTACAAGACCTTAAAGACCTTAAAACAAAACCATTAGAAGAATTTACTAAGCAATTTGACTTAGATGATTATAAAACATTTGATGTTAAAAAGAGAGATGAAATGATTGATTATGCTATTGGAGTAGCTAATCAAATTAAAAGTAGTCAAGATAAAATTATGTCCTCTTATGGACATAAAATATCTGCTTTAGAAGCTAAAAGTTCTGATAATGAAAAGATTTTACCATTCTTAACTAGTTTAGATGCTCTTAAAGCTAATTATACTAATAGAGAAAATGAACTTATAGATAAATTTAAAGCTAATGGAGTTGATTATACTGCTTTTCAAAAGAAAGAAAAGAGTGGAGAACAGATAGCCGCAAGTCAAGGTAAAATAGCAGAATTAACTTCACAATTAACTGCTTTACAAGGAGATAAAAATATACCAGTAGAAGATAGATTAAAACAAATTAATGAAATTTCTAATCAATTAGTTAAAGCTAATGATGATTTACAGAGAACTGTAACTGAAAGTACTTACAAAGAGTTATTTAAGAAAGAACTTACAGATGAATTTCAACCAGAAGTAGATGAAAAAGCCCAAAAGGCTATATATGAAACATTTAGTAAAGATATAAAAGACTTTACTCAAATTCAAACAGCTAAAGAAAAACTTATTGATTTTTATAGTAAGATTATCAATGATGAAAGTTATGCTGAAAAAGTAGCTAAGAAATTAGTAGCTAGAAATCAAGATGATGAAATTAGTAACTTATTTACAGTAAGTGGTAATGTTATTAATAATCCTTCTATTACTAAAGGAGAAACAGAAGATGGAGAAGAAACAGAAATAGTAGGTAAAGATAACTATGAATTTGAAGTTGGTGAAGCTAAATCTCCTGAATCATATAGAGAACATTATATTAAAACAGGTGATGTTTATCAATTAAATAGAAGGATTTATAGAGATTCTGCTAAGGGAGAAACTTATGAAATGTTTGAAGTAATTGATACTAGAACTACAGCTAATCCAGATGGAAGTTTAAAAGGTGAAGTAAGAATAAGTAATAATAAAGGATATAAAGAATGGCTTGATGTAAGAGATTTTAAAAGGATGATTAAACCTATGGGTAATAGTGCTGAATCTCCTATTAAAATGGATGCAAGAAGTGAAGAATATCAATTCTATCAAAAATTTAAAAATAGAGCTATTAGATTTACAAAGAATGGTAAAACATACATTGGTAAATTATCACTTCCTTATGCTCAAAAATCTAAAGATGGTAAAGGATTATTTGCTAAAGCAAATACTTATGATTTATTATATTTAGATGAAAATGGTAAACGAGCAGTATTACACGGATTTAAATTTGATGATACTAAATCACTTAAATATGAAATATTAAATGAAGATTTAAGTATTTTATTAGATTTAAAACTAAATATAGAAGAATATTTAAAAGTTCTTACTAAAACTTTAGATACTATACAAAACAAAAGTATCAACAATCTTAAAGATAAGTTAAAATCTATATTAGAAGGTAAAGAAGTAGAGAATTTACCTGCTGAAATTACAGATTTATTAACAACTAATTTAGAATATCAGATAGCTAATAACGAAGACTACGTAGCTAGTTTACAAGAAGCTATTAAAAATCTTCAATTTTTTGAAGGAGTTGCTGTAAATACAGAAATACCTATACCACAAGATGTACAAGAAGCAATAAATAATGTACAGACTTATAGAACAGCAAATAAACAATTATCTGAAAGTGATACTCAAAAACTATTAAAAGAAAAAGTAAAAACTCTTAAAGAAGAGAATGAGTTATTAAAACAACAAGCTAATGAAGCTGTAGCTAATATTACAGCTACTTTAGACCCACAAACTAAAGCAATAGTAGAACAAAGTAATGATAAAGTAGAAAAAATTATTGAATTATTAAATGTAAATTCTGAAATTAGAAGTCAAAATTCTCCTTTTATTGATTTATATAAACAACTATTAGCTAAAGAAATAGAATATAAAACTGCAATTAATGATTTAAATAATGATTTATATAATAGAATAGCTATTGTATCTGGTGTAAATAACCCTAAAGCAGTTAAATTAGGAGAGATTGATACATTATTAAGTTTCTGGAATTTTATAACTAACAAAGGTTATAGATATAGTAGTGGATTTGGTAAATGGTTTTCAAAAGATTATGAAGAAGATAATGATACTAATGTAGAGTCTAAAATAGAAGCTAAAGATATAATTAAAACTGTACTACCTTCTGATTTTAGTAAGATTAATGAAGGTTTATATCAAGTAGAAAAACAAAATTTCTTTAAGTATTTTTATCAAGTTCCTGTTAATTCTGATACTCAATTAGAAGTAGAAGTAGTAGATGATACAATATATCTTAAATTTGAACATAATAAGTTACCTATGGTAACTACATTAGCTGCTACTGGAGGCAATAAATTAAAAGAGTTTAGAACTAAATTAATAGCCGAGTATAATAAAAACCTTAATAATAAAGAGAAAACCTTCATTGTTCCTAATGGGAAGATTTCATTATTTGAAAAAGGTAGTGTTAATAAGCCTATTGAAGAAGTATTTTCTGATATAGATTTAGATATAGAAGTTGTATCAGGTGTTGCAGGAGAAGCCTATGTAGATTATCCTGTAGGTAGTATTACATATACATTAAAGAATGGTAGACCTTATTTAATTAATGGGAAGTTAGGCATAGTACAACCAGTAGTTGTAGGAACTTTAGAAGAAGCTAAAATAACTAGATTTGATAATTTAACTAAAAAGAAACAATCATATTCATTAACTGATGTTATACTTAATAACATTAAGTTCTTACAAGTTAGTAAACTAAAGAAAAGTGATAATGATTATCAAAAAGATATAAGTAATTTTTATTCTAATCTTAATTCATTTGTTTATACTGCTAATTTTGATAGTATTGGTACTGATTCAGGAATGAAAAAAGGAGCTATTGATATTATTGAAAGAGATGGTATTTGGGCATTAGGTTATTTAGATGAAAAAGGAAATAAACAATTAGTTCCTATATTTGATGAAAATAATGAAGTTACTCAAATTGTTAAGGAACAATTAGGAAGAAGATTAGTTAATCCTAAATTAGAATCATTAGCAGAAGAAGGTAAAAAAGGATTTAGATATGACGAACCATTCTTTATTCCTGTAGATTTTTATTTAGCAAAAGATGGTACTCCTAAGTTACTATATAAAGATGATACTGGATATACATATAGTACATTCCTTAAAGAATCAGGAGGATTAAAATCTAATTTAGCTGTACAGAATATAGCAGATAAACCTACTTATTTTAAAGGAGGTTATTTTACATTTGAAGAAAATGTAAAAGTAAGTAATGGATTAAAGAAAGCTAAGTCAGTAACTCCTAGTACAGAAGTAAAAGAAGGAATTGGTTCAGGATTACATTCATTTCAAGCTATGTTATCTAATATAGAATCTAATCAAGGTTCTGTTGATAACTCTGACCCATTTTCTCCTAAGAAAAAGAGTTTAGCAGAAGCAGGTAAGAATATGGCAGAATCTATATTTGGTGCTAAGGGTACTAGTGTAGAAGAAAGTCCTATTACTCCTAATCCAGTTACTAAAACTACTATAACATCTAATGAGAAAAAACTATTAGAAACATCTGTAAAAAGTAATCCTTTAAGTATTGTAGAACAAGTTTTTTTAACAGAAGATAAAGGTAAAAAAGAACTTGTTGAAATTATTAAATACTTAGCAAAAGGTAATACTAAAAAACAAACTGCTGAAAAATTCTCTCTAAAATCAAGTGAAGTTCAAGATATTAGAGATTATTTTGGTATTCCCTCAAAAACTACAGGAGGAGTTATGGGACAAAAAGCAGGTACGAATGAAGAAATAAAAGAACAAGAAGATTTATTTAATACATGGAAAAATAAAGTTGATAGTATTATAGGAGTAAAATCAGATGAAGAAGCAGGTGCTAAAGTAGCAGGTAGATTATCAGGATTAAAAGGGCTTGGTAAGAAGAACTTTCAATTATCTTCACTTAAAATAGCTAAAACTCCTAGATTAGAAAATATAACACAAGAAGAAGTTAATCAAGCTAAAACTAAATTTGAAAAAGATTACGGAGTTAATTTTGAATTAGTTAATGGACTTATTAATAATTATTCTTGGGGACGAGTAACAGAAAGTGGTAATATACTTTTATCTGATTCTGCCCCATTAGGAACAAGTTATCACGAAGAATTTCACCTTGTATCACAACATATATTATCATCTGATGAATTAGATGATTTATATAAAGAAGCAAGAATTAAATATGGTAATAAATCAGATTATGAATTAGAAGAAACATTAGCAGAAGGATTTAGAATGTATGCTAATGGATATAGAGGGTTTGCAGGTAAGATTTCTTATTATTTCAATAAGTTATTAAGTGCAGTTAAGAGTTTAGTAGGAATTAAAGATACTCCTATTAATCAATTATATTCTGATATATTAGGAGGTAAATATTATGGTAAACCTATTTATAAAGGTACTGTAAGAAATAATGAACAATTAAATTATGATGAAAAACAAAAAGTATTAGGAGATATTACTAAATTTGTAATAAGTCTTATTAGAGATAATGCTTATGATGGAGATGTTGATGAATTTGTTCAATTTATTGATGATAGTTTCTTTAGAGAGAAATTATTAAAAGTAAATATAGAAGAAAGTGATGTAGCAGATTCTGATGAAGATATTAAGGAATTAGTAGCTAAAAACGCAAATTTAATCAATTTCTATTTTAATGTAGCGGCTAATGATTATATTAACGATTTAGAATCTAATAATCCTTTAATGTATTCTAAATTAGCTAATACTTATGATGAAAATAGTATATTACAAGATAGTAAAATATATTTTAATATACTATTAAAAACTAATATAGAAGAAGAAATTACAGAAGAAGAACAAGCTGCTACTGCTGATGTTAGAAAGAAAGGGGATGCAGAAGTAGATTTCTTTACTGGAAATCTTACTAAACTTAGATTATTAATTGTAAATGAAAGTGATGGAACAGAATATGGGTCTTTAAATCCTTCTACATTTATGAGTATGATATATAATCATATTAGAGATAATAGTGAAAATATATCTACATTTGAACAATTTAAAACTAATTTAGAATATATAGCTAAGAATGAAAAGATAAGTAATAGATATGGTCAGGAATATGTAGACGGATTATCTAATATTATGACTATGTTAGACTTTGATAAAGAATTAACTAAAGATACTAATCGTAGTAAAATACAATTACAAAATCTGCTGTTTGAAATCTTTTCTAAAGTAGAGAATGAATTTCAAGTAATGAAAGTTATTTCAGAAGTTGAAGATGGTAATAATATAACTACTAGAGCATTTGTAAATCAAACAGTAGCTAAACAATTTGATAATATAGATAAAAAAGTAAAAGCAAGTATTACTGATTATCTAATTCAAGACAAAGCCCCATTAGGAAATCATACAAATGCTGATTTAGCTAAAGTAGCTAATGAATTATTTGGTACTAATATATATAATGAAAATTCATTCCCTAGTAATAGTAAAGAAGAAAGAGCAGCTAGAAATCAAATGATTTTTGTTCTTAATTCTATTACTAAAGGTCAGACTGGTAAAGATACTTACGATAAGAAAAATATAGATAAAGTACTTGATTATAATAAAACTTCTATTGATAATGTAATAAGTAAAATTGCTACATTAGAAGGAGTAGATAAAATATTTAATATTCGTAATGCAGAAGGTTCTCCTCAATATAGTTTATCTAATTATAGTAGTCTTCATAAGAAAATGGAAGAATATGCTACTAAATCAAATCCAGTAAAATCTGATTTAGAATTTACAGGATTAGTTATGATGAATGGTATTCAAACAAAAGGAGAAGAAGTAGAAGCTATTACAGCAAATAAATTAACTAAGAATGATATTCTTTTGTATTATATTGATTCTGTATTAAAGGATGGGGTATTACCTTATGCTTTTAGTGGTGATAAATCTACCTTATTAGGTATAAGAGCAAAAGGTAATTTATTAAAAGGAACAAGTAATTTAAGAGAAGTATATACTAAGTTATTAGATAAGGAGATTAATTTTGTAAATTCTTTTAATGGTACTAAACCATTTAAAGATATGCAATTAGAATATCCTTTATTTGAATTTCTTAAAGGAACTTCATTATATACTCAATTAAAAAATAATCCTACTGACCCTGCTACTAGAAATGAAGTAATTGATGCTTTAATAGAACATATTAATCAAAAAGCTAAAGCACTAAAAACTAAAGTACAAACTATAACAGGAAACGATTTATATTCTATTGAAGAATTAGAAAAGTTCTATCATGCCTATACTGTTTCAATAGCTGAACAAACTAATGAATTAACAGGTAGTCTAAATTTCTATAAAGATTTTGCAAAAAGAGCTTATGCAATATCATCAACTAAATTAAATCTTAGACTTGATAAACAGTTTGTAGACTGGTATAATAAAGTATATGATGTTGATTTTCGTATCAATCCTAATGAGTTAAGAACAGTTATTATAGATGATGTTGAAGTAAAAAATGAAGTCAAAAAAGATGGTAAAGTTGTAAAAGAAGGTTATTTAGAAGGTCTTGGAGATTTTAGTAATGCTTCTGATGCTCAAGGTTATATGTATTATCATAGTGCTAGATTTATGCTTATGTCTAGTGCTAGATGGAATGAAAAATTAGATATAATATTTAGAGATTTAGATAGATTAGAAGCTAAATCAGAATTAACCAAATCAGATATTGATAATCATAATAATTTAATTGCTCAACTTAATGAACAAATAAGTGTATTAAAACCTCAATACTTTGGTTTTCAAAATTATAATGGTATTCAAGTACCTACTTTCTATAAATTATCTGTATTACCACTTAGTAAAGTAGTAACTCAAGATAGGAATATAGATAAAGTTAGACAATTAATGAAGTCTAATAAAATAGATTTAGTTATGTTTGATTCTGCTAATAAAGTAGGAAAGAGTGTAGCTAATGGTACTTTAAAAATGTATGATAAGGATGGTAATTTTATATTAGATAAACAAAATATTGATATAGAAGATTTTGTACAAACTTCTGAATGGAAATATCTTGGTATTCAAGTAGAAATGTCATTAGCACATGAAATTGTTACATTTGGTACACAGATGCGTAAACTTATTACAGAGAGTTTACCTTCTAAGATTACTATTAATGGAGAAAAAGTAGATGGTGAAAGTCTAATTAAAAAACATGAAAATCTTATTATCAAGAAAATTGAAGAAGATACTGCTAGGTTTATAACTAGATTTGGATTAGATTCTGATTTTAGTTTAATTGATGATAGTAATAAAGAGGAATTTAAAAAACAATTAATTCAACAAGCTACTACTAGAGAAGTACCTGATAGTTTTATACAATCTCTTAAAGATAACAATTCTTGGGATTATATAATGAATAAAAGTACTTTACAGAAAATACTTAATGCTTCCATTAGGAATAGTATTATCACACAGAAGATGCCAGGTGATGCTAAAGCAATGGTTAGTAGTGTAGGATTTGAAAAAGAAGGAGATTCTATTAAGTATGATAATAGATTGAAATTTTATAGTAAAGATAATGATGCTATAGAAGTTCTATTACCTTACCAGTATATAGATGCTTATAAGGATTATGTTATTTTTAAAAATGGAGCCTATGAAATTGATTATGCAACTGCTCCTAAAGAATTGATTGAATTAGTTGGTTATCGTATTCCAACACAAGGTCATGCAAGTATAGATAAGATTAGAATTAAAGGATTTTTACCTAAGAGTTATGGTAATGCTATTGTAGTACCTTATGAATTAAGTAAGAAAGCAGGTTCTGACTTTGATATTGATAAGTTGAATATATTCTTCCCTAAGTTGAAAGATAATAAATACGATACAGAATCAACAGAAAATGAAATTTTAGCATTATATAATGATATTTTAGGTTCTCCTGAATATCGTGAATTACTTAATACATCTATTGATAATAATGAGATTGCAACTATTATTAAAAAAGAAATAGAAATAGAAAAAAATATTAAGAAATTAGATGCTGGTTATTTAATGTTTGACCCTGTTTATGCAGTAGATAGAAGATACAGTTTTATGACTGCTAAATCTACTTTAGGTAGTGTTGCTCTTCATGCTACTCATAATGCAGAAAGTCAAAAACATAAATTAGGATTTATAGTTAGGAGTAAATCTGGTTCATCAAATAAAAAGAATAATTTTGATTTGTTAGAATTATTGAATATATTTGAATCGGGCAGACAAATAACTAAAGAGGTTAAAGATATACTTCCTTTATACAATCCTAACTCAACATTAATGAGAGATGGAAAACCTGTTAAAGTATCAGATATTTTATCTCAATTTATGAACGCTACTGTGGATGCAGCAAAAGATGATTATATTACATCTGCTAATTTTGATTTAGAAACAGTAAACGTAGCATTAATGTTAGTTAGATTAGGTGTTAATCCTAGAGAAGTATTAATGTTTATTAGTAATCCTGCTATTGTAGCTTATACTGATTTAAAGAAAGCTAAAAAAGATTTAAGTTATAATGTATCTGGAATTGATGATAAAATAAATGCTTTAAAGAACAAAGCTAATTCAAATAGATTTGAACAACAAACAGTAGATAGTTTAAAAAATAGTTTAAATACTGCTGATTATGGTTTATTAAAAACATATTTAGGATTAGAGAATTTCTCAAATATACTTTCTGATTTAATGAATCTTAGTAACTTTGATACTAAAGGTAATGGTAAAAGTATTGAAGAAAATGAATATAGACAACACAAATATAAAGGTTCAATAAAAGATTTTAAAAACTTTATTAGTGGATTTGAAGAAAGTTCATTACCTGCTAATAGTTTTCAATCTTCTTTTAGAGAAGTTGCTTTTAAAGCAAATAACTTTAGTGGTATTGCATTTGAATTAAATGAACTTTATTCTTTAGATAAAGAAGGTAATCCTAAAAGTCCTGCTTATCATAAAGCATTAAATGATGTAGCTTATGGATTAGAAAAAACAACTGCTGATGAAGTAACTTATAAAGCTAATAGATTTAAACAAATGTTTCTTACTGCTTTATTACAATATAATGTATTAATAGCTAATAAAGGTAAACAACCTAATTTAAATCAATTATATCAAAGCATTAAAGCAGGTTTACCTAAAGATAGTTATCTTAGAAGTAAATTGCAATTTACTGATAATACAGAAGGAGAGAAAGGTAAAGTCTCTATTATTATTAATAATGCAGCAAGTTTATCTGTAGATGAATCTAATAGAGTTACAGAAGCTTTTGAAAATCTATATAGATTAGCCCCACAAGTAGCTAAAGACCTTGTTACTTTTAGTATATTTCAATCAGGTGTTATTAATAGTCCAGTTACTATTTATCATGTAATACCTGACCATATTCTAAAAGAAGTTGCTTTACCTAATATGCAATCTACTAATCTATTCCAAGATTTATTTAATAATGCTCAAGATAATACTAATGGTAATATAACTGATATATTAACAAAATCAGTTAATAAAATGTTAGAGGTTAAAAAGAGTAAATATAGAAATAAAATGCTTACATTGTTAGCGGAAAAAAGTATTAAAAGTTGTTAATATGGCTTGTCAAGTAGTATTTGAAAATGGAGAAATAACTAAAGTATATTCTCCTAATGGGCAAGAAAGTAATCTATATAATCAGATACTTTCTCACTATCAAGGTAATAAAGAAAAAGCATTAGAGAAATGGGTACAGTTAATTTCTCAAAAAGATACTTTACGATTAGAGCAACTAGATTCTAATGGTGAACCTATTGTTACTGATGATTTATATCTTGCAGAAGATATAAGTCCTATTATTAACTTCTATAAAAATGAAGGTGATAAAAGTTATTCAGATAGTAAAGCTGTATTTAATAGAGTTTTATCTCGACTTAAAGCTGAATACCCTCTTTTAAGTAGTAGAATAAGAGGTAGAAAAGTAATAAGTGGAGGAGGTTATGTATATAAATTTGGACTTGATAATTCTAATTTAATGTATCAATTAAATACTCCTATTAAAGAAGGAGTAGAAGAATTATTTGATAACAATCCTGAATTAGCTAATCAAGTATATGGAGCTTTAGGGTTTGAAATACCTACTACAAAGTTACAAGGTAAACAATTTGAATATGGCGAACCAAGATTTTTTGATGTAGTTGAAGAACTTACTTCTGGAGAAAGAGCAAGTCTACCAAGTTCTATTTTAATAAATAAATTACTAAAAGGAGAATATTTACCTGAAATAAAAGAATCTCAGATTATCTTAGGTCTTTCAGAAGCAGGAATGTGGCGACCTAATATTAAAAAAATAGAAGCATCTGGAGAAAATAAATCTACACTTGCTAAAAAAATAGGACATGAGTTACTTCATTCTGTAACTAATAATATAATATTAAGCTATCAGAATTTAAAAGGAACAGTAGATTTTACTGATAAAGATTATAAAGATTTTATTAAACAAGGTTATATAAAACCTGTTGATTTAAGTAAATCTCAAATAGAAGCTTTAGATAATTTAGTTAGAATAAGAAATAAGGTAGTATCTTATATAGAACAAAATAAAGATAAGATACAAAAACAAGATAGGGGATTTGGTACTTATGATTATTTTATAAGAACAAATTATACTGAATCTGAAACAGATCTACATGAGTTTATTTCAGAAGTATTTACAAACCCTGAATTAATAAATATACTTAAAGAAATACCTACAGAGGGTAAAAAATCTAACTTATTTAAAGATTTTGTAGATGCTATTGCTAAAATATTAGGATTTACAAATACTTCTATTTTAGAAGATATTATAGCATATTCTGAAGAAGCATTTTTTCAACAACCTCAAATAACCCCACAACAAAAACAACAAGCTCAACAACTATATTCTCAATATCTTGAACAAGGAGGTTCTAAACAAGATATAGAAGGATTTAAAAAATGGAAGCAAGATAATAATTATCAACAAAAATCTTCTATTGAAACTAGACCTTCTGATGAAAAACTAAATAAGAAAATAGCTACTTTACTTGAAGGAATTGGAGTTAAAACTGATTATCTTAAAGATAGTAGGTATAAAGATAGTTCTCCATTAGGAATAGCTGATATGCTTAATAAAGTAGCTTATATCTCTATGAATAGAGCAAAGATAGATACTCTACCAGAAGAAGCTGCTCACTTTTTTGTTGATTATCTTGAACAAACAAGTAATCCTTTATTTAGTTCTATGATGTACGATATTGGAAAATATAATACATATATGGAAACATATAAAGAATATCAAAATACTTATTTAACTAATGACGGTACACCTGATATTAACAAAATAAAGAAAGAAGCTATTGGTAAAATGATAGCTAAGATTATTGTAGATAAAAATAATATAAATGAAAGTCAAAATCTTATAGATAGATTTGTTAGATGGTTAAATAAAGTAATGGATTTAATCAAAGAACAATTAGTTAGATTAGGATTAAGTGATGAAGCTAAAATAGAAGATTATTTTGAATTAGCTGCTACTAATATTCTTGCAGGTAAATATCAAGGTGAATTTAAACCTTATGATGAAATCTTTTTACAACAATCTGACACACAAAAGAAATTAGATAATATTATTACCAAAAGAAATAGTGAAATCAGAACAGTAAAAAAAACAGACGAAGAGGAAAGTATTAAAGAAATATTTGAAAAAGGAGAATGGAAAAGAATAAAAAGAGTTTCAGATATAACTAAAACTAAAGGTAAATATTATACTAATGTTGATACAAGAACAGATATAGAAAAAGCTAAAAACAAAAATCAAGCTATATTTGGTGAAAAGGTACATAATGATTTAATGATACTAATGAATAAAGCATTAGGTAAAACTGATAATAGACCTTTTATGCTTAATTCTGCTTACCATGAAAAAATGCAAAATTTCGTGGATAGTATCATATCACAATTTAATCCTGATACACATCAATATTATACAGAGGTTAATATACACAATAAGAATTTAGCAGGTACTATTGATTTACTTATAGTAGATAGTGAAGGTAAAGCTAATTTATTTGATTATAAAAGTATTACAGGATTACTTAATGGAACGAATATAACTAAGAATTATACTGATAAATGGTATGAACAGCTAATTCAATATAGAAAGATTCTTACTAATTATGGCATTACTAATTTTGGTCAAACTAGAGTAATTCCTATTGCAGTTAATTTTAGTGATAAGATAACTGCTAAAGAAGGTACTGATGTACCTAGTGCTTTTAGTATTGGTACTAATACTTATATTGATATAGATGAATTAAGTAATCTTAATCCTGTACCATTACCAGAAGAAAGAACAGGTAATAAGAATATTGATTCTATGATTGATAGAATTAATGATAGAATTAGACAACTTAATACTAAACCTAGTCAAGAGAATACATATAAAATAAATGAATTAAAGAAAGATATTGCTAATTTACAAGTTAGTAAGAATCTTGAAGTGGTTGTATATCAAGCTGAAACTGATTTAGGTATTATAGAAAATCTATTAAAGAAAGCAGAAAGTGAATCTTTAAATGGGGATGAAATATATGATTTAATTCAATTATATAATTACTATGAAGATAGATTAGAAAGTGGACTTTATAAAAATGCAGATGGTCAAGTTCTTAGTGAGATTATAGCAGTTACAGCTTATGTACAGGAGAATAAAGAAAAAATAGATGAACTGTTAAAACTTTATAATAATACATTAGATGTAACTGATGAAACTATTAAACCTTCTTCTTGGTGGAATAGAATATACAAGTTATCTGATTATGATATTCCTGCTTTTCAAGGACTTTATAAACTATTTAATAGAGTAGCAGCACAAAAAGAAATTAAAATACGTAAATTAAAAGAAGATGTTAAAGATATTATAACTCAAATTAAATCTGAATCTGGAATTGAAGGAGAGAAGATGTTTTATCCTATTCTACAAAAAGATAAAGATGGTAAACCTAATGGTAAATTAATAGCACAAAAGGATAAAAGTTGGTTTGATTTTGTAACAGCAAATAAAAGTAGTCTATATAAGAATATGGATACTACTGATATAAGTTATATAAAATCTACTCCATTGGGGCAATATATTAAGTTTGATGAATTTAAAACTTGGTTTGATGCTAAAATGAAAGATAAATTAGATTCTCTTAGAACGTCTAATGATGCTTATAAAGCACAAGCAATTAGAAATTATAAAGGATTTCTTATTAATGTCACATTACTTAATCCTAATGGGAAATATTATAATACAACTACTGATAACTTCTCTAAGTTTTTAAATCCTGATTATAAAACTCATATAGCAGATAAACCTAATAGTGGATTAGCTAAATTATATAAAAAGTATGTTGAATTAAATCAATACGCTAATGAAAATGCTAATGCAGGAATAAATACTAATTTCTTACCTTATATTCGTAAGAATACTATTAAGAATTTAGTAGATAGTGGATTTAATCTTAGAAAGCTAAAAGATAATGTTCTTAATGATTTACAATCTCAAGAATGGGAGACATTTGAATTAGATTCTAATGGTAATAAAATATATAAAATACCACTTAAATTTAATATAGATGTTAAAAAAAGAGATTTAGAACAACAATCTTTAGATTTAGGTGAAATGCTTGTATTATGGGCTGATAGTGTTTATAATAATAAACTACTTCAAGACCAACATGATACATCTTTACTATTCTTAGAAGGTCTTAGAAGAAATAAAGAATATGTAACTAAGAATGGTAAGCTATTTACTAAAAATGGAGAGTTTGCTACTAAACCAGTCGAAGCAGAAACTATAGACCAGTATGTAGAATATCATAATGATATTTTTTATGGTCAAACTAGTAAAGATGAAGATAGTGAAGTATTTGGAATGAGTAGAAGAAAATTAGCTAGAGCAGCTACTCAATATTTTTCAGGTACACAATTAGCATTAAATATATTTTCTGGTTTAAGTAACTTAACAGGAGGTTTTGTTAATGCTTATACTTATGCAGGAAATCAATATACTAAGAAGGATTATTCTACAGGACTTAAAAGTATATTTAGTAAAGATAGTAAAGTATATGCAGCTATTAAGATGTTTGATGTAGATTCAAATATTTATGATAGTAATCAATTTAAAGATGTAAGTGTAGATAAAATTAATAAATTATTTACATGGGATAGAGTTTACACATTACAGAAAAAAGGAGATTGGTTAATGCAAAATGCTACTTTAGTTGCTATGATGCAGAATTATACAATTAAAGATGATGTTATAGTAAAAAAAACAGACGGAGATAAATCACTTATAGAACTTCTTGAAATAGATGATAAAGGAAAATATTCTCTGCCCATTAGGAATGAAGAAGAACTGTTTAGGTTCAGAGAAAAAGTAAGGAATGTAAATAGTCAAATTATAGGTAATACTTCTGAATATGATAAACAATTAGCAGGTAATACTCTTATAGGACAACTTGCTTTACAATTTAGAAGATGGATGCTTCCTATGGGAGTAAGTAGATTTGGTTCACTTAAATATAATAGTGGACTAGAAGAAATGAGTTATGGTAAATATAGAAGTACAGGTAAGTTATTATGGGAGACTACTGTAAAAGAAATGACTCTTAAACCACTTTTAGAATTTATAAAGAATACTAAAGGAGGTAAATTAGATGAATGGTTATTAAGTAAGTATAATGAGGATTTAGTTCTTAATTCAAAACTAGGTACATTTGATGAATATAGAGATTTATATTTTAGAAATATGAAATCTACTATTATGGAAGCTTCTGTTTTAATTGGCATAATAGGATTACAAGCTGGATTAAAAGGAGATGATGATGAAGAATCTTGGAAGAAAGTATTAACTAGAGTTCTTAGTAGAACAGTAGCAGAGAATAGCTTTTGGTTTAATCCTGATAGCTTTTTTCAAGTAGTACAAAGTCCTATTCCTATTATTAATTTTGCTAAAAATGTAACAGATATTCTTACATTACCTAAAGATGCTTTTGCAGCTATAGTAGGAGGAGAAGATGAAGCATTAGATAAATATGACCTTAAATTTGGTAAACTAGTAATTGGTTACAATGCGTGGCTTACATTCCTAAAAGAAATAGATAATGGGTAAATTCATAACAAATACAGAATTAGCTCAATTAGCTAAGGTTTATAGTATAGAATTAGCAGCTTTAAAAGCTGTAATAGAAGTAGAATCAAGAGGAGATGGATTTTATGATGATGGTTTACCAGTAGTACTTTTTGAAGGTCATCAATTTCATAAATTTACAAGAGGTAAATTTGATAAATCACATCCTGAATTAAGTTATCCTACTTGGACTACTAAATGGTATAAATATAATCAACCTGATAGAGTAGATGAAGCTGCTGAATTAGATTTTAAAGCAGCTATATTATCTACATCTTGGGGATGTATGCAAGTTATGGGTTTTAATTATAAACTTGTAGGTTTTGAAACACCAGAAACATTTGCACAAGCTATGTTTATATCAGAATATAATCAAATCAAAGCAGGTTTAGATTATATTGTTAATGCAGGACTATTACCAGAAATTAGAACTAAGTCTTGGAGAAGTTTTGCAAGAGGATATAATGGTAGAGAATATGAAAAGAATAACTATCATGTAAAATTACAAACAGTTTATAATAAATATAATCATGCCAATTTGGGATAAGATATTTGGAAGTACATCAGCTATTAAAGATGTTATAGGAGCAGTAGGGGATACTGTTGATAGATTTGTTCTTACGAAACAAGAGAAACTTGATTATGAAAAACTTCAAGCAGAACAAGAATATAGACTTAAAGTGTTTGAAGCAGATAATTATCAAAAAGAACTTGATAGACAACTTGAATTTTATAAGTTAGATGCAGATGATAGAGCTAATGCAAGAGAACTTAATAAATCTGAATTACAAGTAGATGATGTTTTTATTCGTAGATTTAGATATTATTTTGCACTTGGTATTACTTTAGGTTGTCTTGCTTATATAGGTTGTGTTACATTTATAGATATGCCTAAAGAGAATCAAAGATTTGCTGATATGTCTGTAGGTAGCTTAACTACAATAGTACTTACAATTATAGCATATTTCTTTGGTAGTAGTCATAATAGTAGTGTTAAAGATGATACAATTAAAAAACTAGCATAATGGGACTTTGGACTAATTTAACTAATAAAATTAAAGATGGGTCTTGGAGAGATATAGACCCTTCTATGATTATGGAAGGATGTGCTAATCATTTTCTTGGTGATATAATTAATGATAAAGAGAAACAAGATAAGATTAAGAAAATAGCTGCTTATCGTATAGGAATATGTAATAAATGTCCTATGAATAGAGAAGGAAGTTGTGATAATAGTGGAGATATATCAATAGAACACGTTATAACAAAACAAATGACTAAAGGTTGTGGTTGTGGATTATCTTGTAAAACTTCTAGTCCTAATGCAGAATGTCCTGCTGGTAAATGGATTAGTGTAAAAATATAGGTAGTTTTTAGTCGGTTAATTGGTATATGGGTTAGCTTAACAGTAAAAAGAGTCCTAATTTAAGGACTCTTTTTCTTTTTAGGATAAAGTGTAATTTAAAATTCTATTATAATAAGTCTAATTAGTTCATTATCTATTTCAAGGCTTATTATATTATCATAAGAAAGTCCATCTCCTTCATCAATTACTAATTCAAAATCATCATTAATCTTACCTGCTTTTTCAAGTTCTTCTATTTTGTCTTTAAATTGTCCTAGTGTCATAATTATATCAGTTTAAATTTACTTATAAAATCTTCTTTTTCTCTATGATATTTAACTTTACCAAATTTAGCAATATATGAAATTACATCTTTCCATTCTCCATTTATTTTAGCTTTACCATTAGTATCAATAATAGTATATTCTTTATCTTTATATACTACTGTATCATATATTTTAAATGGTTTAAAGAATTTAGGTATAACTTCTCTTGCTCTTTTTTGTACATATTTAGGAATATCAAGTTTATTTTCATCATTAACAAAATATAGTTTATTATCTTCCCACAATACCCTAAAGCTGTAACCCCATTCTCTAAGAGAACTTTTAACTAAAACAAATACATTATCTTCACTATGATAAAGTTCATAATTTAATACTTTAAATACTAGTTTCATTCTTTATCTTTCAATAATACTTCCATGTTCTTCTTAATCTATTCCTTCTTCTTGTTCTACAAAAGAAGTAAATTATTCTAATTCATTACTTGATAAATAATGAAAAATATGAGTTATTAATCTATCTGCATCATCAGATATATTATTATCTCTATTTAAAGCATTTACAATCTTACATCTAAGTTCTCCTTTATTTAGCATAGTTAATTTTAGTTTTACAATATATTAAAGGATGTTTAGAATATTTACCTATATCTTCACATATAATAATAGGTTTAAATATATTAGGATTTTTAAGTACATATTCTAAACACCACCAATTTATTAATTTACCTTTAGAATCTCTTAAATCAACACATTCATTATTACTTTTCCTAATAGTTAATATATTATTACCTAATATAAATAAAGTATGTTCATTTATATTCCAAGTTTTATCAGAATATCTATCATAAACAGTTATCATATTAATCTTCTGGATTATAAATATCTTTAAAAAGTTTATCATTAATCATTAGAGTATTCATATCCAATCTACTCTTGAATATAGATTTACAGTAGAACCTACATAAACTTTATTATTTACAAGATTTCTAATACTATAGATTCCAGAAACATAAACAATCTCTCCTTTATATATCATTATTATAAACCTTTAGATAATTCTTTTCTTTCGTTTTCCAGATTTCTATTAAGAGCTAATTCAGATTCAAATTGATGTGGATAACGAGCTTTAAGTTTAGCAATATTATTTTCTAATGCTTTATTAGTATCTATTTTAAGTGATTTACCTACATTAACCCATTGATTAAAACAATGAATTATATTAAATTGCATACTTTCTAAACTAATATTATGACTTCTTTCTAAATCTTGATGATTTAAAAATCCATGTAACATACCAAAAAAAGCATCTTCAATAACAATATATGGAAACAGAGCAACTTCTTTATATACTAATATTGCTTTCAATCTAGTTGCTTCATTAGCTAAATACCAACTAACATCAGCCCATTCTTCTGATAAATTCACAGTATCAATAGATTTTCCATAAGCTAATTCTTTTTTATAAATATCTATCATTTCTCCTAACTCACTAAACACTCCTAAAAACATATGTCTAGCATTTAATTCATTTGTCTCTAAACTAACACAAGTTCTACTTGCTGCAATTTGATATTCTTGATAAGTCATTATAATTGTATGTTTAAATATTTGTTACATAATACTTTAAAATGATAAGGTTCTTTCTTTACTACTTGTACAGTTAAATATTGTTCAAGATAATCAACTAAATACATATATTCTAATCCCTTTTCGTATTTAACTAATGGTTCCATTTGCCAATCTTCCATACTAGTAGGTTTACATTCATCAAGAACACAATTACTAATAAGTTGATTTAATAGATTATCAGCTAAACTAGAACAATCTGTTTTAATATATAATGATTTAAGTAAATTAGCAGTACTATAAATTATTTGTACATGAAGTAATCTTTTTTTATTAAGATATTGTTTCTCTGTTAATTGTTTTTTTACAGATAAGAGTTCATTATATTTCTCTATTATTGTATCCATTGGAGTAGATTGTTATCTTTATAATAGTCCATTAATTGTTGTTTACTCCACACTTCAATCACTTTTTGTTCTTTATTATTTTGTTCTCTATAGATTTTAAAATTATTAGGATTATTTATACCACCTGAACTATGATAAACTCCATTATTCCATTCATAAATATAAGAAGGTTTAAGATTAGGGTCTTTAATATAATTAAAATCAGATTTTAATTTAGCATGAAGTTTTGTTTCAGGGTGCATACTAGGTTCTGCAAAACCTGTTTCTAATAAGAAATCAATATCAATTATCCAACTACCTTCTACATTATTTTCATCTCTTTTACATATTCTACTTCCTTTATCATGGAATATAAACTCTTTAGCTTTAAATACATCAGGTAAATCAAAATAATCTGCTAAATCATTACATGAATTAAGAAAATGAGGTAAATACATATCATCATCTTGCCACATAGTTACTAAATCACCATTTTGTAATTCATCAGCAAACCAATGTAAACCATTCATATAAATAGTACCAAGATTATTAAAAGGTTCTCCTGACCAAACATCTGTATTTTTATTAACAATAACAATACCTTGATTAGTTATATCACTTGATAAATCACCTCCTATAGTAATATCAGTATTACCATTATTAAAAATACAAAGTTGTTTATTAGTATATTCTTGTTCTAACCAACATCTTATACTTCTTCCTAATAATTCGGGTCTATTATAAGTATATAATAAAGCAACGTGTCTTAATCTTTCCATAATATTACTTTTGTTCTATAATATTTAATTGGTCTTTTTGATTTATAAAGAACTAATACGTTAGTATCCGTACTAAGTTTTAATATATCTAAATTATTATATGGTTGATTAGTACCTATAGTAAATAATTTCTTATAATATCGTATTCGCAAATACCATAAATAGAAAAATCTTTTAATAGATTTCCATATTTTTTTTAATCTTTCCATATAAATTTAGTTTTATAAGTTCCTTGCCCATTAGGAATAGATGAATAAATACAAATAGACTTAGTAAAAGGACTATTCATAGTTACAACATCTAATTCTTTATATTTACTTCTTCCAACAACTTCAATTACTCTATTAAAATATCTAATTCTTAGATACCAAAGATATATCCATTTCATTCTTTAAATGAGTTTAATGCTTTATACATAACTATAGTATTAGAACTTTGTTGAACTATAATATTAAAAAGAGAATCTAAAGATATATTAGGATAGTTTTCTATTAAAATTGATACAAAAGTATCTACATTATCATATATACCTTTTACATTACCTTTTGTACTACCATCTTTATTTGTTATTTCACTTTCTATCATTTCCTAATGGGATTAGTTCATAATACTTAAATCTTTAACAAATACTTTTTGAAGTAAATTAAGTTTAGTACTTTCAGTAAGAATAGTACTCTTTTTAAGACTTTCTGTTACTGCATTATATACATTCCACATTGAAGTTTTATCATCTCTGATGCTATAAAGAGAAGTAGAATCCATAAGACTATTAACAGCGTCAGACACAGGGTTAATACCAAATTCTTTGTTCTTTTTAGCAAAAAATAATAATTCACCAGCCAATTCATAAATTTGATTTTTATTAAGATTTTGTTCATAAAGATATTCAACTACTTTCTTATATTTAAGAATATCATTCATACTTTCTTCAATATAAAATTCTGTTTCTTTATAAACATCTTGATAAGAACCAGTTAATTGAACTGTTTTAATGTTATTAGCACCAAAAATAGCACCATTAGAACAGAAATCAACTCGCTTACCTCTATATAAACGCATTTCTGGTTTAAGAGAACTAAGTGTATATACTAATCCTATTTCACTAAACATATCTTTAAAATTTCCTGTAATATCAGGAATCACATTAAAACTTTCTGGTAGTTTAGCTTTAGCAATAACACTACCATAACTAATATTCTGCTTAACAGGAACTTCACTATTAAGTTCACTTGTTAATACATCTGCTTTTTCTTCATTAATTACTTTATCATCACATTGATACATCCACTCAATACCCTGAATGTCTTTGAATTTTTGAAGAAAAGGTTCTAAATAATCCAGAGTATGTTTAAATTTCAATGTCTCTGATTTAGGATGCACATAGATTTTACTATTTTCTAACTGTTTGTAATCTAGGATTTCTGCCATTATTGTATGATTTTATGATTTATATATAAAAATAGACTGCCTTTTAAAGACAGTCTAAATTTACGGATTAAAATTTGTATTACAAAATAATTAAGCTATATTTTTCTTGTTTTTATAGATAGAAAGTACTCTAATTTTATCATTACCAGCAAGATTATTACTAACAGTAATTTTATAAGATTCTGTTCCAAGATGATTTAATAATTCTTCTTTTAATTTATAAATACCTTTAGGGTTCTTTAATCTTGCATATTGACCTTCTGGTAATTTAGGAAGGTAAGTAAGAAGAAATTCAAGTTGCTTTTCATCAATTTGAACTCTAGTAAATTTAGTAGATAGAATTTCAATTCCAAATTGTTTTAATAGTTCTTCATCAGGAGTTAGAGAAGGCTCTTCTTTAGGATGTTCAGTAAGATATGTATTAACTACTGATTTAATTAAAGTTCTTACTCCTTCATTGGTAAATTCAGATTGATTACCTACAGTGAAATTAATAATTTCATCTAATGCTGTTTCTTGTGTTGTTAAACTATCCATTTTATCTATATCGTTTTTGAAAATTGCTAAAAGTATCTTTTTCTTTAGGTTCTACACTATCAGGAACATCTCTACCATGTTCTCTTTCTTCTAATCTATTGAATGAAATTCTAATTCCTAACATTGGTATTGGAAAGATATATAACATCTTTCTATGTCTATCCCAAAACAAACCAATCCAGAAATCATACCATTTGAATATAATTTTAAATTTTATATAATCCATTTTATTTCGTTATTTGTTGTTAATTTAAGTAATTGATTAGTTTTATTAAATACATTATTATGTTCCCAAGTTCTTTGTTCATAAGCTGCTCTAGCAGGATGTTCTATTTCATGTATGGTATGATAAAAATTACCAATATACTTTTTAAATCTTGCTGCTTTAGCACCCATTAGGATAAATACAATTGGTTCAGGAAGGTTATTTAAAGTTTCCATAATTCTTTGAATAAACTTTTCCCAATAAACAGCATGACTATTAGGTTCTCCCTTTCTTACAGTTAAACTACTATTTAGTAATAGTACACCTTGATTAACTAAATGTAGTAAATCATTCTTTAAAACATAATTATCAGGATAATGAAGGTCTTCTTTAATGGCTTTTTCTATAGATTGAAGACTAACAGGTTTCTGTGATTTATTAGTTGCAAAAGCTAACCCATTACTATTGTCATTACTATAAGGGTCTTGGGCAAGACATACTACACGTATTTTACTAATATCTGTTTCAAATGCTCTGAATACTTGAGTTTTATCAGGATAAACTACATATTTGCTTCTTTCTTCACCATTAATTTTAGTTAATAAATCACTAAACCATAAAGCATTAATTTCATCTCTTAAATGATTAAACCAACTCCAATGAAGTCTTGTTAAAATTGCTTTTTCCCAATCAGTAATTTCAGCAGTAACAAGTTTTGGCATCTTATTTTCAATAAGAGGAATAACATAATTATTATAAGCACCTTCTTGATATAAATAATGTCTAGTAGGCATTTCTTGCCCTAACGTATAAACATCCATTACAGTTCTTACTAAATTATATCCAAGCGGAGAATAGATATTAATATCCATATCTCTCTTTTTACAATATTCTAATATCGTACTTCTAATAGAAACTTGATTATGTTCAACTTCTTTATCAGAAGGAACATAAATAAAGTTCTTACCTAAGTTAAGCGTTAGTTGACTCATTTTAATTTCTTATAATCAAGATTATGTCTTTTTATAAATCTTCCACATAAATCAGTTCTTTCTACTAATTTATTATGAACACTACATTCTCCTTTATCAATATATAATCTTGTATTATGATTACAATTAAAACATACTATTTTACCTTGAATAAAAGTTTTAAACTTATCTTCTTGTACAATAAGATTATTTAATTCTATAATATCTTGTCTCTTTTTATTAATATAATCTTCATTTACAGGAATTGTAGAAACCTGTACTTCTCCTCCAACTCTTATAAAATTAGTTAATTTCATTAGTTTTAGATTCTTTTAATTTTAAATCATCAAAATATTTATAACAATCTTTATGAATAGCTTTAGTTTTTCTAGCTAAATAAGGATTTAGTAATATATAAACAACAGGTTTTCTATCTTTATAATCATATTGATAATTAATAATGTTTTTTAGCTCTAGTTTTTTCATAAAGTCGTTATATTTATTACGACTATATTTAATTGTAGCCATTAAAGATTCTTCTGTATGATGGTTATCATCATCAATGTGTAGAATGTTAAAACATCCTTGTACCATATTTGCCATTTTAAGTATTCTACTAATTTCTACATCAGTAAAAACACTATTGATATAATCAAAGGCTTTAGAATTTACGATAACATAATTATCATAATGTGCTTTTATCATATTTTTATTATATCTATTTAAAGATGTTATATTAGGATGTTCTTCATCTAATGTTTTACCTGATTTATCATTTCTATATTTAGTTGCATCAACTTTAAGTTTACTAAAATATCGTTTCATACCTTTTATTGTTTATGTTCTACCCATATCGGTAGAATAAAGGTACAAAATATTACTAATATTACCAATTTGGATTAAAAATAGTTCATAACTCATTGAGTATTAGATTTTTATTTTAACTGCTTTTTATATTACAGCATTAATCTACCCAATAAAACCACCTAATTGCAATTATTGTCTTAACAACTAATTCCCATTAGGAAGAAATTATCAAACTTCTACTTCTCTTTCAGCAATTCCTAAAATAGGATTACCATATTTATCTGATTGTAGAATATGAACAACATTCCAATCATCTTCTACAAGATGACCATCTCCATTAAATTGCCATCCAAAAGAATACCATCCTGTTTTAGTCATACCAGTTTCTTCCCATCCTTGCATTACTATTCTTCTTTCTGTTACTTTCATATTAGTTTTTCATTTGTTTCCCTAATGGGTAAGAAATAGTTATTCTTTTCCCATTAGGATAAAGTTATTGGATTATATAAATATATATTCAAAACCACAAGTTTGAATAAAAGTACATTCTACTGTACCCCATTCAGTACCCCAAATAGAAAAATAGAATTTAGTATCAGGGTCTTCCTTAATTCTAGCATTAATGTAATCTTCTTCTGTTTCATCTTCATCAAGAAGTTTTGAAATATCTGTAATTAAAAGAAATAATTTACTAGGAAGTCTTTTCTTTTTCTTCATCATTATTTGAAAACATTCTTCTCCTTGTGTTACTTTATCACTTCTTAAATCAGTACAAATACCAAGATATTTATGTTTCATAGTTTTATAAGTTTATCATTCTTTCCTAATGGGTAAAAAGAAATAGCTACTCAACAAAGTCAAGTAGCTATTATACACACTTAATTACAAATAAAAAGAGTCTTTATTTTATTGTTAATACTTCTTTTTCATTAAGACTAGCACCTTTAATAATTTGTCCTGCCATAAGGTCTTTTCTTAAAGTAGCTTTATCAGGTTCAATTGTAAAATCATCACTTGTTAATCCAAGATTAGCATTAAGCATCCTAGTATAAGCCCCATGATGTATTTTACTTTTCAAAGATATACGAAGATAACGAACAGGAATTAAATTAATATGACATTCTCCTACACTTTTTGATTTAGTAACACTTAAATTAAAATCACTTATTTTTGTTTTACCTCTCTTTAAAAGGGCAGGAATTAATTTTGATTTTAAAGTGTCAATAGTGTTCATAATGGCCTCATTTTTAGCCCGTAGACGGTTTATTTCAGTAGTCCGTAGGTCGGTCTCATTCTCTAAATTTTTAATCAACCAGAGGTAATTTTCAGCCTTTTCTTCAAACTCATTATTATTAACAGTAAGAATCTCATTAAGTTCATCTGTTAATTCACCTCCATTTTCTATAAGTTCTTGTGTTGCTTTTTGTAATTCAGCATCTATTTCCCAAAGTGATTTCATAGTAATTCATATCTTTTTATATTAATAATAAGTTCTCTATAATCTTTAATTTGTATTTCATGTTCTAATCTTCTAATGTAGTGCATATTATCATTTTCAATAATAGCTCTTATATTAGTTATTAACTTCTTTTGTTCTACACTCCAAATCTTAGCTTGTATAGAATCAAGAAATGCTTTTTCATAAAACTGTTTATAATTATCTAAATCATTTTCTTTACCAAGAGTAAGTACATCCTCTTTTGTTGTTATGAATATAAATTCTATTACAACTTCTTCTTTAATTATATAATCAGTAATTGGTAAGTTATTAAGATAGAACTCTTTTAAACAACCTTTGATTTTAACATAATTATCTACTTGAACTCTTGCTAATTTTTCATTATCTGTTATATTATGTAAACTAGCTCCTGCAATATGTAATTTTCTTACAGTACCAGCTTCTTTAGGATTCTTTAATAATGGTTTTTTAGTATGAAGGTCTATTAATATACCTTTTTTATCAAAAGCGTAATCATAATCTATTTTATTAGATATGTATTTAGGAATATGAGTACCTTCTTTATAATATTTTGGTCTAATTATACCTAGAGAAACATCTCTAGGATAATCTTTAAATCTAAATTGTTTTATAATCATATTAACTATCTGCTAAATTAATCATTTTAACATTACCATTATAAAATATAGATTCTATTTTTCTATATTCATCGAAATCATAACCTGAATTATAATGATATATATTAATATAATCTCCTACTCTAGCATTTGTTAATGCTTCTTGATGAAATTCTGTTAAATAACTAGTATCTTTATAATCACTATTTTTAAATTTAAGTATTATATTCATATTAAGTTTGATTACTTATTTTAATTTTCTTAATATCACCAGTATATTCAATATCTATAATTCTACGAACAAAATTATATTCTTTATCAACAGGGTCTTTCATATAACTAGCTATATTAATATGTTCATTAATTTGTGCTTTACTTGTTATATGGTCTTTAGGTAATTGAATAACTTCTTCACGTTGTGTTACCCAATTATAATAATGTAATTCTATCATATTGTTCCTTTAGTTATAAAATCTATTACAAATTCTCTTTGATTATCAGGAAACTTATTATGTTTATTATAATATAGAGTCTGACCAACAATATCAGCATATAATAATAGTTTTTCAAAATAATAACTATTATGTAGTTCTGCTTGCATTATATTATATACTGCTATTTCACCTTCTAATGTAAATGGTAAATCATGTTTTATATGAATAGCATCATGCCATGCTCTAAACATTAAATTAGTATCAATATTACCAAAAATAGTATTCTCACAATTTTCATTAGATACTCCATATTTACCATTTACATCATAAAACATTTTAATACCTTCTAATGTTTCTAAATCATTGTTTATAAAATAAGGATATTTATATTTATTATCCCAAATAAATTGATTTAATCTATCAGAAAAAGGCCAATCAGCTTTATATCTTTTAAATTCAATCATAAGTTTTTATATTTTCAAGTGGTATTTCAATATGTTTATTTCCTGATACAGTTTCTATATCTACATTTGTATATTTCTTGGATGTATGTTTTTCTATTAATCTTCTAATAGTAACTATTTTACCAAAGAAATATACTCCCAGTTCTGTTTTAAATGTCACATAATCTCCTAGTTTCATAATAATTGTTGTTTATAATATTCTATTGTATCTATTACTGTTTCTTTACCAAACTTAGTAAGAAACTCTGTAAAATCCTTTCCTTCTTTTCTATTAAATAATAATGGAATACAACCTGATTGTTTATATAAAATAGATTGTCTCATTCCAGTCCAATCATTATCAAATAGAGTAAAGATAGTACATTCTTTCCCCATTAGGTTAAGAATGTGAGGCACTATATCTTGTGGTCTAATCTTCTCATGTATAATAAAACAACTATTTAATCCAAATAACTTTTGATAAAAAGCATCTTTCTTAGATTTAGTTATAATAACATAATTCAGTGTAGTATCAAGATATTCTAAATCACCAAACCTAATACCACTTGGATTAATAAATCTTCTTTGGTCTTTTCTTTTATTAGGAGAATATATTTGATATTTATAATCATCAGTAGAATCAGGAAAATGATATGCAAATACTTGTTTCAAACCATCATAGAACCTCTGTTCATTATCTACATATTCCCAAAAACATTCAATAGAAAAGATATTATAATATTGTAATGTTTCATAAGATATATTAAGACCTCCTATATTCCAAAAAGACAAATCCCATTTACTAAACTTCTTCCTCTTTATCCTAATGGAATACTTCGCTTTAGGACTTAATACTATTTTCTTACTTGAATCATAAGGAATTACATTATCTAATAAGTTAAATCTCTCTGCTACTATTTCTAATGCTCTAAAGAAAGATACATTAAATTTCTGTTTTACAACATCAAAACAATCAAATTGTCTCCAAGCAAAATCATTAAATATAAGTCTATTATCAGTATCTCTAACATAGAAGCTACATTTTGGAATATCATCTTGTCTTAAAACATTAATATAATGTTTAGTAAAATCAACTGATTTGATTTCAAGATATTCACAAAATATAGCTTCTTCTGATACTTTAGATAATATATAATCCTTAGTTAATTCAAATCTAATTAGTTTCATAATCTAAGTACCAAATATCGTTGACTTTTTCTACTCTATAATTTCCTTCTACTATACTACACGTTGTTTTAATAGTATATGAGTATCGTGGTCTTGAAGGATAATTCTTAAAATATCTTCCTTTATCAGATACTTTAAGTTCTATATGTTTTTCATCTTTTATAATGTAAGTAAATGGTAAATCAGGATTATTATTAGTAAATATATGAAATCCTGTAAATGTACTTTTATCTTTACGAATTTGAACTAGTTCTTCCATTAGTAAAAGAAAATAAAAAAAGGGGATTTCTCCCCTTCTTGTTAAACTACAGATGTATTTCTTGGTGCACTAGGAGCAGAACCTCTTGATTCTGTATCAGGAGTAGCTGCTGTTGGATTTAAAGTGAAGTATTTAGGGTCTTCTTTAAATACAAGTGGTTTAGGTTTATGTTTAGAAGAAAGACAATCTCCAAATTTAGGCCATTGTACAAATCGACCATTATAACCTATAATAGAAGTAAATTCTAAATCAAAAATGTCTTTATCATAAAGAGCTTCTGCTTGTGCTAGAAATTCTTCTGCATCATCCATTTCTAGGTCTTGTAATTTCTCATAATTCTCTTTGGTCATAAAGCAACCAAAGATATGTAATAGACGACCAAAATTACCATTGACCATATTAACATATTTACCATCTTCGGTATCTGCTCTTTTCTTTCCCTTATTTTCATTTACTCCTTTTTCATATCTATCTCGGTCAAATTCATAAGGAGAAAACATATTAGGATTAAATTCTGCATCTCCATCAAATTCTTTGAAAAAGAAATTAATACGGTCAAAATAACCTTTTTCTGCTTTATCACTTTTTACTTGTTCCAATGCAGGTAATGCAGCTAATCTAAGTTTAACACCATTAATACTAGGTTGCACATAACCAGCACTTTCTTGTGCCATATCATTAAGTTTCATATTTGTTCTTTTTGTTTTTGTTATTTATTAATTTTTAGCTTAAAAGGGTTTTAATATAATAAAAAATCCTGACTATTTCTAATCAGGACTCTTTATTATGAAAAAAATATTTGCAGTGCCTACTTGCAATTGTGAGGCATTAAGTTTTTTTTATACTTATGCTACTGGTTCATCCCAAGTTTCTTCTACCTCTGCTTCTTCATCAACTTCTGCAAGTGGAGCAGTAGCATCATACAATGCTGGTTCATCATCCGTATCAGCTTCGTCTTTATCATTAGATTTAGAATTACGTACAAGTTCAGTAGGAACAATTTCCCAAACAGAAAGAACTCCTTCTACAACTTGACTCTTATCTTGAACCAAATTATAACCATGACGGTCTTCTGTAGGTTTAAGAATGTCTACTAAATCTCCATAAGTAAACTCTTGATTTTTAATTTTACCTTTAGTACCTTTAAGTACTGCATCAGGAGTTTCAATAGGTACTACCAAGATATATGCTTTTCCACCATCTTCTCCTACAAGAATAGCATTATCAGCTAATCCCATTTCAGCAAACTTAGCTTTACTAAATTTAAATACTTTACGTTTTTCTTCACCACGAGTTGATAAAGTGAAATCATTAGTACGTACTAAAGAAGAAAGTTTTGCTTTTCCTTCTTCTGTCATTTTTCTTTCAATTGTGCGTTTTACAATAAGCATGGTCTTAATTATTTAATTGTTGTTAATTGGTTAATTATTATGATACAAATATACTACTTTTTTCTTTAACTCCTACTATTTTACTAAATTATTTTTTCTGTTTTTTATAATAATCGTCAATTGTTTTCAAGACTAATCCCATATCATTAGGAATTTCAAAATCCTTAAAACAACCTCTTGGACTCTTACCTGTTGAAAACCCATCATTTTGTGTTTCAAAATAATATTCAACCTTTTTTGCTAACTTGTTTAATCTTGATTTGCTATAAAAGACAAAAGTAAACATACCTTCTAAAGATAGATGGTTGTCAACAAGTTTACCTGCTGTTTTAGCTTTCTTTTCACCCTTACTATTTTCTTCATAATGATAAGTAAAGATAATATTAAGGTCTTCTCTTGTACATTTCTGTGCTGCTCTAACAGGTATATAAGCTGCTTCTCCTATATCTTCAAATTTTCCAAATCCTTTATCTTTTAATTTATCCATAAACATAAATAATTGTAAATATACAGCATCATCAATTACAATATTTTTGATATAATTATAAGCGGGTTCTTCATCTACAGCTTTAATTAATGTTTCTATTACAAAAGGGTCACTACTTTTATAATGATTCTTACCCTCACTTAACTTTCCTAATGGGTAAGATACATCTGCATTAGGTGTAGGTAATGGTTTACCACTAACATTAATAAGTAAAGTATCTTTAGGATTAAGTCCTATAGTAGTACTAACATCATCTTCATAAGGAAATAGAGAAGTACTCTTTCCTGTTCCTGTTGAACCTATGATTGCTATCAATCTTGGCATTTTAATTTTCTGTTTTAAATGTTCCTAATTTAATTGGGCCTTTTTTAACCTGTTCTTTCTTTT
>ERZ650304.239-NODE-239-length-34592-cov-8.587196_pt1 | contig 34592 bp, 55 predicted proteins | sample MGYA00376240_ERZ650304 | MGnify/ENA primary metagenome ERZ650304 (study PRJEB26733, sample SAMN07839271) | wastewater metagenome | biome: small river; feature: stream; material: water | place: USA: North Carolina | collected 2016-03-01 ... | reverse complement strand
CGTTATGGATTAGAAACTGTGCTTTCATAACTCACCAAAAATAAGAACATCCTTGTCATTTGTCCTACTTAATGCTGAGTGTTTCGCCACTTTCTAGCGTTACACCCTCAATCACCAAGCCCTTTTCAATAGCTTCTTTAATCGCTCGCTTGTCGGCTTCCTGCGGCTTAGGCGGTGCAAGCAGCCAATCAGGAATAACGGCATTAGGCGCGATACGAACACTGGCTGGAGTTTTACGCATCGACAACACAAAGTAAGGGCACTAATCCAATTTTATTTTGACACCATTGATAAAAATAATTAAAATTTTTAAAGTTTTCAGAAAGAGTACAATCAGAATATGTGGGGCGTTCAATATGATACGATGTGTTGTAACATCGTTTTAAAATATTATTCCACAATGTGTATTCTTTTATTCTTCTGCCATTAAAATTAACTTGAATAGACTTATCATTAATGCCAACGCCATATAATTTATTCATACAATATCACGCCCTAATTCGTTGAGGAGTTTTACTATAACCTTGATGTGGTTTTGAATTTAACCTTTCTCTAGACTCTGTTGCCATTTTGGAAATGGCACCCATTTTATCTTCCCATCTGAGCGCTTCTTTAATTGCCACACCAATGTCTACTTTGGCAAAAACTCGAATTTCTTCTACAATTACTTCATTTCTGAAGCAACGTATATTCCATCCTTTGCCAATCTTTGTGACTTTAATATCATGCTTAACATCATTTTCATACATCGTCTATTCTCCATTGCTAAAAATTAGCATATTTACATCCGTTACAATAGAGATGATGACTATGACCAGGCGAATGATTACCACAATGCATTAGTTCTCCACTTCTGCATTTTGGACATGTTTTACCTAGTTTAAACTTTTGAGTATTATGTTTATTTCTGCCATCTCTATTACTCATTTTTAAATACCTATTATTATGGATTTATAACTTCAAGAATTCTTTGAAAGCTAACCATGTCGCCATTTTCCATTATTGCATATTGACCATGTATATTAACTCTTACAATAGATGAGACTCTTATCTTTTTATCAATATCAAATAAGATACCTTTATATTTAACACGACAGCCAATTCGTAAAGTGCGATTGCCATTAAAAATATGTAAATATTGTGTTTTGTCATTCATCGTTGTCAATGTGCACTTATTCCCTTGCTCAACGCTAATTGGATACGCTGACATGTTTTCTCCAGCTATGGTATTTGCATATAATGCGTTATGCCAACAACTTGTTTACTACCAGATTGTCGCAACCATATTCCATTGCTCATAAGACAAATGTATCTAGTACCACCATGACCAACGCATAAATAATATCCATGAGTTGGAGGATTGTTTGTTTCAAATTTCATATAACCAGCTTTTTGTAACAATGATAATTGTGAAGTTTCTTTTTCACAATTAGAACACCAAGGAGTTCTAATATTTGGTTGGCATACACACATAATTTACCACTCTTTAGGCTGATAAAATGAACCTTCAGATGGAGCATTTTGTACTGGAAAGTAAACATGAAAACCATTAGGTATATTTGCAATACCCATGATTAGTGAAACAGAAACTACAATATGATTGCTATCGATAATAACACACATTATAAAGCTCCAATAGGCATATTAAATTCTTCTACAAACACACAAAGAATATTAAATTCAGATACAACAAAGTATTCAAACTCATCATCTTTAAATATTGATGTGCCTTCTTCAAACATTGCTTCTTGACCATCTTGTACTTCAAATGGAGTAATTGTACCATCTGAATTTAAGTGGCCTCTACCACTTGCTACGACTACGCCACGGTGTTTTGTAACAGGGTTTTTCTTGTCTGCGCCTAGAAATATTCCACCAGCGCTTAGATTTTCTTTTGTTTTGACTCTGACAATAAGATTACTGCCAATTGGTTTTGCTAACATTGTTATTCCTTAATAGGGATTCTTTGGATCTGCTTCACACCATTCTTTAAAAGAGTTTGGTACTTTTTTAGTAAAGGCATTAATCAGTTGTTGTAAAGCATCTTCTGCTTCTTCTTTATCATAATAATAAAGAGTTTTTGTTTCATGTTCTTTTGTGTCAATATCTATGCAATAGCCGTACATAACTAAACTACGTGGATCTTCATATACGTCACTAAATCCATTAATGGAATTAATAACAATATATTGAGCTTTGCTAAGAATGGGAAAATTGTTTTTATTTCCACTAAAGTCCATCCAATAAGTTCTAAGTTTTATATAACCCATTTTTAGTATTTTTTAACCCATCGTAATTCTGATTCAGGCATTTTTACTTTAAATTTTTTACATATCTTTTTCATTATTCTATGAATACTTAAATCATCAGTAAGCTTAAGCTTATATGTGTGTTCACAAAAACTATCGTGTATTGATATAGCAAACACATCTGGCTCTAAGTCACCTATCTTATTTACTTTGTTTTTCTTTTTGCTCATTGTTTTTCCTTTTTGTTAAGGGGGCTTAATAGCCCCTATAGTTATTAAAGTTTCATGAATTCCAAATGCTGCTGGTATTGTTTAGCTGCAAATAAAGACTTTCTAATCTTTTGACGATAAAAGTGAACTGCATCTGCTGGAGTTGGCAATACTGCTACCATACAAAGATGGTTTCTATCTTTTGTATTTGCAACAGGGCGACGACGAATAGTTTGTCGAATTGAAACGTAAGTAGCTACACACATAAAAATTTCCTAGTCTAATCAAACCTTCAGTAAATATGCTTTTGCTCTAAAAGAGCTTCATTAGTAAATTAATTACTAACAAAGCTCTATATAGTTTAAGCCTTCATTTTGGCCATCAATAGTTCAAATTCATCATCAAGCTCTGAATGAACACCTGTTGTAGCCACAGCAAATGAATCCCAAGGTTGAAATTTAGTATACTGATAAGACCATCCAGTAGACTTAATGTCTGCAACTTCATTAACACATTTAAACATCGGCTCTACAAGAGAACCAACATAAGTATGTTTTTGAATTAAAGCATCATAAGGAGTTGCTTCTTTGATTGCGCCTTTGTTGTATTTGCTAATAAAACCTTTTACAGCTTTCAATACGCCAGACACATTAGCCCAACGTACAATGTCCATTAAAACACCTACAAGTTTAGCATCCATATTAAATGGTTGAGCAATTAAGCTATTTGCTACCTTTTCAGCATTTTGGTCATTTTTAGTCATGTTGCCTAAAAAGTAAATATCAAAAGACGATGAACCGCCTTCCATATGCTTAATAGCATTAATGACTTTATCTTCAACAAGACGTGTATACAAATAGCCAATCTTTTTCATTTCGGCTTTTGACAACGAACGTGGTGCAGTTTTGATTTTAGCATGATATGTAGCCAAATAAGTTTCATACAAATCTTTGTTATCCAACATTGCTTTGTACAATTCCATAATGGCACTTAAAGTCCAAATATCATTAGTTGCACTACCAATATTGTTTTTCGCAATACTAGCATTGTTCAAGAATTCAGCATAAGTCTTCTTGTTTACAGCATCATATGTAACCTGAGTTTCATACAACTTATAAACATGCTCTTTGCTTAACTTCTCATTGGCATCAAATTCACCTTTGTAAAAGTCAAGAGTCCAACTAGCTTCATGAATATCCACATTTTCATGCTTAAATTCACGCAACAATTGTTGACCTTCTTTATTTAAACAAAAGCAAGCCATCAAGTCGCCCGTTATATTCATCAGTGTCGTTAATACTGACGGCAGCATTACCTGCTCCCCTATCTTTCGATAGGATACTAGACTATATCTTCATCCTTAACTTAATAGTAGGATGCATCTTGTTTCCATTTAAGCCCAAAGGCACCACTTGGCTGTACTCCCATATCTGGGATAGTCGTTGAACCCGAATCATATCTTGTCATCAAGACAATATTTAGATTCTCGGCTGCTGATTACCACTCTAATGGATAATTTTCAAGCATTCACACTTGCCTTTTCAGACTATGTTGTAGCTTACCCACCTTACGCGGACTTCCAGCAATTAAAGATGTTTTCACTTGTTTATCTCTAAACTAGGGGACATTAAAAGTTCTGCATTTTATTTATACTCATGCAGCTTTTTGTTTATCCATATCACTATGCATAACCAACGTACTAAACACTGATAACATAATCATATTGCGATTATGATGAACAGACAAATAGTCTTCCATTACAATGCCGTGAACATCCAAGAGATGTGCAGCAAATCGGTCTTTATCCCACACCTGTACAACCTGCATACCTGTTTGCCACAGATAAGGATTACGAGCAATAATTGCATAAGGCACATCGGAATCATCTTTAATTAAAGTACTTAACAAACCATGACAATAAGCTTTAGCTTTCTCTTCAGATGTAACACTTTCAATAAGCTTACCTTCATTATCACGAATGTTATTTGCCACTTCAACAAAGCGCCAATACTTCTCATCATCTAGCATCACAATTACATTTGGAGGAATATGAATATCCAACATCTGTTTCGCATTAATGCCATAAATACGTGGTTTCAACAATACTGAAGAAAGAGACATATTCATTGCATCATTGCTATATAGCATGCCATGAACTGCACGAACATATTGGTCATGCAAAGATTGACGAAGTTTTAACTTACTAATTAAATAACCAAAATTTGGTCGTCCATTAGTTGTGCTACCAATACACGCATCAATCATCTTTGATACAGCAACGATTAACGCTGGATACACATACTGGCCATTATTCATTTGACTACTAAAGTAATTAATCATTTTAGCAGAAGGCATACGAACAACAGTACCACCAAAGCCACGCAGGTCTAAATGCCAACCTTTGTTAATGTCTTCGTTCAACAATTTAGAAGTAGATGGCCAACGTCTTAATGTGCTCATAATCAAGTCTTCTTCAACAAATACTTGCTTTAAGTCACGAGGTTGCCAAACAGGTAATCCTTCTAAATAAGCATAATGACCAACATCATCATTAAGAATCTTTTGCAATTCAATTACAATATCTTTTTGTTCTGGATTCACATAGTTTGACCAAATGTGATTGAACAAACGCTTATCTTCACGAATAGCTAGAAAACGACCAGCTTCCCATGAGAACGCCTGAGTTTTATCATTGCTGAACATACGAGCAATTTCAGTTACCTGATACTCAATATAGCCAACATAGCAAATTTCTTCTTTGCCAAATTCATCAACAAACTTACATTTGCCAACTTTAGAAGCAGCCAAGTTAACTTGTTCTTCACTCAAAGAATTAATCATACCACTTGCGTGTTGATATAAACCTTCTTTCATAGCTAACATTGCAGCAGCAAGTACCATAGTATTTTGGTCTGCTTTCACAGAATTCATACCTAATACGAAATCAGCATTAATCTCTTTACCATTAGGCAAAGTAATATAGCCAAGATAAGGTTTAACTTTACTAAAACCTTTTACACCACAATGAGTTGTTAAACGAGCAGCACCAGCTTCCATTTCACAATCAAAGCTAATCTTTGCAGATAGCATTAAATTGTTAGTTTCAATAGCTGTTACTTTGATACGCTTACAACCTCTTGGAAAGTAAATATATTCACCTTCTAAGTCTTTAGCAATTGGGTCACGACCAACAGATTCAGATTCAAACTCTTGGTCAACTTTAACGAAAATTTCGCTATATTGACCTTCAATACTTTCAGACTTACAGATAAGTTCTTTTGCTGTTGCAACTGATTGCTCAATTTCACCAAACATTAGATACCCTGAGCCTAAATCCATATTACGAAAAACAATATACCCGCCTAAAGCAGTCTTATCTTTTGCAACAATATCTCCATTAGAAAGTTTTACATTGTCTTGCTGACAAATTGCTCTTTTAATTGGATTGATGACACGAAATGCTTCACCTAATACGAATGTTTGCAAACGAGCTGGTAAACTTTGCTTTCCAGCAAATACAGAAAGAATTTTTGCAACACCATCTTCTAAGCGTTTCATAACGTAGCCTGGAGCACGAAACAATGAAGTATCGTCATCTACTACTAATTTATTATTATCAGCTACCATCTTAATAGATGATGCCTGTAGATTTACATCACGCAGTACCTTCTCCATGAATGCATTGCTGAATGATGATAATTGTAAGATATTACCAATCGGCATTTCATGACCACTTGTGTCACGCTTATACATAAGATTCGCGGACATTTTTTGGCCATTTTCAAAAACATCAAAACACACAGTCGCAGATTTAAATTTGCGTTGTGCATTATATGCTTCTGGAATAATGTATTGAATATAAGATGAGAATTGCTTCAAATCTTTACGCAATAGGCCAACATAAATAACGCCGTTATTACCTTTGGATTTTGCTTCCGATAAAATTTGTTGAAAATGGACTAAACGATTTTGTAACAACAAGTGCAGGAATTCATTTTGATTAAGAACGAACTCTTTATTTGTTTTTACATAATCAGCTTTAATCATTGTGCTGATTTGAAATAAAAATTGAGGGAACATGATATTTTCAGGATTAAAGTAACTTTTGGGAATAGTTACAACATCCGAAGCGCCACTTTCTGTATTGGTTCTTAGTGTTATTACTAAGTTACCTTCTACTAAATCTGTACTGATTAGATTTTCAAATCCTTTTGGGATTAAAACCTCCAACGCTTCCTGTGCTGTTAAACTTGCAGCAATCCGTGCTAAATTTTGCGGTTTCATCATTGTCGAGTTCATTTGGCCTCTTTCCTTTTGTTGTCTGAAGTTTTTTGTGTGTTACGGCTTTAAAGTGCCGACTTGTCATATCTTGTTTTTTTATTGTATGCCATTCTAATAATTGTGTAGTCTAATCAAACTGCAGTCTCAATAGTAATCCTATTAGTCTATTGTGCAGATTCGTTCGTAGTTTGTTGTTGTAGAGCGGAATTGTTAGCGGAAGCAAACGTAGTTTGCGACCGCTCGAAAACAACAAATGGGTGCGCCGCCAGGCGCACCTATTAAATGCTTATGGTTGTTGAACATTATCCTGTCCGATAAACAGTTTAAATACAAACCATAAGAATGAAAATATCACAAGCAATTCTATTGCTGCAAGAATTAACCAAGGGTTAACTAATGCTACATACGCAATTACTGCAATACTAACAACACATTTGACTGGTGAAATTTCGCCATCATCGCTGCATAATGCAAGATGATAAGCTTTTTTCATAAAGCCGCTTGTTTTAGCTAATGCTTTATTAGGCTGCTGTGTTTGCATTTACTTGCTCCTTAGTGGCAGCTTCTTCTTTAACTTTAGTAACTTTATTACTAAAATTAGTCATCATGTCTTCAACAGCAGGATGACGCGCTAAACCAGATGCAATCCAGTATAGAACAATGCCTCCAACCACCATAGCGAGTAAGCTAATCAGAATATGAGGAATAATTGCAACTGCTGCGATAACTACTGCTACAACTAAACATTTAACAACGGAGATTTTACCTTCGCTGTTACAAAACATGCCGCTTGCTACTAAGGACAACATACCAACTTTTTTGTTGGATTCTTTCTCTGTGTTCATGATTATCACCATTTAAAAATTAGCTAATACAAGATTGTATTTAGCTTGTTGAACGAACCCTTGTGGGGCTTCTAAGCGGATATTTTCTTCGATAATACGTTGACGATTGGCCTTCATCATCTTTGTTTCATCTGAAGCTAATTTCCAACAAATTATTACTGATGCAGCCATTAGCTTAATGCCTTGCCAAATTGCACCCCATTCCATATATGAATAAATGTTTTTGACACTTTGCCATAAAAACTTAAAGTAGCTTTTAACAAAGAAATAACAGTCATAAACAAATGTGGTTACTTTTGAAACGCCTATAACTATGGATGAATATATAATATTCAACATACCTACATTATGCGATTTCTTTTGGTGCATTTTTTGCCTCCGTGAAACCTGCAAATAGTCCTTTGAATGCCTTGACAATACCTCTGCCAATTTTATTCATAAGACTACCAGTTCCGCTCCAAGACCAGCTGCCTTCATGTTCTACCCATGTAAGCTTACCACCAACTTTTTCAAGTTTTTGATAACCAATAATATGTTTAGCTGCATAAAGCACTACACTAAATATAAAACCTGATACTGCGGATATAATAATCCCCATTATCGAACCAGTTGTTGCAAACCAAATTATTAAGCCGAATGACATTGCTATGTCTAGCGCCCATTCATATCCTAAGACTCTTTTGAGCCATTTTGGACTGAATTTGCCTAATACGCTTAATACTTCAAATGCAACAAAAAAGCTCGACAAAATTACAATTGGCAACATACGTTACCCCTTTTGATTTTGTTTGACTAAATGGTTTCAAGATTTTTATCTTGAAACCAAATAGATTAGTTTACATTAAAATGGCAGGTCATCATCGTTGTAGCTGTTGGTATCAACTGCTTCTTCAACTTGTTTTTCAACTGGTTTACGCGTTGGAGCACGTTGACGTTCGCCAACTTCAAAGATTGCTGACATATCTGCTTCAAGTAATTTGTCGATTGCATCTGCTTCCATTGGAACTTCTTCCATTTTCGGAGAGCCATCTTCATTAAGTACTTGTTCGCCATTTTCATCCAACACTGGTTTCATTTCAGTTAAGTTATGTTCAGAAGCAAACATATCTGGTTCTGCAACAAAGCCATTGTCGCCCAATGTTGTTTGATTTGGTTGATTATTAGTCCACCAGTTATCTACAACAAGGTTAAAACGACTTGCTAATGTTTGTGAATCGCCATACATTTGATATGCTGTTAATTGACCAAATGCCACAATATGGTTGTTAGTTGCTAAGCTATCTTCCAAGATTTGTGCACGTCCACCATCACCATAAGTTGCGTTAACAAGTTCAACTGTAATGCGCTGTTCATTGCCTTGGCCATCATGAATGATGCCTTCGCGCAGAAAACGTTTACGAGATTGACCATTACTATCTGCTGGTAAATCGCTTACACCATATGGCAAGAATTGACCATTGGAGCTTTTGCTACTTTGAATGCCCATATCCATAACGACATATGCATCCCAACTATTTGTTAACGCTGGATAGCTAATTACCAAATTTGTATCTTCTTCGCTCAAGTATGTTTTAATATCCAATAACTTGTTTGTAGAAGTTGTCATTTTGCTATTAAGCGCTAAGATTGGCATATAGCCATCGCGATTAACATAAATAACATGCGACAGTTGTAATTGACCGCTGCCTAATGCTTTTTTATGATAAACCTCTTGCAATGTCATTAACTGCTTGATTTTTTCAGCAGCAACTTGACTTCCAGCTTGTTCTTTGTTGATAATCTTGTACAGCTGAATTGCCATACGAAAGAAATCGTTATATTCTACGCGGTTAATCGCATATGTTGGCACCAAGCTTGATGTCATATGACCTGTTACTAAGCCTGCATTAAATGGACTAACAACTGGTTTGACTTTACCTTGGTCTTTGGCATCAATCCATGTGTCTTTGCCTTGCTTAAACCAACTTTTCATGTTCATTACCAATGTTGATAATGCCCATGCTGAGTTTTGAATAATACCTTTAGCATTTTTCTTGCTATCGGATAAGACTTTAACATAGATTGGACGTTCACCTTCTCGCATACGTTCTAATGGCAACGTGTGCAAATTGGTGGTATACATGGCGACTGTACCATTCTTATTTTGCTCAAATGATACAAATTGTTTGAGCGGATTTTTGTCGTCGTGACGTTGAAACACAGCACCAATAAATTTATTTGGATTGGTCTGTTTTGTTTCTTTTTTTGGAATGTTGCTTTGAGCTTGCGTTGTCATGATATTTACTCTGATATTGTTCCTTATAGATTGCCAATACCTGATTTGCGACGTTGTTTTCTCGCGGTATTTTTTCTATAAGAATTTGTGGGTAAACAGCAGATAGTTTATCTACTGCGGCTTGTGAATCTGACCATATTGTTTCAACATTTTTTGCTTTTGATGCTAATTTAATAGCTTCTTCTTCTGCTAAATGTGATTTAATACAATTGGGTAAGTAGACAATTTCCTTATTTATCATATGTGCATCTGTGTAGCCAATGAGGAATCCTTTCCTCATTTTACATGCATCTACAAACACTTTCATTATGCTGCCAATTTCACTTCTGGCTCTAACATAACGTCTGGCAGCTTTTCAGCTTCTTTAATTGCGATTTTTTCCTGTTTTTCAGCTTCTAATGCTTTAACATTATTACCTGAACGACGGAAGAAACTTGCAAACCATTGCCACACCTGTTTGGCTTTTAAGATAATCCAATCTTTAAGCGAAATGGCTGTTTTAATGCACCAGTTAACTGCTGGCATAATTACACCATTCCAAATAAAGGTCATTGTACCTTTAACTCGGTCAAAAATAGTTGTAGAGCCATTTTTGTTTTCAAATGATGCTTGTTTGAAGCTACCACCAGCTTGAGCACTCATAACGTTTAGTTGACAAATGTCAGCTAATTTTGCTTGGTCTTGCATACCACGCCATTCGTTTGCATATTCATTTACAAGCGGATGTGGGAAGATTGACATACCAGTAATAATACCAGTGGCATCTGCTGCAATTGCTCCATGCTCAATACCCTTAAACATAAGTTGAGCTAACTCAAAGACTTTTCCTTTAAGTTGCCCCTTTAATGTTTCTTGGCGTTTATCGCCTTGGTTTACAATTTCTCCCAAATCTTTTGAAAGTCTTTTAATTGCTGCTGTTAACTTTCCCATTTCTTCAATGACATTAATTTTGTCATGTTGATGACCTTGCATAATGTTCTCCAGATTAGTAACGATTCGCGGTGTCGATTAATTCTTGCATAATATATCTATGCGCCTTTGGATTGCTTTCAAATGTCCTGATGCGGCCTTTGCCTCTTTTAAACATTTGGATTGTCGATGTATTGACTGTATCAGCTGTAATGATGACTTTGTTTCCCTTTGCTGTCTCAACTTCAAAGGTGTCTTCCGCTGTTCTATTTAAAGTTCCTTGTAGGGCTTTCCTTACATAGTTTGCAGCTGTTTGGGCTAGGTCAATAGCTTCCCGATCTAACATAAGCATAATCATTGTAAATCTCCTAGGAAACCCTAGGGTTTCCTTTCATAAAGTAAAGGTAAAAGTTGTGTTCAGCATTTATCCCCTCGATATTATTGGCTGATACATGAAAGTGCATTTTATTGTATTTACACTTTCTAAGTAGTTTCAATATTTTGTTTAATGATTATAGCCCTAGAGTTTTATTTCTAGGGCTAATAACAATTAATGCTTACGAATACCAAATAGATGCATTAGCATTTCACGAACTGGTGCTGGTACATCTTCAAGTTTTACTTCACGAAGGCCTGTTTTGACATTAGGCTTATTTTGTTCAGTTTTGCAGTCACATGGAAAGCCATCAACAGCGCCATCAAGTTCTGTATCTTTAATAAGATATTGTAAGATTACTTTAGGACAGAAACGCTCACCTTGAATAGCCATGTCGAGTGCAATTTTAATGCGTTCTTCTTTGACATCTGAGATGTGCATTTTAATGATTGCTACGAATCTTTGACGCACTGTTGCGCTTTGTTTTGCAACATCATCAATGAAATTTTCGCTGTCGTTGAAAATGTCATCAATTGCTTCTACTGCTGATAGCATTGCAATTGCTATTTGTTTTACTACCATTGCTTGTTGTCTGTTCATGATTATTGTGCTTCCAAGAAAGTTAAAATTTGCTCATGTTGAGCGTCTGTGAATTCTATACGTGCGATGTTTTGCTCGTTATAGAGTAATGGATTTGTATCAACAATTAAGAATAAGTCATAATCGTCTATATCTTCTTTCATTGCTACACTATCATGATGAATAATTGTCATGATATCGTTTTCACTGTTATGACTCATAAAAATACCTTTTATTGTGTCATTTTCAGTTAAAAACCCAAACGGTGTGAGAATTTTACAAAAGTCCATCATCTTTTTGCATAGAACTTCTGATGGTGCTTTGTTCTTTTCCTTGATTATTCCTAATGAACGCATTTTGTGTCTCCAAACTATCGTAGTGTCCCCATTTTGTAAAGGACGTTATAAAACAAAATAGCCATACGGCGGCTATATACCCATTTACTTCTTTGTGATAACCCAACACTACTGTTGGATATACAAACCCTAATATTATTAAAATTATTGTAATTGATGCCCACTTCATTTGCTTGTTCAATTATCCTATACTCCTGTTTTGAACAATTGGCCTCAATATTTTCATATTGAGACCATATTATTGTTAGCCGTAAACAAAAATGCCATGTTTAGTTTCAACACAGCCCGTTAACCAACCAAATGAGTCTTTTTCACCACAAGTTACTGGAAACCCATGTACTTCTAAGCGATGAACATTAATCCAATAACAACTGCCATCATCTCTAATAAGATGTTGTTCTGCTAGTGTTGACAACTCTTGAACATCAATGTCTGCATCATTTGCATCACCATTTGTTAAATACCATTTGCCTTCATATTGGCTACGGTTTTTAATCGTTGTCACATTGCGGTTATCAAAAGCTTGTAGCTTTGCTAAAAATTCTTCCATTAACTTAGTTCTCGCTGTTCTGTTATTATGTTGTAAATCTGTTCAGCTTGGCACATATGTCCAACTTGGCCAAACATATCAGAAAACCCTTTATATTCGCTTTGTATCAGTTCTTGTAGCAATTTAGGATTTTGAGCAAAATATCTACGCCATAATCTGACATATAATGTTCTGCATTCTTCCATATTGATTACATTAACTGTTTTTTGTTTTGCTTTTGCATCTTTGGGGCTTAAGCTATGACTTCCATCTGCAAATTTCTTTGCTCCTTGATAGATATTTTCAATGCTTCTGCCATCAACATATGCAAAGAATGCACTCAAGCGTTTGTCACCTTTGCTACTACATTCTAAGAATGGAGCTTCACCAAATTTTACCATTGCTTTTTTCCTTTAATAAATGACGATGAAAGACAATACCGCTGATACATCCAGCAATTAAAGATACTATTGGCATCCAATAGCAATTTGCATACAATAGTTGAACATTGATTGCATATAAAAACAAACTGGCAAATATTACAAATGTTGGTATTGTAATTTTCATTTCAGGAGTTGTGTTTTCAAAATGAAATGTTCCAGCTATATTAGCTCCAATACCTATAGATAATGCTAATGACATTATTAATAATCCAAGCATAGTACCCTCTGCAATTGAGTTAATCTTAAATGGCCTCAATATTTTGAGACCATCTAAAACATATACTTTGGGCATTGGTATATGAGCAATTTGTAACCTTTGTATAAGTTGCTAATTAGCAGCCTGGACCGATGTAACTTTTCATAGCTACTCTCCTTTGTGTGTTAGTTTTTTTGGAATGCAACTGGCCTCAATATTTTGAGACCAATTGCAATTTACTTAGCAACCAAGACGCTGTGCTGCTTGACGAGCACGAACTTCGATGTTTGGACGTTCTTCATCTGCCGCTGCTGCTTGTGCCATCAATGCTGCTGTTGCTTGTGCAGCTTTAGACGTTGCAGTAGTTGCTTCTGCGCTTTCATTGAGGTCAGTACGGTCATTTTCGTTGACAACTGTGTTACGGCTAAGAATGGCAATAACATCATATTCGTCTTCGTCGCCACTAAAATCAGCAAAGCCGCTTCGTGTAACGCTATGGACATCGCCTCCGTTATGAATGATGTCATATGGCCATTCACTGTCGTCATCTTTTTCTACAAAGTCGACTTTAATTACTTCATGGTTACGAAGAAGCAATAAGTTACCAGAACGAATTGTTTCCATATCAATTGTTTGTTCAACATTAACGCCTAAACCCGTTAAATTATTTAAAATCAATTGTTTTAACAAATCATCAGGTGTTACGTCATCAATAACAATATCAACCAATGGAGTTGCTGAATCAATGTGTACTGCACCAGTTGTGATTAAACAACTTGTGGCAATGTGTGGATAATCAGTTGATAAAATTGAACCTGCAAGCATTGTTGCTTTATCGCCAATAACTGCCGTTGCATAACGATTACCGCTATTACGCACAATGCTAGTTGGGATACTTAAACCGAATTTTTTGTTGTCACGTAGCCATGCTACACCAGCTGGAAATACATGTACGCCCGTAACTGTGCCTAATGCTGTATCTAATACACGATGCTGATTCATTGTTTTTTGACCTTTAAATAGTAGGTTACTTTCTGTAACAACTGGCCTCAATATTTTCTTGAGGCCAATTTATCAGTCGTTGTGCAATGTAACAGTAATTGCTATTTTCATGTTGCGTGTGAATAGAATGTATTCATTTGTATTTGGTAATTGATATTGCCAATACATTGGAACGCCTATTATTGATTGTTTTAGACGTGAAGAATTGCCAATAATGCGAAGCTCTTTTACATCAACAAAGAAGTCTTGAAATATTAGCCATCTTGTTGCAAATAATTCGACTATTGCTAATTGTGCATACAGCGCATTTTTATACTTTTTTTGATGTTCCTTAAACATCTGTACTGTAACTCTGTTTTCATCTCCAAATGCTACTAATCGCGGTATAATTATCCGCTTACTACTTGTTGCGCCATATTTAAGTTGATGTTGCATTAGGAATCCTTTTAAAGATTGAAGGTTAATTTGTTTCAAAATTTTAGCACCTGTAATAATAACAAGTGCTTTAAATTCAGAATTTTTCCATTATTAGCTTTAACAAAGGAATCATAATCATGCACCAGCCAGTATATAGTGATGCTCCACTAAATAAGTAAGCCCAACGCATAAAGTAATTTCTATGTCTTGCGCCAATAATTTGCCACAGTCTTTCAGCTATAACAAACCAGACAAATGCTCCACAAAATGTCAATATTACCAATGGTATAAGTGGTATTTGAGTAGTACTTGTTATCATACTAATTCTGCCATTGCTTGATTAATAATATCTATCGTTTCATTCTTGTTTGGCATTGATTTTATGTGTATATGTCCAAACAATTTTATACATAATTCACTACCTAATGGTTTGAAGAATTCAAGACATGCGTCCCAACTTGTTTTATGGTTATATACCACTGTATGATTACCTTGTGAATGTCCAAAGCTGACATGACGCAAACCTTCATTCTGAAACCATTTGTCATTTGCACAATGACCTGCTATGCATCCACTATCACTAATGGGGTTATACCATATGTGGTGGTTTAATTGTCTTTCTGGACAACTTTGTACTACCCGTTTAATTTCTCGTAGTAATTCTACCGCTGACACCTCATGCATTTTAATTTTCCTTTTTTAGTTAGTTTGAAGATACAACTAGGCTCAAGATTTTTTCTTTGCCTAGTTATAATTAATGCCTATACTTTTGCGATTAACGGTACTTTGTCTTCTATATCTTTGATGGTTCTTGTTGTGCCTCCAGTCGCAACCACTAAGATACTGCCAGCTTTTTCAGCTACGCGCGCGTTATCAAATGCTGCGTGTGTGTTGAATTTAGACATAATAACAATAATTTTATATCCCTTTAGAAGTTTGGCACTTGGAGCTTTAGTAGCTTCAAATGTTTTAATTTCTAATGCACCCTTAAAATGTTCTTGTATTGCTTGAGTTTGGTCTGCGTTAGCACCAATAACTATTACTTTTGGATGACGTACAGTTGGAGTAATAATTTTATTAATTTCCTGCTGTGTTAGCGGATTTAATTGCATATTATTCAACATCTGCATTTGCAATCCAATAAGCTTTTCTGTTAGCTTATTACCAATTTCAAGCTGTTCAAGAATTTCATACATTAAATGAGTATTCTCATTGCTGTTTATTTCTTTAGATTCTTGTTCATTGGTAGAAGCTAATGATTCTAATGTTTTGCGTAAGGCATTAAAATCAATAACACGTTGACGGGTCATTTGTGACATCGCAAGCTTACCTACTTTTGATAGGTCACCCCATTGAAGTTGCGATGGATTTATGTTTAGTTTTTTAACGGCTTCGTGGACATGTGCTAACCATTCTAGCCGTTCTTGTTGTGTCCAGAGTATGTTGTATTTCATTACTTTTTCCCTTTTAATGGATTATAAATGTTGTTTGCGAAGAAGGCTTTTGCTTGGTCGCGGTTAAGTTTGTCTACATCTTTGCGCATGATTATAACTTTGCGTTTGCCAACAGCGAAATAAATCTTGTTGGTGTATGCAGTTACATCAATTGCGTTGTTTGTAGCCATGAATGTCATTACCCGTTCATAAATGGGCAATGATTCACTAGGAATAGGAATATTCCGTTCTGTATAAGCCTGTGTTTGCATGATAATGCTCCAATATGAATTGATACAATTGGTCTCAAGATTTTAATCAAGAGACCATATTGTTTAGAGAGAATTGTAATAGAAACGAAGCTTTTCGACATCGTTTTTAGATGCTAAATTATAGATAGGTATGTTGTGTAAATCTGCAATACGCATAGCTACGCTAGTGCCACCACGATATTCTGCATTAACAGTCCAACACACTAACAATGTAGCTGGTTTATCTAGATTTTCACCAAGAACCTGACACGTGTTACGAGAATGCATTTTTTGTGCACCAGCAGAACAACGCTCCCAAGCAGGATGTACTGAAGCTGCTAAAGATATGTGACGTTCATCAATAGCTGGAATTATGTACCCGTTTTTACGCCATTTATTTTCATAGCCGTTCCAAGGTAGAAATATTTCTTTTGGCCCGTTCCAGTTATCTTCAAATGCTGAGTCTGCTCCTTTAGCCCCACCGCTACGCAACGTAAAGCCTTTTGCGCTAAATACTTTTGCAATTTTGGCCATCATTTGCATGCCTAATGCATCAGTTTCGCGACTGCCTACTCCAGTTAATATTAAAGACATTTTTGTACCCTCAATTGTAATAGAAACAACTGGCCTCAATATTTTGAAGCCAATGTTTTATTGTTGTAGCGATTTGTAATAATGAGCAGCAGCAATAATAGTACTGCAATGACATAGTTCAGGTGCACAATAACAATATACTTGTTTATCGGCTAATTTAATTAACTCTGTTATGTTAATTTTGTTAGCTTTTAAATCAGCAATGAATTGTCTGCGATGCATGACAACAGCCTCTTCTCTGCTGTCAACTACATTTTGTGCTGTGGTGTTTTTCAAATGGGTAAATTGATTGCCCCAAATACTACCCCTGCCACAATAAACAGCTTTGGAAATATCATGCTTATACTTATTAAGTATTTGGCTATAATATTTGTCCATATTTTGCTGACATATAGCTAATTCTTCTTCAAAAGTCATAACATTTACTCCAAAAGTTTAAACACAATTAGCCTCAACATTTTATTGTTGAGACTATTGGTATTATGTTCTACTCCAAACATGTACGTTATCAGGAAGTCTTTTGATGATTGGTTCTACATCTTTGTAGTTTAAGCCACCGTTATTGCAACCTGGCACTGGCATATCAATACGTTCATAATTTCCAGCTATTTGAATTAACATTTCTGTTGAATATTCAATTAGTTCCAACTTAGACGGCAATCTCCAGTCGTCTTTGGTTTGAAAAGCACCAATACGATAGTTTGGTGATGTTAATACACCATACCATTTATCTACTTTGTCAATCGCTTTGATTTTATTACCAAGCAATTCAGGAAACATTGGAAATCTTTCTTTGACTTCCTTAGCTATCCCTGCTCCCATTACAAGATGTCCAGCTTTGTTAAGATTTGAATTACTTGTAAATAGAAGCAAGTTTGTATGCTCCAACATATACCAAATATTACCGCGACAAGGTGTCATTTTATTTGTACCTCATGATGACGATATGTGATAGATATGCGCTGTGTATTGCAGCTTGGGTCTTTGCGAATCCCATGCTGATACATGACTTGAGACATGTTACCCATTAAGATTAGGCTATTGTGCGGTAGAACGATGTTATGTTCTTGTTTAGTAGCTTTATCAATTAATGTGAATGTCCGTTCTGCACCAAGACTAACTGCCATAACGCGTGGATTGTAGCCTAATTCAGGCTCGTCGTCGCTATGAAAACCGATGCTATCTTTGCCATTAGCATACTTATTTAGAAGTACACTGTCCCAATAATTTATTGGAAACTCAACAGCGTCCGAGCACAATATGCTTAGGTCTTTTAAGAATGTTGGCATTTTTGTTGTTGGATGTGTTACGCCACTGTATGTGTATCCTTTGCCAAAAGCTGCATTTGTGCGTGGCATGTTGCGGAATTGTTGCCATTTTAATGCTTCTAATTCTTGCATTAACATTTTAACTTGATAATCAGTTAGCAAGTCACGAACAATGCCAAAATTTGCATTTGGTATATTTAGGTTTTGCATTTTAGTTTGCTCTTGAGATGGTGATTAAATTGTTTCAATATTTTTAGAAGACTAAAACAGCCTCAAATTAATGAGGTTGTTAGAGTGTCACATTAGGCAGAAGTGACCACTGGAGGGTTTAATACCTTCGCCCTTGCAAGTAATGTGGTCTATTACTTTTTGGGCTACTTACTTTGGGGCTGTTGTTGCTGCCGAAATGTTACCTTTGCGAAGTTCATGCATACGAATTTCATGCTCGCGACGATTTTGTGCTTCGTTTGCTTCGGTTTGAATACGAAGTGTTTCATTGTTGGCACGAACCGCTTCATTCGCATTGCGATTTTTTTCTTCTTCGGCATAACGGGCATTACGTGCTTGTGTATCGGCAGATGCTAAAGTTACTAGCGTTGTCATTGCACTAATTAAGGTGCCAAACACTTCGGATGTTACTTTGTTAATGCTGTTTAATTCGTCTTTTTCAAGACTAACATCATTGTTAAAATTTGTTGTTGATTCAGCTATTTCCATTGTAAATGATTTTGCTGTTTCGCCAACGCCATTTGTAACTTTAAACATAAAGCCTTTAAGTGTGGTTTGACCACTTGACTTGTCTTGCATGATTTTGTCCCTCGACAGTTAAAATAGAAAAATGCCTTTGTTAGTTTTCTTTAGTAGGATAAAAGACTAAACAACCTACCACTTTGTCTCAATATTTTCTTACGGGTGTGGGCGCTGAGTCCATGTCTTGTGAGTTAATGCAAATTGTGCACTAACTGGAGTTGTGTAATAGGATTCAGACTCTCTGGATATAGGTTCACCGTTGTACATAGTGCCAATATAATATCCGCGAGCACTTTTACACACTTGAATCTCTAATTCCATCTTGGCATAATCTTTTGCCAATTTACCAATTTCCATCGTAATGCCCTCAAATTATTGATGTGTAACTTGTCTCAACATTTTTGTCAAGACAAGCTATGGTGGCTTTATGGTGTTTTTGGCTTTTTGATTTTAGGCATTGAATATAATTTGAATCCTTCCAATGCTTCTTTGCATTTAAGCCCATACTCATATGCTTGCATTGTTAATACAAAACTCTGACCTATGAGTTCACCAAATGTTTCAAGATGATAGGCATCATATACTTTTTGCAATGCTTCATGGCTCATGTTCATTACAACACCTTCTTCGGTATATCGTACTGTACATAAACCATCATCTTCAACACGATTTGCTAGTAATTCATCTAATGATTTACCGCCGATTGCTTCTGATAGCATTGGCATTTTGTATTTTGCCATACCTGTTGCAACTAATTTTACTGCTGCTAATGCAACTTCAAAATCAGCACGAGTCATAATAATTTGCATGATAATACCCTCAATAATTGATAGAAAATGCAGTACACAAAACAACTAATGGGAGGATTCCCATAAGGAATGTAAGTTCCTTTCATTATCACACAGTTGTCTAGGATGTGAAGATAATGAATGAAATGAATTCATTATTTTGTAGTTGTGCGCTATTGTGTACTGCATTCAATTAGTCTCAATCTTTTGATGATTAAAACTAATTGAAATTACAACTATGTACGCAGAAGAGCAGAGGCATATGCCGTCGATGTTTTAGCTATTTCAAGAAGCCTTTCATGTTCTTTTACTGCTACTCCAACCATTTCATTTGTACGTTGCGCCATTGCTATTTGGGCTTTGTTGATTTCGGTTAGTTCTTTCAACATTTCACTATGACGCTTTACTGCTTCATAATCTTTTTTTGCTTGTTCAGCTGCGTGTGCAACTACTTCATTCATTTTGTTTCTCCTGCTGCTTTTAAAAGCATTGTAATTTAAACCTAATATTTAGGCTTGTCTAAATTTCGTATAATTTCTTCTTCAATTTTATTACGGAAGTTTTGCTTTGCAGCACTTAATTCATGTTTTGCATTTATTAAATCTGCTTCTGCAATTTGCAATGCTTCTTGAGCTTCAACAAGCTTGCGATTCATTTTGCGACATTTAATCATTGCCGCGTCAACATCATTGAGGTCATCAAACATAATATTTCCTTAGAAGTAAATAAACCTAAGTAGTCTCAACCTTTTTATATAGGTTAAAACTACATAGATAATTACTTATTTGTCATCTTCAATTAAGTTTTGAACTACAATATCTTCAGGGTCAAGACACCAATAATAATGACAATTTTCAGGTGTATCATAATCACCATCAAGAGCTAAACAAACAAGATGATAACGATGATTAACAGCTACATCATAAATATTATCTTCATGCTCAAAAGCACCCAGATAACTTACATCTTCATCAACATCATATTCCTTATGTTCATTAGTAAACATAGCACCATTAGCAGCATCATCTCTTTCAAGCGGGATAATGTTTGTGTGGGTGTTAATATATAACATAAGTGCAAGAGTAAGAGTATTTGTCATATCAGTTTTCCTTATGGTCGTAATGAGTTTTGGTTATAATGTAACAAGTTGATATAAATCAATGAGTTACGTTGTTTAAGTTGTTTCAATATTTTTATATTGCAGTTTTGTTAAGCTTTTTGTTAGTTTAATTAATGCTTTTATAAAAACACTCTGAGCTATGTTTACTGCTCAATAATTAAACAATCTTTGTCATTTCGGCCAATGACACTTTTTGTCACATCATCAAATTGGTTGTTTTTTGTACGATTATATTCAAATTTCCCGTGTTTAGACCAAAGAAATGAGTTTTCAGTATTTTTTGAAAATGTCATTTCGGCCAATAGACAATTTAGCCTCAAGATTGTCAGTCAAGAGGCTTTTTGGCACTACCCATACGTTGGTTCAATGCCATTCTGCTCGAATATTTCATCCAAATCAGCTTTGCCCCAATTACAACCACTATAGAGCATGCCTTTTTTGGTTATACCGTTCTCACTGTAGCCATTAAACTGCCACTTACCTACACTTCCATTGTGTACATAGAAGTCTATCTCATCGGTGTCCTGCATTTCGTCCCAATCCTGATTGTATGCTTGTTTATAAAATGGTTCTATCTCACCTATGATAGCAACACCAGCTATTTGAAGCTTCTTCATGTCTTCTAAGGTAATATGATAACGAGTACCCATGACTATTCTCCAATGCGAATTTATTAACTTAATTAGACTCAATATTTTAAGAAAACAAAAAGGGGTCTCAAGTACTGTGACTTAATAACCCCTAGTGTGCTGTCCTTGGTTTAACAGCTGGCCTTTCTGAGTCCGATACGTCAATGTCCGTAAGGCTAAACAAAGATAACGGTTGGTATAAGCCCCAATAGGCTAGTGTATAAGGCTATTTTATTAACCTTGTACAAATGGTTTCAATATTTTCTATATGCTTATAAGTTAAGTGCCTATAGTTAGCGATGGACTGTAGCTCTTGCCACGGAGTTTATTATTAGACTCTTCACCACTATGGTTGATAGCGATGAAGGTCTGAGGTTGTTAACGATTCATGGACTGGTTGCGACGTTGTTCTATAAGTTCAATTAAACGTTCCGCATCTGCGGTTGTGTAATCTGGTGCGCCTTGTGCGCCGTCATTCTTTGCTTCAGTGAGCAAATTAGCCAATTCTTCAGCAGTTAATGTTACTTGCATTGTCTATACCCCTATGTAGTTTAATGACAATCTCTGCCAAAGAATTGACATTCGATTAAATAGTCTCAAGATTTTTATATCGAGAGACTAAGTTGGCTTATAAAGAATTATAAGGTAAGTGGTATTCAGTTACATAATGTGGATTCACACGTTTATGAGCACGAAGATAAGATTTTGGGAATAAGTGCCAAAGGCATTCGGACTGATTGTCGACTATGTGAGCTTTGATTGCTCTTTTTAGCAGACGTATGCTTTTTGCGCATATTACAGTTTCTTCCATATCGCCAAAGACATTGGCAAATACATTGGCTTCGTATTGATTGCACATGCGTTCATATCGAATAGTTCCGATTATTTTAGAAGTTGACATGGTTGTACCCTCATACAAGTTAAAGTACATAGTCTCAATATTTTTATAAGACTAAATGGCCTCAATACTCTTAATGAGTACTAAGACCAATAGTGGGTTAATTATTTATCTTCGCCAATTGCACTTTTAAGCCAATTAACATCTGGTGTGCAGCTATTAGCACCCCAATGAAAGTAGGATTCCAACACAATTGCCTGTTCCTCCTGTGTATTGACCACATAAGTCACAGGAGCACCTGCGAAGTTATACATATCTTCCAACGTAAGCTCTTTACCGCGCATTTCTGCGGGTATGCTCATTGGAACTTCTGTAAAGCTTTTAGTTAAACAGCTAAGACTGTGGGGTAAGACACCCCAAACATGTTGACCGCGAACATTATCCGCAGTTGCATGTTCAATAACTTCTGAGTCTGCAGCAACATAACCTTTCTCAATCAAGTAAGCAACCAAAGCTGGGTGACGAGTTACGATTAAAGCTTTCATAAAAGTTTCCTTATAAGGAGTGGTTTAGTTAATTAGTCTCAATATTTTCTAAAAGAATAAAGAGCCTCAAGCACGTCTGCTCAAAGCCCTTATCCCCGTTATACAATTACCAGTGTTGACGCACCTATAATTCTTCACGGACACATTTTCGCCAACCAACGTCAATTGGTACTACTAATGTGTTCTACTCACGTAGTGAGTAGTGCCGTCGTAGACAGCTTCACAACGCACATAGTGAGCTGTTAATCCAACTCACACAAATTGTCTCAATATTTTATTATTAGCGGCAGAACACTGTATTATCTTATTAGCCTAACGGTATGGGTGCCTTTGCAGAGCCACTGTTAGAAGTAATATATAATGTTCTGCCGCCAAAGGTAAGTCGCATCAATTCAACTTAGTGCACCACTTATCTCCAACGCGTACCACCACACCACGTCAGGTAAGCCTCAAATGTAAGCTAAATAATCGTGAGGCCGATTAAGAAGTAAACAACACATCATATTTTATGTGTCATTCAATTAGTCTCAAAATTTTCTAGTAGTGCTAACAACAATAGCTAACACTACTCATTTCCTATAAGACTAAGGGCCAAATAAACTACTATCATCAGCAGGGTCAGAACAATCAGCTATTGGGCTAAATACTCTTTCCACTTCTTCGATATCATTATCGACAGTTAAGACTTCACACATAATAACTCCAGTAGTATGCAAACAAAGGTAAGTTGTCTCAATATTTTCCGTAGCTGTTGTCACGGAGTTTGATATTTGATTCAAGATGATTAGCTCTATTGCGATGAAGGTTTGAGGTGTCCCGCACGCCTTAGCGTGCAGGATGCTCAAGTGTAGGGTATTTAACCTACGGAGTTAAACTTTAACAAACCATTCACCACTAGAATGCCAATAATACACAGTGACATATAGACCATTACGCATAATATGAAATGCTGCATAAGCGTCTTTGCCACGTATACTATCGACAATATAAGGCTCTGTTATATCATGCGCATCAAATGAATGCATGAATGCAGAAATATGACTCTTCTTAAGCTTGTCAATTCCAACCTTAGCTAACTTCCATTGGTTGTTAATATCAATAGCAATATTATCAGTGTTTACATTTCTCATAGTGAGTTTACTCCCATATTGGCAAGGGTATCACAACGCTCATTTTCTACGATGCCGCTGTGACCTTTATACCAATTGCAATTAACTGTGTGCAACTTTAACAACGCATCCATACGTTGCCATAAGTCCACATTTTTTACTGGACCGCTAGAACCTTTCCAGTTCTTAGCAATCCAACCTTTTAACCATGTGTTGCATCCTTGCACAACATAGTTACTATCAGTCCACAACTCAACATTGTGTCCTGTACCTTTAAGAGCTTCCAAACCCTTAATAGCAGCTAATAGCTCCATACGGTTATTAGTCGTATGTTCTTCGCCACCAAATAGCTCTTTACGATGTTCACCACTAATAAGAATAACACCCCAGCCACCACGGCCAGGATTACCCTTACAAGCACCATCAGTATGAATAATAATATTCATGTTGATACCCTCTTAGGAATTACAGATAAGATAAGCAGCTTTTAACTGCTCATCAGTTGGTTGAACAAATTTACCCTTACTATCAATAGCAAGAGTTGGCTTAACAATCATAAGACCGTCAACCATAGGGAAGTTGGCTTTTACTACTAACTCGGCAGCTTCAACACCAGCGGCTTTAACCTTAAGGCTCTCATCGGTCATAAGCCCAACAAGTTTTGCCTTACCAGTCTTAGTAAATCCATATACCATATAGTTTAATTTATTGTGTAGCACATAAGAGCCAACACCCAATAAACTATTGTCCTTAGTTCTAAATACAGTTGGATATACAACTGCTGGTTCTTCAACAACTGGTGTAGCAACTCGAAGAGCAAGATTTAGATTGCCAACAGCTTTCTTAATCATTGCTCTTACTTGTGTAGTGTTCATCACACTTAGCATATCTTTGCTAAATAGATAAACATCAGAGTTACCATCTTCATCAGAAGCACCCTGAACAACAACTTCAGTTGGGTCATCAAACACATCACAAACAAAATATGTTGCCATCTTGCTTATAAGTGCAATGTTGTCTTCTAAGCTAACAGGTTCAACACCTTGTAACTTAGCCATAGTTGCATTATATTCTGCTTCAAGTGCAGCTTCTTCAGCAGTAACAACTACATCCACTTTCTTGCCAACAGGACGCTTAGGTGGATTGAAACTATATGCAACTTTGAGTTGACCCAACATATAACCAAATGTTGAACCTTCCCACATTGATATATCTGTACCATCAGCAGACAACCAAGTGTTGTATTTATACCAGCCCGCACGTGTTTTATCACATGAGGTAAAGTTTTTAGCCCAACCATATTGATGTGCTTGCTCAACCAATATAGGATTTGCAGCTATATACTTAGCTTTAGCTTTAGCATTTTTCTGTGCTTCAGCCTTATCCTTAGCAGGAAGATCAAACGCCATCAACGTAGCATACGCTCTAGCAGCCTTCTCATTCATCAATGCGCCAAACTGTGGTGCAGTCTTACAAGTATTTTCCCAATAACGACTGCTAAACAAACAGCCAATACGAGAATCATTGATATGCTTATTGCCTGGAGCTGTATCGCCACATTCAATATAAGTCCAATGAGCGGCAGCTTTACCTTTGAACTCAGTACCTCTGAATAACTTATTAAATGATTGAGTCAACATCATAGACTCAACTATGTGCATCAATAACTTAGTATCAAGTTTAATGCTCTTAACAAGGTCAGAACGTTCTTTACCAGTAAGAATCTGCTCACCAACAAAGAACTTGTTGATGATACGCTCATAGATGGCACGAGATGCCTTATTGACACGCCCAATAACAACTACCTCTTCACCATCCACTATACGATTTTCATTAAACATAGGTAGATGAGGATTGGCATATAAGGCTGCATCATCAAAGAACTTCACACCATCATGAGATTCTTGCTTGATTTGACGTACAGCTTCATCCTGCACACCAGTGGCAAATGCTTCAACAATCAGACGTACTGTCTCTTTGTCTGCATCTGGATGTTCGTACATGTACATCTCTGTATACAACATCACGTTGAAGAAGTTCTGGGTCATGATACCAGTATCACGTTTACCAGCTGCACTATGAATAATACCATTATGCATTTGAACCATATCTATTGGGGTGTAAGCCTTAATAGATGCAGCCAACTTCTTCTCATCAGCAATATACTCAGCACACCAAACATCATGTGTTGGTTTAGTACCGTGGTCCTCTTGCAATATGCCACCAAGGTCAATGATTACAGCTTGGTCACCATCACAGTCATCTTGATGCTTGAGCATGAACTCAACATCAACAAAGATGGCCGCACTTAAGGCCAACAACATATATTTATCAGTTGGCAACCAGTGGTCTGGTAACCATTTGCTAATAAACATATTTACTATTGCATTAGAGAACAACGCAGGATTCTTCATATAAAGAACCTGTTCAATCTCCTTACCCTTGTGATGCCACATAGAATCTGTACACACCACACTGTTTTCGGCATTATCCCACCATTTTGGTAAAATAGTATAATAACGACCCTTCACATCAAGCTTGGACATAACATCTTCCAAGACAAGTTGGTTAATACGAGCCATATAATTGGCATGCGATAACACCCAATTAGTTTTCTTCTCGTACTTGGTTTGTGGTGTATAAGCAGCTTTCATCAGTACAACCAACTGAGTCCAACTCTCACCCAAGTAGCGAACAATACGTTCTTCGCCACTTGCATCCTTAATAGTATCTTCATCAAGGTCTTTATTGAAAACAGACCAAGGTGGTACATAGAAGGATAAGTTACCCTGCTTAATAATCATTCCATGAGAATTACGCAAACCAGGCCAACCCAATTTTTCACTACCATCAACCAATAGTGACCAACGCTTATTATTCAAGTCATAACGGTCAACTTGATTATAATTAGCCGCAGTAGGTTGCAAAGCTTTACCTTTGCCATCCACATATAATATTGGACATATTGTTTTGAATATATCCATGTTGCAGACTGGTAAAGTATCACCATATCCATGTAACATAATGTCTTGAATAACTTTACGTTTGGATACAGATTTACCTTCCATTTGTTGTTTGATAGCTGCATCAATCAACTGTTTAGCAGGACCAACCCCATATGATTTAGCAACACACATAAAATCTGTTGCTTTAATCTGTGTTTTTGGCTTCTTAATGCTATATTTCTTAGCTTTAAGACCCGCATGAAGTGCAGCAATTGGTGAATAACCAGCCTTATCAGCACAGAATCCCAAGAAAGCCTCAGTAAAGAAGCCATTTTGCTCTTGTTCATCTTCAGTGCCATCATTGGCAATCTCACCAACTTGTCTTACACCATAAGTGCAATACAGATTAGATGCATACATCTCATCCTCAACTTCCCATCCCTCTACTTCACAATCTTGCAAGTAGCCTGGAACACCTGGCAACAAGACTTTAACAGTTGGAAGTTTATCCAAGCGGTCTTGTAATAGTTGTTGAGACTTTTTAGTGGCCTCTTCACGCTTGATAACGTTTTGACGTACTGCATCAGCTATGTCAAACACATCGCCTTCTGGCGCATCAGCAATAGCTTGTTGAATATCAATTAATTTAGCTTCTGCTAAATACTTAACACACCATGCTAATTGACGTTCTTTATTCATACCATTGGCATGCATAGCAAGAACACCATTGCCATCTGATTTCCAAGATGATTTAGCATTAACTGCCTTATAGCCAGTAGAAGATAACTGCCAAGGTAAACCAACACCCTTGATATTGCCATTTTCAGTCAAGCAACGTGCAATACCAATGCGGCGAACCTCATCAGCACACATCAAGAAACTACCTAATGAGAACAGTTTCTCAAGGTCTTTTGGCACATCTTTTAAGACCAAGATTTTCCATTTGCCAATTGGCGCAACTTTACGTCCACCAATAATAAGCTTGTCATTCCGTGCACAAACTTTATTAACAGCAGGATTGCCATTCTTTTGCTGGTTGGTCCACCATGCACCAGTAATAGCATTACGAACAATATAAATATTGTCCTTGCCATCACATTGCCACGCACCTTCCATAGTTAATTCTGGCTTTTGTGGGAACGCATGATACAACTTGAACTCACCAGTTACAGCACCAGTCTTCAACAACTTCTCGTGTTGAGATTCAGCCGCGTGTGCTGACAGCATTTCTTTTGGCAATACAGTTAGTGCACAACGCTCACCATTGGCAGAACGAGTGCTATCATTCTTACCATAGCGGTAAGCAACATTCATGCATGCAAAACCACCCCCCGCACGAGAATCCATAAAGCCTTTTAACAAAGCTTTATTATTGGCAATAATCCACAAGCGATACAAGAACATACCACCACTAAGTATATCAACAGACTTAGCTGGATTACCTTTAGCAGACGATGACTTGTCTGTGATGTGGTTCGCAAATTTGGCACCATCAGCAGTATTAGTACTGATACGATGCCACTTCATGCCAACCATCATGCCATTGATAGCAGTAGGGTATAACCATTCCACTGGAAATGTCATACTTGTTTTGGCTAACTGCCAACCAATTGGTGTGTTGACATTGAAGAATGAACTCTCAACATCATGCACCATCATGGCACGACCGCCTTTAATCTGAATATTGTATCCAGATGCAAAGCAAGCCTTACGACTAGCATGCCATAGTTCCTTCATTGGCACTTCTTTTGACAACCCATCATTACCAGTCCACATTGGTTTATTTGGCGTTGCACCAAACAATGGGTTATTAATATCAACTTGACGTGTAACCAAGTGATACTTATGTTCCCAATCCTTTGGAGTCATCATAGTTAGTGGATTATCACCCAGTACAATATCCAACATGTACTTGGCAATAGACTTCATTTCTGGCCCATAATACTTACCAGAATCAGCAAGTACCATTGACCAGGCCTCAGTCAACCGAGCCTTGTGCAGTTCAGACAATTGATTTGTCCGAGTCTGTTTGGCAAGGCTAACATCTATATCAGTCTGCTCTTTGGCTTCTTGATACGATACGCCCTGTTGGGACATCATCATATCAATCATCTGTGAATACAAATCCTCTTCAGAATCTTTCAACACAGATTGCTCTTCAATAGCAGCAGACAATGCTTGTCTTAAGCTATTCATTAATAAACTCCTCCGTTACTGTTATCATGCAGCTTTCTTAAAAGCTGCTCCTCAGCTTGCCAATAACCATCTTCATATGGCTCAGCAAGCCAATCAGCATTAAGCTCAACAACATCAATCTCACATTGAGCTTCATACCAATGTCTTAGTATTGCCAAATCTAACTGGCAATGTTCATACCGCACCAAGTTACTCACAAACAAACCCTCTTGTTTGCAAATAGCTATATACGTCTTATAAGCCAACATTTCTAAAGCAACATGGCTTTGGATGAAATCAACACCCAATGGACCACGAGGCTCATAATAAGAGTTAGACTCTTTGATGTCTTCTACTTCGAGTAGCATATTAGCTACATCTTCCATAGTGAATATCATTGTAGTGTTACTCAAAACGGCAGCTCATCACTGTCATCAAATTCACTATCGAAATACTTCTCATCATCAAAAGCTTCAACAATGGCATCAATTTCATTGCACATTGGTTTAAATCCAACATAATCTTCAACTGGATTGTATGCCTGTATTTGAGCCAATGCGAACAATTGTCTCACTGTTTTGGCAAGCCAATGCTGACAATCGAGTTGACGCAATACCATGCTGTATCCATAGTTGCGGAATACAAACTTGACATGCTCATCACAAGCATATTCAAGCTCATAATCTTCACCAAGATAGTCATACACATCAGGTGTTGTAATAATCAACAAACACTTACCAGCAAGTATGTCATTGACAACACGAGTAGGTATTCCAATAACGTGTAATTGACTCAATTCCCGCACCTTGATGCCGTATTCGTTATAGCCAAACTCACTCATTAGTAGTTTCTCGACAAGTTAACAGAAACACGTATACATCTTCTGCTAACCCTATCGGCTTTGTGCCAAACAGTAATAATCATACAGCCACAACAGTCATGCACACATGAACACGGCTTGCTATTACAAGTTTGAGCCACCAAGTTGTGCAAATCTTCTGTACTAGCAGACCAGTATTCTTTAGGGAAATACACATCCATATGTTGGTATTTATCCCAATGATTGCTAATACTCATATCAGCTTTTGTCATCTGAGTACGAGTCTTAACAATACCAACTGCGGGGATGTGCAATAGACCAGAATGTGTAGGGTTAGTCTGCACAATGGCATGCACAAACATATACCCCTTATTTACTGGGCAATAGACAAAACCAAAATCACGGTTTGCGGCCATAACCTCAGAACGCTTAACACATTCTTTGATTGGTTTATCAATTGTGCACAAAGACACTTTGGTAAGCATCTTACTCATTATTTAGCATCCCGTACAACAATAAGACCACCAACGGTATCGTATACAACGCATCCTTCAAAGAAGAAAACATCGCATTTAGCGACATGAGGAACATATTCGTTAACAACACGAACCCGATGTTCACCAATTAACACTGAAAAACCAGTGCTGATATCGTGGCCATAAACAGGAATCATGAATTGATTACCGTATGCAGAAAGGTCTTCATAGCGACCCCCTACTATGCCAGCAGTCATGATAAGGGACATTGCAGTACCCAAGATTGGGGAGCAAGAGTACTTCATTATGCTGCTACCCCTACTAGAGCACATAGCTCTGTATAGGCAGATACCCGTATCTCATAACAGGCATCATTACATGCCTCCGCTAGAGCAGGGTCTACCCATATACCCTTGTTATACCATGCACTACTACACATCCGAGCTATTTTCTCAGCTCGTAGTTGTATCCATACCTTGCGCTGTGCTGCTCTTCTAGCACGAGCTATCTCTTTATCTGTCTTATAGCTAGCTAATAAGGCTTGGTATTGTGCCTCTAGTAAGGCTAGTTCCTCACGCTCAGCAGTACGCTGTGCTACTGACTCTACTGTGTGCATCATGTGGTATACACGTACACGTTTAGGAGCACGTACCTTAGTATTAGGGATATGTACTACAGGTGTATGTACTACAGGTGCCTTCTTAGGCTCTATAGCACGTGCTAGTGCACGTACTGCATTAATGGCCTTCTGTGCACTACCTTGTGCCTTACGTGCCAACATGGTAGATATGGACACACCTTGTACTTGTGCCTCATGGTGCATAGTGACCTTCTCTACACTACGACCATTATCACGTGCAGTTATAGCAGCACGCACCTCAGCACTATTGCGTGGTGTACGTGGCTTGATAGCATCTCTGCTACCAGCACGACGACACACTAGGCGCATGGCCTTATATATCACCTTGTCCTGCATACTCATGCCTGTAGTAGCACATACATGTACTGCCTTAGTAGTAGGTACATATGTAGGGAATGCACCATCAAGGCAATGGTCTACTGCGTACTGGTCTGCATATGCAATGCATACACGTACAGTATTAAGTGTATTGGATACAGTGGCAATCAATGCCAATGCGAATAAGTTAGTCATGATATATCTCCAAATATAAGGACATGTATTCAATACGAAGATGTATTGATATTACAAGACCAATGTGTATCAATAACATTGGATTTGATGGACCTAACAAGAGACCATCTCTCATTAGAATGTGTTCACCTTAGAGCTGAGAAAAGAGGGTGGAGGGTCTTTCGAGAAGTGCCCCTATCATATAGATACCCGCCTCACACACATCAGACCGCTGTTTTCTATTTTTATAAATACAAATTAGAGCTACAAAAATTAATTTGCAAAATTTATAAATATAACTTACAGTATCTATATGGGGTGGGGGCAGATTCCATTTTTTACAGGACTATATACTATGCAAAGTGCAAAACAACTAGATTTCATCCAAAAATCTAAAAATAAATTTGGAGACAAATATACATATACAAACACACTTTATATGGCATGCAAAACAGATATTATTATTACATGCCGCATACATGGAGACTTTAACATTAAGCCAACCAATCATTTGTCCAGTGCTATTGGCGGATGTAGGCAATGTGGTCATGAAAAAAGTTCACAAAATAACAGTGAATATATTTACAGTGAAAATGGCAAAATTGTTCAAACTTTGCCTCTTAGGCAGGATACATTTATTGCAAGATGCAAAGGAGTTCATGGTGACAAATATGACTATTCTCAAACTATATATAAAAATAGTAGAACAAAATTTAATGTCACATGTAGCAAACATGGAGCATTTCAAGTTAATTTAAAGGCCCATATACACAGAGAACAAGGTTGCCCTTTATGTAAGTATAGAAAAAGAGGTGTTGGACAAAGCACAGACGGTTATATTGAACAATTTAATCAAAGATACAATAATGCTTACAAATATATAGACGTTAATATTGAAACAAAAAATGTAATTTTTGAATGCGCAACTCATGGAGAACAGCACATTAAAATTAGCTCACATCTTAAAGGTGTTGGCTGCTATGAATGTTTTAAATTAGTTAATGGCTATGTAAAGGAGGATTTTATTGGTAGATGTAATTTAAAGAATGTGCAAGGCACATTGTATTTTGTAAGAATATTCTCAGAAAATGAATCATTTCTTAAAATTGGCATTACTTCAAATAGTGTTTCACATAGATTGCAGGAAATAAAACCACAATATAATTTTGAAATCATTAGGGCGGTAAATGGAGATCCAGCTTTTATATATGATACCGAATCTTCAATTCGTAAATTATTTTCATCTCATTCATATAAGCCACTTCATTACTTTGGTGGTCATACTGAATGTTTTACAATGGATTCTTTAAGCGCAATAAAAGCACATATTGATAACATATGCAAATAAGTAATGTAAGTTCCTTTCATTGTAAATAAAAAAAGGCCTCATATAGAGGCCCTTGATTGCTTGTTAGGGTTCATTTGAACAGATTTAATTTACCCTTATTAGGCATAACAGCAACAATAGTTTTGTCTCCCAATTTTGGCAATAATTTTTGCATATTCAATCCATCTGGCAATAAACATCCATTAGATATAGTATTTAATGCTCTAGTGTCATTGGGGAAAAATTTATTATGTATAGCAAATTGAGAACCAGATACTCTGTCATAATTAGCATCACCCAAATATTTATCTCCAGTTTTGGCAAAAGTATATTTCTCCATATTGAACACACCAGATGGTGTAATTTTTCTTCCATTGCTATCTATAAATGAATCCTTAGCAGTAGTATCAGCACCAAATGCAGGAATTCTCCCACCTTGGAATACTTCCGACTTTGCAGAGTCTCTACCTTGTGCAACATGATGATATTCCATTAAATCACCTTTTGGTGAATATAGCCCCATCAAACCATCTTTTTTATCAGCCACCAAGAAATTGGAACTAGGATGCATTGTGCTGCTTATTTGTTTTGCCACCTCAGTATTGTCAGCCATTGGGTTTGCCGATAATCCCAAATATGGAGTAGTTGCACTTCTATTATATGGCAATACAGCAACCTTAACAGAGTGATTCATTTTTGGGAGTACTTTACGTTGTAAGTCTAATGGATTCATATTGATACAGCCATAACTTATAAAATTATCACCTATTGTTTTTGATGCCAATCTTGCAGGTCTACGTTCTGAAGGTGTACCCAAATAAACGTTATGTATGGCAATACCAAGACCTTTGGCACCATTTTTTCTACCAAAGCCATTAATGTTTTGAAGACCCTCAGAACCATACTGAGAACCATACTGAGTAGGTCTTTTTTCATAATCAAATATGCCAGAATCAGTTACTCTTAACCCCTTTTTGTCCATCCAGTCAAATCCTTTTTCTTCATCTTTTTTCTGTATTTTGGCAAATTCCTGCTCAGCATCGGTGCCAATTAATGAAGATATACCCTTATCAGTCTTTCTTGTACTTAGTCCAAACAAGGCAGAGTGTCTATCCATAGAGTTACCAGTGGCATCATATGTGTTAACACTACCAGTTCTTGGATCTACAACTATAAATGGATCATTATGGTTTAATTTATTAATTACCATTCTTCTAGCAGTATCATCCGCATATTGGTATATGCCAGTATTTTTAACTGCCTCTGGTATAGCTACCGTGGACTGTACCGCTTTAGGTGTAGCGACTATATGTTCTGCCGCTTTGGGAATGGCTTTCGTACTATGTGCAGCGTTCTGTACAGAATGCATATTGTTTATAGCATTTTCCACACCCTGCATAGGATGATAATTGCCTACAGCTTCAGTAATATTATTAACCGCTTTTGTCATTGTAGATGTTGCCATAGAAGCCTGTACTTGTACTGAGTGACTTGCTGCTTCAAAAGCATGCTGAACAACTGCATGACCGCCACCCATATCCATTGATGCTATAGCTGCTATAGATAATGCTTGTGCACTTCTAGCCAATCCAGAGGCTACTGTTCTACCTTTTTCACGTATATTTTGACTAATTTGCGGTACATTTATTTGTATTGGAGGTATTTTTAGTTGTGATGCTGTTGCAGATAGTCTTTTTGCTGCATCTGTAATGCCATTTCCAACTCC